>Ga0209187_1002175_pt1 | contig 19487 bp, 20 predicted proteins | sample BantaG_FD_187430 | JGI IMG/M metagenome (GOLD analysis project Ga0209187, IMG submission 187430) | Marine algal microbial communities from Bantry Bay, Ireland - BantryBay_4 metaG (SPAdes) (version 2) | ecosystem: Host-associated > Algae > Red algae > Unclassified | place: Bantry Bay, Ireland...
AAGATGCCCAAATAGTACAATATTGCTGAAAACGCAGAAAAGAAAATTATGGTTGGTAATACCTTGAAGGCAAACATGTATCCAAGCTTGTAGGGTATTTGCAAGCCAGTTTCAAAATTTGTAGACTGGATATAAGCATCATCAGGCCATGCCCCAAATAAAAATGTAGCACCGGATTCTGCATATCCCAATAGAGCCACAAAGGTATCGGCGATAAAATTGAAAAATGCATAAATCATCGGGACTTTTAATATCAACAAGGCCAGTACTATTTGCAGAGCCAATCCGCCAATGACCAGTCGCCAATTGATAGCACTCCTATCATTACTTAGGAGATAACACACACCTATCATCACTATTATTCCAAGTCCTCCACGGAGTAAATCTATAATAAAATCCATATTTCAAATGTAACTATTGCAAGGCACATATTGAAATAATAGTTTTTCATTCTTAGACTAGATTTTACTTCTTTTACTACATCTCATAATCTTGGTTGTGGAATTGCTCTATAAAAGTTATTTTTACCCCATGCAAAAACCCTATGTGATTGGAATTAGTGGAGGATCAGGCTCTGGAAAATCAACTATTGTAAAGATGGTATGTGATTCCTTTTCTAGCAAAGAGGTGTGCCTCCTGACCCAAGACGATTTTTATTTCCCCAAGAAGCAGCAAGCTATTGACGATAACGGCATTACAGATTTTGATCGCATAAATTCTATAGACCACGATTCTTTTCATGATCGCCTGCTAGATTTGATTCATGGAAAGACAATTGAGTTGAAGGAGTACGTATTCAATAATGATAAGGCTAAGGCAAAGATGAAATCAATCTCGTCAGCGCCTATCATTATTGCCGAAGGTCTTTTTGTATTTAGTTCCGAAAAAGTGAAGTCTTTGTTAAACCTCACGATATTCATAGACACCACTGACGTTAAGAAGGTGATACGTCGAATTCAACGAGACCAACGGGAGCGCAATTATCCATTAGACGATGTGCTCTACCGATATGAGCATCATGTACTACCATCTTATGAGCGACATATTGCACCACATAAAAACAGCGTAGACTTGGTCATCAACAATAATAGCGATGTCAAGAATGGAGTAAAAATTTTGACCAAACTCATCAAGGGTCAAATGTCTATTTAGTATGCTCCGCTATTTTGTTTTCTATGGATTCTAACTCTTCTACCAAGACAGCATAAGCTCTTAGATCGCCACTTCTTTGCACCTCCATAGCTTTCTGCGATTTTACTTTATACTCTTTTTGCAATTCCTTTAGCGGATCTTTTTTAAATAAACCGAACATATTTTTCTTTTTGTTTCTAACATCATTTTGCTGTGAATGTTTAGGGTAGGATTTGGGGCCATCCACACGACAGGAAAGATCATGTTGCTTACCAGCACATGATCTTTCCTGTCTGTGGTCGGGCTCTATGCTGTATGGGATATTGCTATACACAAAAGACAAGGCATGCCTTGTCTCTACCTCCCCTCTATATCCCATGCCGCGTCGATCCCTTGTCCTCTAGGGCTATAGCTAATCCGCATCGCCCCAATAATTTCAAAATTTGAATCTTGCTTACCGTTGCAAGACCACATAAGTTCTCTTCCTAAAAATGTCTGCTAGAAATTTTAGTTGGTATCGGACGGTCATTCTTTAAGTCTTCCTGCTATACGCATCGCCCTGATGGAATGTGTATGAATTTAGGGGATCAAGAGGATTTAAATAATATTATCAAACTCATCCTCCACGGTACGATCCAAAGACTGCTGCACTGCTTTACCTTTCGCCTCGGACATTAGCATGAAAATTTTGTCTATATCATTTAAGAATGCTCCATCCACGAGTTGCTTTATGTCATTAAAGTTTTTCAAATAGGAGAGGTCTGGGACCTTATATAGCTGTGTATTTTCTCCATCTTCAAATTGGATAGAATGCTTATTATTCATATGGAAAACTGTGATCTTATAATTAGAGTGAGGTATTTCACCAACGATTCGCATAAGCTTATAATTTTAGTTTTGGATTGATACTTTTCGACAACAGCGAATATATCTTTTTCAATTCTTTGTTTCCTACTAGTAGTTTTAGATGCCGTGTTATGGTATTTTGATCACCTCGGATAGCAGGCCCTGTCTGTAATAATTCAGGATCTTGATCTGAAACGCGTTCAAAAGTTTCTTTGATGATAGGATGTAATAATTGAAAATCTACATTTTGATCCTCACATTCCTGGTAGGCTAGGCTTAGCAGATGAGTAGTAAAGTTATTAGCAAATACTGCAGCTAAGTGCAGATGACTTTTTTGTGTCTCACTCATGCAGTGTACTTGCTTTGTCAAACTATTTGCAAAAGTTTTCATCATCGTTAAAGAATCTTCATTCGCTACGACAACAAAAGGAGTCTTCTTTATATTTAGTTTAATCTCTTTTCTTATGGATTGTGGAGGCCAAAATATACCACACTTTGAAAAGTATTGTTCCAGAACTTGTAAGGAAGTACTGCCAGAGGTGTGGATAAATAGTCTATCCTTAGATTCCAGATGTCGGATTCGTTCAGCTACATCAAATAGTGCATCATCCGTTACGGCTATAAGGATTATATCCGCCTCCTTATCTATCTTATCTAGTTGAGTAGTGCTCTTACAGCCTAAAGAAGATGCTAGTTGGCGAGCAGATTTTCTAGTTCTACTATAGACTTGTATGACCTCATATTTCTTTTTGAGTAAGGCATGTCCCAGATGCCAGTTGACATTACCAGCTCCTATGAGTACGACCTTTTTCATGCTGTTTTATCGCGGATACTTCTAAACATACCTATGAATAATCCTAGCATCATCATGATCGTACCCAACCAAAAGAAATTGATCCCAGGAAATACAATCGCCTCCAATACAATATAATCATCTCGGTAAGAATTAGCTGCCATCATGAAGGGCAGTGCTATATTTTGCTTATGTTGAGCGACATTAATACTTACTGTACCAGTAGCAGGATCAATCCTTACAAATTGAAAATGAAGACCTAATTCAGTAATTTCATCCTTGATGACAAATGGTTTATTCCCTCTGATCAAATAAACAGGTTGAGCTCCAAAGTTATTTCCTTCTTGATCCTTTATATTTAGAACTGCGCCTACCGCTATGTCTCCTTCCTTTTTAAAATAACCAGGATGGACAGGATCTTTTTCAAAATTTGAGAAGCTAATGTTATACCCATTAAAATTGATGTTATCACCAGCCTTGAAGTCAAAAGTTTGATATGCCAATTGATTTTCTGGAATAAAAATGGCGTCTAAAGTTTTCTCTGATAGCTTAAATTTGAGAGCCAACTCATTCACTTGAGCTGCATAATTAAATAGTAATGATCCTCTCAAGGCTATAATGGGTTCTGCATAATAGAAGGTAGAGTCAGCAGGGTAGTCCACTCTTATTTTTAGACCGATAGCAAGATCACCCATCTCTGCTTTATATTCGTGATGACTTGGAGCCTTATTGATACCTTCTACAGTTACGAGAAACTTTTTAACCACGGTAGTATCATAACCAAATTCCGTAACTCTTACCGTATCTAATACCACAAAAGGAGTGTTGATAAGTCCGCTGTAATTATAATATTGCAGACTGTCTTCTTTAGCCTTAGCATCTTCTATATCCGCCTCGCCTGGTGGCAGTCCTGCAATATGCGAGAATATATCTCTTTCTAAATAATGTTTGGTACTTGGATTGAAGGAAGCCACCTTGGTAAACTTGGCATTATATAGGGCATTAGGATATAGGTCGAAAGATTCAAAATGATTCCCCATTTTATCTACACGCTGATAGTTTACTCTGAAATAGCGCGTGTGATCTACTATACTATCTCCTTGATAAGTGACTTGATAGCCATTGATAAACATCGGGCTATCCTCAATCAATAATACGTTTTGATTAAGCATATCTTCAGGCAGTATTCCTCTTTGTGCAAATGGATTAGTAGAAATATGCTGCTTATTCAAACCCGAAGCCATGATACCTATAATCATGATTCCATATCCAGCATGAGCCGTAAAACTGCTGATATTCATACCACGCACCCTGCCAAAGAAGGTTATGATGTCGATGTTGGCAATGATTGTAAATATGGCAAAAAAGAGCATCAAGGCATATTGCCAAATCCCCACCATGATCCAGAGAGAAGTGATATAAGTCAGCACTCCAGCAATGATCAAGCTGGCACCAGCATGGATGGCAAACTTCTTAGAATGTTGCCTCCAATTAAATTCTCTGTATCTCAAGAATTGGCTCGCAGCACTGAATAAGCCGATAAAAATCGCAATCCAAACTTGATATTTGTTGTAGTGAGCTATTGGCTCGAGTGGAGAAGTCAATCCCAAGTCAAAACCAAATAATTCGGCAACCTTATTATATACTGGAATAGAAGTCGTGAAAGTGATCAAGATAGAAGAGAACAATAAAACCAATGATCCCATAAACATCCAAAACTCCTTAGAAAAAAGGGTCTCTTCTTTTTCTGGAACAGGAACGCTCTTGCCACCCCGTATCATATATACGATACTTCCAAAAGTGAAAAATAATATAAATAACAAAAGCTGATGTTCTAAACCCATCTCCGTAAAAGCATGAACAGAGGTATCTCCTAAAACACCACTCCTAGTTAAAGTAGTAGAGTATAGGATCATTATGAAAGTGAGTATGTAGAACAAATATGTACTCTTGATGGAGTAACCTGTTGCTTTTGCAACAAGGTTGACATGTATACCAGCTACAACTAATAACCATGGTACTAAGGATGTATTCTCTACTGGATCCCATGCCCAGTAACCACCAAATGATAATGCCTCATACGCCCAAGCACCACCCATCAAAATTCCAGTGCCTAAGATGGCTCCTGAAAATAAACCCCATCTAAGCATGGGTCTAAGACTAGCTTTATGATCTTTCCTCCAAAGACCAGCTATAGCAAATGCAAAGGGTATAGCTGTGCTTGCAAATCCTAGGAATAGAGTAGGGGGATGTATAGTCATCCAGTAGTTCTGTAGCAATGGATTAAGACCATCTGCGAACTGTGCTAATTGACTTATGTAATCTTCATTGTTAAATAAAGGAATCTGAGTGGTATCTCTAAATAGTGCTAATGGATTTGCTCCTATTTTATATGTTCCGATAAATATACCTAAGATCATAGAACTGATGAAAACCTCAATAGCCATCAAAACCGAAAGTACGGGTGCTTCCCATTTGCCTCCTTTGAATAGAATGATCGTACCCAAGAAGATATGCCAAAACATCCAAAGCATAAAGCTTCCTTCTTGCCCTTCCCAAAATGCAGAAAAGATATACTTGAATGGTAAGTCATCACTGACGTGTTCGAACACATAAGAGTACTCATAGTACTTCTGTATCATGACATAGAATGTCAGGGCTATTGTAGTATAGATAGAAATGCCATGAAGCCCAAATCCAATTCGACCTAGCTTTTTCCAAGAGTGATATTGTTTTGTTCCTTCATTATTAGTTGCAAAGAAGTAAGCAAGACAAGAGAAAATAGCTGAAACAAATCCAAGAAGGATGACGAAGTGACCAATTTTTCCAAAAATAAGATGTTCGCCTATGTATTGTATTTCTTCGGTCATTAAGCAGGGTAGTGTTTAGATTTTGGATTCTTTGATAAAGATTTCGTCTTCTTTATATTTAGAAGGGCACTTTGTCAGCATGTCGGTGGCTACAAATTCGTTACCGTCCATTTTTCCAGTCAGCACGATTTGCTCACTCATCTCAAAATCTTGTGGCTTGGATCCATATAGAACAACCTTTTTTTCTGTTCCTTCGATATCTTTAATATGAAAGGTGAAGTAGTTCGGGTCTTTTTCTGGTTCATAGTACATCTCTTTATCCATCACCAACTGACCCGCTACTTTAATTTTGCCGTCGACCTTTTCGGCCTGAGCAAATGTAGAATAAGTAGCAATATCTTCAGAAGCCATGAATAGCGCTGTGATTGCTCCAAGAATCAGGACTATTCCTATGATGTGAAACTTTTTCATGTTGCTAATTTTTTGATTATAAAGTGTTTCTTTATACTAATCCTATATGTCTATTAAAATGTCGCAAACGATTTCTGTCAAAATATAGGCTACATTTTAAGCTTCAAATAGTATAAATATTAAAACTATCTATAATACTCTACAAAGGTACTTTAATATGAACGCTGGTTAATCAAAATTATGTAAAATGAAAGGGACTTTGTGGAATTATATTCAGGCTTTTTTGTTAAAACAAGTGACATCAATATTGATTGCATTCCATTTTTAAAAATGGAAGTGTATCTTTGATCGTCAAGGAGTGACTATGAATATGAAATCCTACCATTCAACTCCAGAAAAGGCAGTATGCAAGCTTCCTAAGGTTGCTTCTTTGTCTTCTGCTGGCATAGGATACAGTGCGCAACCCGTACTGACTGAGGTTGATATGGATATACATGAGGGTTCATTCACATACCTTATTGGGGTCACAGGTTCAGGGAAGACCAGTTTGCTAAGAACTTTATATGCAGATTTGCCACTATTAGCAGGGCAGGGGCATATTTTCGGCTTTGACCTTAATACCATGAAATACCAAGATATTCCTCATTTGAGGCGTAAAATCGGAATTGTCTTTCAAGACTTTCAGTTATTAGCAGATAGATCTGTTAGTCGCAATCTTGAGTTCTTGCTTAGGGCAACCGATTGGAAAAATAAAATCGAAATTGAGAACCGCATTTGGAAAGTTTTGAATATGGTTGGTATTGCACATCTTCTAAATAAGATGCCGCATGAGATTTCTGGCGGAGAGCAGCAGCGTGTCGCAATTGCTAGAGCTCTTCTCAACAGCCCAAAGCTTTTAGTAGCTGATGAACCGACAGGAAATTTAGATCCTGATACAGCACTTGATATTCTTGAGCTTATGTTCAAATTATCAAAACAAAACAATATGGCAGTAATCATGGCAACGCATGATTATCGTCTGATCGAAGATTACCCTGCTCGGGTTTTTCGATGTACTGAAGGGAAACTAAATAAAAATTAAATCTGAGCCCACTCTAATATCTCAATAAACATTTTTGGTTTTTGAGTTTTCAGAGCATACTCAATTCTTATTTAAAATTTTAAAATCTCACTGTAGTGGTGTTCAAGTTAACGAGTTTAGTAAAGGCAACGCTTTGCCTCTGTATTGTATTTTTTACATTCAACCAAGTGGGTGCACAATCCAAGCGAATGAGTAAAGACACTGATAAGCCATTCATGCATATGTCCATTGAGACGCCTTTGTGGTTAAATAGTCCAAATACTCTAGATAATACGCACAAAGCAGGATTTGGTTTTAGAATAGATTTTCCAATTAATAGAGGTCCCCTGAATATTTTCACTGGATTTAGTCATCTAAATTATGGCAATCATCTTAATATTCTAGATATAACGGATTCTAGTAATCTAGAGGGTAATGAGGGTACCCTTACCGTGAAGGAAGGTACTTACTCACTAAAATATGCAACTATACCTTTAGGGTTAAAGATCGATAAACAATATTGGTCGACTTCACTTGGTATGTCCATGATGTTTGCATTAAATCAAGCGGAGGTGCATGGCGAAGAATTGAAATTTATTTTCGGAGCGGACGAATTCGAAGATTTTAGTAAGGAAAAGATCAATACTCTCAATAGCGCTATTTTCTTCTCATTTGCGGGCAAGTTACCTTTAAGTCCACAGTGGAGTTTCTACTTGGAGCCTGAGTTTCAATATATATTGAAACCTGTCTTTGAGGGAGGAATAGACGAAGTCAATAGGGTCAATTTGTTTTTGAAAGTGGGACTGAGACACATGATCACTTTACCCTATGATAATTAGAATGAAGTAGACTTAATAAATTGATCTAAAGTAAATGCCGGCTATTCAATCTATCGAATAGAGATTGCCTGTATTTTTACTTCAATGTCGTCTCACTCTTATTGAATAGGGAATCCACAAATGCTTTACCATTAAAGATTTGTAGTTGGTGAATACCTTCACCAATGCCAATATATTTGATTGGAATTTTAAATTGATCGGTGATACCAATGGCTACCCCTCCTTTTGCAGTACCATCTAGTTTAGTCAAGGCTAATGACTTTACTTCCGTAGCCTCTGAAAACTGTCGACATTGCTCTATAGCATTCTGACCTGTCGTGGCGTCTAGCACCAACATCACGTCATGAGGAGCACCTTCAAGCTTTTTACCCATAGATCTTTTGATCTTAGATAGCTCATCCATGAGGCCTTTTTTATTATGCAGTCTACCTGCAGTATCGACGATGCATATATCGCATTTATTCTCTATAGCGTAATTAACGGACTCATAGGCTACAGCTGCAGGATCAGCATGCATGCCTTTGCTGAAAAAATCGCAACCTACACGCTCAGCCCAGATTTTCAACTGGTCAACCGCTGCTGCTCTAAAAGTATCACCGGCACCGATCACTACTTTATGTCCAGCCATTCTGTACTGGTAAGCTAACTTTCCAATAGTGGTCGTTTTTCCTACTCCATTCACACCTACTACGAGTATAGTGTAGGGAGGGGCGATATCAGCAGGAGGAGTATATTCCTCCATATCATTTTCGTTTGTCTCCTCTACTAGCTTAACGATTTCATCGCGAAGGATATCGTTAAGCTCTTGCGCACTGACGTACTTATCCTTAGCAACTCTGGCTTCAATTCTTTCAATAATTTTGACCGTCGTATCCAATCCAACATCTGATGAAATTAGCACCTGCTCCAGTTCATCAAGAACCTCATCGTCTACCTTATTCTTACCCGCAACTGCTTTGGAAATCTTGGTTAGGAAGCTTGTACCCGTCTTTTCTAGACCCTTATCTAGATCTTCTTTTTTATCCTTATTGAAAAATTTATCGAAAAAGCCCATGCTGGTATTTTACAGTATTTAATTTAAAATGAAGTCTTACTTAAAAGATAATCAAAGATAAGCATCTATTGATCTTTTTGTTCTTATGGTCAGTTCTTTTCATCTTGGAAAGAGCTTCACTGGTATCAGAATTGCAGTTTGGAGCACAAAAAAAGAGCTTTCCGTTAAGAAAAGCTCTCTTTAGTATCTTGAAACTGATTGGTTTTAGTACCCTTGTAGAAAAAGGATTATTTCTTTGCGAAAAACTCCTTAACCTTATCTTTGTGAATCATAAGCTCCTTGTAAGTGTATTTACCAGTTTCAGGATCTTTGATGCTTTTTACCACTTTTACGAAATCTCTACTTGTGTTGTTTTGCGCGTTTGCCGCTCTTTGTGCTACTTTCGCGTTTTTTGATACTTTAGCCATTTCAGTTTAAATTTATATTATTGGAGTAAAAATTACTTAATCTCTTTGTGCAATGTCACTTTCTTAAGTACAGGATTGTATTTCTTCAGCTCCATTCTATCTGGAGTGTTCTTTCTGTTCTTTTGAGTAACGTATCTACTCGTACCAGGCTGACCCGTTGCCTTATGCTCTGTGCATTCCAGGATAACTTGGATTCTATTACCTTTACTTTTCTTAGCCATCTTAGGTTAATATTTATTGACCCGCTAATTGGGTTAATTACTTAATGTTAAGCTTTACGCCTGTATTGATACCTTTTCTTTCCAATTTCTTCAAGTAAGCGAATATCCCCAACTTGTTGATATCTCTTAGTGCCTTAGCAGAAATCTTAAGATTTACCCACTGATTAGTTTCAGGGATATACATCTTTTTTGTTACCAGATTAGGTAAAAATCTTCTCTTGGTCTTCGCCTTTGAGTGGGATACATTGTTCCCAGCTATTGGACGCTTACCTGTTAATTGACAAATTCTAGCCATTTTAAACTTAAATTTTGGTGTTTTAGTTAGGAAAACCCTAATAAACTGGGCGCAAAGATATGTTTTCTTTACCTTAAAATAAAGGCTTTTCTATATTTAATTATACTATTGTAAGACATTTTTTGATAGCCAGATGTAAGGTGGATTTTGGGTAAAGCCATTGTAATATAACCTCTGTGCTGCTGGCCTCCAATTAGATATCAGGGTGAACCCGAATAATAATGAAGTAATGACTCCAAATAAATCATCTATCAGAAGAATTGTCCAAATCCTAAAACAAATCCACGCTGTGAGCCATCAAAGATATCAATACCATAGTCTAGTCGAATAACGGAATCATAGACCTTTGTAAGGACAAAACGTACACCGCCTCCCATAAAAGAACGAAAGTTGCCGTCTACAAACACAGAATTGATCTCCGCTCCTGGTGGTCTCCAAGTACCAGTATCGGAAAATGCAACCAGCTGTACTGCAAATATATTATGCCGATAAACTGTTTGCCGGACCTCAAAATTCAGTACAAATTGTCCCGTGGCTCGGTCAACACGATTACCTACTCCGCGGAGATTATAGTTGCTATCTAATACAAATGGCGCGAATGGCATATTGTTATTAGTGCTCAGCGCCAATCGGAGTTGAGCTGCAAAATTGGTTTTTTGACCCGCCATCCAAAAGTGACGACCAGTATAAGCTACACTTAAAAACGGGAGATCGGTCCCAAAGGTCTGTACATTTTGAATCTGAATTTGATGCTGAAATCCATTGCGATAAAAAAAATCATATTTTAACTTATCATGCAAATATGAAATACTAAAAAGCAGCTTACGCTGCGAAAGCAAATCTGGTCCATCCGTAATTTCTGCACTAGGGTCAAGCTTTTCATATTGTTCATTGAAGAAAGTAGCACTATACTTCAGCTTATCGAGCAATCCAAAATAATTGATCCCGCCCAGCCCAACGCCAGTTAGTTCATACTTATAATCAACTTGGCCGTTTTTAAAAAATAGAGGTTCAAAGGAGGCATTATGAAATACATTTGCGAAAAAGCCCCACTGCTTCCCCTTGTAGAAAGAATTTTCAAAATATAATTTGGCATTGGGACGTCCATCTTGCAAAAGAAAATAGCCAAGCAGTGTTTGATTTTTATGCCCAAGATTGAACTCTGCGGCACCGATCTGAAACCAATACCTGTCATCTACAGAACCAAATCCTATCTGCGGCTTTATAGTTTTTTGCCCGACGATATCGTAGCGTATTCGCAAAGTCTCATCGGGAAGTGTGTCTACTTCGATCACAGTATGCTGGATACCATTGATTCTGTTTAGTCGCACCTGATCTTCGGTCAATTGTTCCCAAGTGGTGGGCGCTCTGAGCTTAGTTTTGACGCGCTCTAGGATAAAATCTCTATCTATCTTATGAGGCCCACTGATCTCAATACCACTCACTATTGCCTCCTTATCTTGCCCTAATAGCGAGAATATTTGGAAAAAGGATAGTATGCAGAGTATTAAAAAGCGCAATAAAGTTATTTATAAATTATATCGAATTCCTAGATTAAAAGTTGCTGCTTGACCATTGTTACAGGCAAAGGTCTTGTTATTAAAATCTATAACAAACAATTCTAACTCAAATTTAGGTTTAAATTGATGCTGGGTTCCAATTTCTAGTTGGTAAAATAATCAAAGCTTTCTATCCATAAAGGAGCATAGCTACTTAAAGCATAATTAGTGGTCTTTGGATTACGAAAGTAGGAGAAAATCAAAGTAACAGGAGTAGAAACTTGATAATAAAAACCTTCTTTATTTGATCCAAGGTATTCTATTAGCAAATCGATTAGTTGTTCTAATGGTTGTCAGGATAATCGATAAAATTTGAAAAGTATCAACTGTACTTTGCCAGACTTACGAAAAGGTCAGATGAGGTGTTTCTGCGCGGCGAAGTCATAAATCTCTTGAGCCCAAAATTTATAGGTAAGCTCCGAAGGGTGTACTCCATCACTATAAAAGTCGTCAACAACTTTATTCGTGAGTTTGTATTTTTCTACAAATCCAAAGGCTGTGAGATCGTCGTTTATCATATGCACATGATCGTAAGGTGCAATGATATATTCTAATTCTTTTTTGAGAATGCATATTTGTCGATGGACAAAATACTTGAGCATCGGAGTGAATATTGGGAACTCAAGTATTGGAGGCATATGGATAAATACGATGGGTGTTTTATCAAATTTATCACCAAGGTGATCCAATATACTATCTAAATTTTTACGCCATTTTTTTGGAGAGCTAAGTTGAAAGGCATCATTGGCACCCAACCCGATTAAGATCAAATCGGAATATGTAGATTTGATTTTGCCAAGCAGTTGGTCTTTGACATTAGCTGCAGTGAATCCACTCTTGGCGACCACCTCATAAGATACGTTTCGTTTTTTATCGCGTTTTATGAGACTAGAAATGCAGCCAGTTAGTCCCATATTTTGACTATTGGCACCGATGCTAGCAATGGAACTTTCTCCAATACTTAATACATGAAAACTATCATCACCTTCAGATTTTACGATATCCTCAGGTTGAGGTAGATCAAGCATAGTATTTTTGATATGTCTCGCTTGATAGTAGAGCAGTGGTATGAAGGGCGCCGCTCTAACAATAGAAAAGTAATATTTAAGTTGATTTAGGTTCATTCTTTACCAGGGCAAATATAAGCATAGTATGAATTACAAGCCAATGATTTAGTGACAATTATGTAGAATGTAAGTCATAGTAGTAGAAGGATAATTTATTCTTTCGATAAATCAAGTTTATGCGTGGATTACCTAGAATGCTTATGATGTTTGCTCCGATGATATTTCGAGCTGTATCAAAATATTACAAAAAATGGCAAGCAAACAAGCAGCAGCAGGAATATGCTCAAGCTCAAGAAAATCAAGCTGCTGACAAGTTGAACCCTGATGGGACAACCTATAAGAACGAGGATATGGTATAGGATGATTTGGGCGTCACCCGCCTTCGCTGAATAAGCTACGGTGGGTCGGGCTTTCCGAGACTACGCGTTTGCTTCGGACATCGACACAAAGGTCGATGTCTACGACCTCACGGTCGTCTCTCTACTATCCCTGACGCAGTTAAAGAAGGTTTTAAGAATTAGGCAATAGGTTCTAGTCAAAGTGCGCTAATAGCAGTTCGGATTAAAGAAATAGGGGTATACCTTTTTTAAGATTGTTTACTTTTTATCATTATGGATGCTCTTTTAATAATCAATCAGTTAATTTACCTGATTTTACATACTCAAATAGAAATGATACCAGAATTACTATTTTTGTATCATGGATACAGATGCATTGGTTAGTATTATCATGCCTGCAAAAAATGCAGCTCCATATATAAAAGAGTGCCTTGAGTCTATCCTTGCCCAGGATTATGCACATTGGGAATTGCTCGTTACCGATGATCACTCTACCGATCAGACAACCGATATCTTAGATCATTTTTCCAAGCAAGATACACGGATTCGCATTTTTAAAAATCTTGGTCATGGAATTACACCAGCATTGCAAACTGCCTACGCTTATGCATTGGGTGCCTACATCACACGTATGGATGCTGACGATATCATGCCACAAAATAAGTTGACCCTACTAGTGGATACCTGTCAGAGTGAAACGGTTTTAGCAACAGGATTAGTCAAGTATTTTTCATTTGGTACGCTAGGTGAAGGGTATATAAAGTACGCCGATTGGCTCAATCAAAATCTAAAATCACAAGATCCTTTTAAAGAAATCTATAAGGAGTGCGTAATACCATCTCCGTGCTGGATGCTAAGAAAACCTACCTTCGATAAATTGGGTGCTTTTGATAGTGCGCTATATCCCGAGGATTATGATTTGTGTTTTAGGATGCGCAGGGCAGGTCTTCAAGTTCAGACGGGAGATCAAGTCTTGCACCATTGGCGAGATTACCCAGAGCGAAGTAGCCGCACCGATGATAACTACGCCGACAATCGATTTTTAGAAATCAAGCTTTCTTATTTTTTGGCAGACGATTATGACAAGGCACGCCCGTTAGTGATTTGGGGTGCTGGCAAAAAAGGAAAATCTGTCGCCCAATTATTGATCGATCAAAAGATTCCATTCCATTGGATATCTAACAATCCAAAAAAGATCGGTCATGATATCTATGGTCAAGTGATACAAGGGGAGGAGCTCATAGATGATAAGTCTAATACGCAATGCCTAATATGTATAGCGGGTCCTGATGATCAAAACCATATCAAAAAGGTGTTGAAAGTAAGCAATCAAATAACACCCTATTGGTTTTGTTAGGCATGGCGCATGAGCGTTTTGGCGACGTACGCGTGCGTTTGAACGAGGTGCGTGTGCGTAGAGACGCAACATTTTGCGTCTCCTCTAGGCGAAGCAGCGAGTGCCATTTTAGGCGAGGTGCAAAGGCCGTACACACGTTAATATTAATCTGTAAATTGATAAGAGCCAAATTCAAATTTTATGATTTGGGCTGCATCACCCCTTCATTATTTTAATCCAAAATTAGGTTGATTCTCTTTGGCAATTTGTCACGATTTTTAAAAGAAAAATCGCGCCAAATTGGATTTTTATAAGTGACTTTCACCCTTGGTTGCCACCAAGGGCTACAATAATGTCACCACTCTGTGGTTCACTTCTATTATTTCTGATTATGTCTCTTAGTTAGGGAGGCGCATTGGCTTTTAGGCTTTTCAGCGCAGAAATTCATAACTCAGCATTCATAATTTATAATTACCTTCCTTGTGATAGGGGTAGTAAGGGGGCCAGCCTTTTTGCTGGGCGTCCGTAGGACCGAAACGAAGTGCAGCCCTGAATGACCCGGCCCGTGTCGCATGGGCCTAGGGGGATTGGAAAAGGGAATCACCCAAAACAGCATCCTGATAATACACAGGATCCCAATAAAAAAGCCGCCCCAAAAAATGGAACGGCTATAAATATTTTCGAAGCTAAAAAAAGCTTGTTGATTACATGTGCTTGATGATCTCGTCACCGAACTCTGAGCACTTCAATAAAGTCGCATTCTTCATTTGTCTTTCGAAATCATAAGTTACCCTCTTGGCTTTGATAGCACCCTTGAGTCCTTTCTCGATCATCTTACCAGCTTTTTTCCAGCCCAAATAATTGAGCATCATCACACCAGAAAGAATCACTGAACTTGGATTTACTTTATCTTGACCAGCGTACTTTGGTGCCGTACCGTGTGTAGCTTCAAAGATAGCAACACCTGTCTCGTAATTGATGTTTGCACCTGGAGCGATACCGATACCACCAACGATAGCAGCCAGTGCATCAGAGATATAATCACCATTCAGATTAAGTGTTGCGATCACATCATAGTCTGCAGGTCTCAATAAAATCTGCTGTAAAAATGCATCTGCAATCACATCCTTGACAATCACTTGACGACCTTTGTTGTCAATCACCTGCCATGGTCCACCTTCATATTCAACAGCGCCAAACTCACGCTTAGCCAAAGCATAACCCCATTCCTTAAATTTACCTTCTGTAAATTTCATGATGTTACCCTTGTGGACTAAAGTGATCGAGTCCTTCTTGTTTGCTAGCGCATACTTGATCGCAGAACGTACCAATCTCTCAGTACCTTCGATGGATACAGGCTTTACACCTATAGAAGCACTCTTAGGGAAACGGATACCCTTGGCACCCATCTCGTTGATCAAGAATGACTTTACTTTTTCATTTTCTTCAGTACCATGTAAGTACTCAATACCAGCATAAATATCTTCTGTGTTTTCTCTGTAGATAGTCATATCCACTAGACCTGGCTTCTTTACAGGAGAAGGTACACCTCTGTACCATTTCACTGGGCGAACACAAGCGTATAAGTCAAGCTTTTGACGAAGTGCTACATTCAATGAACGGATTCCGCCACCTACTGGAGTCGTTAGTGGTCCTTTGATACCGACTAGATGCTCATTCATAGCATTTAATGTGGCTTGTGGTAACCAGTCACCAGTACGGTCTTTAGCTTTCTGACCAGCATATACCTCTTTCCAGTGGATCTTACGCTTACCGTCGAATGATTTCTTTACCGCGGCATCAATTACTCTTTGAGCTGCTTTCCAGATATCTGGGCCGATTCCATCTCCTTCTATAAAAGGAATTATCGGATCAACTGGCACACTTAGCCTTTTTCTTCGGGTTATTGTTATTTTTGAACCACTCATTAAGTTTATATTTAATTTATTAATGGATTTGTAGTTTGATGGAACCCCAAAAGGGTTTAAATCGGCGCAAAACTAACAAAATATTGATCATTTTTGCCGTTTTTCAGTTGGTTTTGCTGAAAGACAATAATATAAGACCATGATAGAATCAATGTTAAAATATACTTTAGCCTGCATTATATACCTACTTATTTGTGGACATTCAGTTGCACAAAACGGGTATAATATTGAGATAAACCTCAGAAATTACCCCTCAGACAAGCTGGTGATAGCCCATGAATTTCTAAATCGGTTTCCAGTAATGGATACTTTAGAGCAAATTAGCCCTGGAAATTTTGCGTTTGAAGGTGATGATTCACTGGACGCTGGGGTCTATTTAGCGGTGCTTTTGCCTGAAAATGAATTTGTTTCATTCATAGTTGATACAGATGACCAGCATTTCAAGCTAGAAGCGGATGCTGCGGCTTTGTTTGCACCAATCGTCTTTAAAGAGTCTAAGTACAATAATGTATACCAAGATTATCTAACTTACTCCAATAAGGTAGTGGCCAGTTTGACTGGTCTAAATGAAAGATTGAGAGAAAATATTGATGATAAAGTGAGAGCAGATCTTAAGAAGTCTTTTAGTCAGAAGTTGGCATCATTGGAAAGTAACCGAACTACTCAGATAAATAAAGCACCTAATAGTCTAGCTGCGGAGCTAATAAGAATGAAAATAGAAACACCTATCCCTGATATGGAGGGGTCTGAACAGAAAGTGATGCAGAAAAAGTATAAATTTCGTCAAGACCATTATTTTGACAATGTTGATCTTTCGGATGAAAGATTATTGAATACAGAGGCACTTTTTGATAAGGTATTCTTTTATTTAAATGAGTTGACTCCACAAAATATACAAAGTATCAACGGGAATATTGATTATGTGCTAAGTTTGATGAAGCCAGGGACGAAAAATTTTAAATTTTACTTGGATCATATAATGTTGGAATATGCCAGCTCTGATTTTATCGGTATGGATGCGGTCTATGTACACGTTGTGGATAACTACTACGCAAAAGGAATGGCGCCTTGGGTCAAAAAGGAAGATTTAGATGAGATGCTTGAAGATGTGCGAAAACGAAAGCCTATACTAATGGGAAGCCCAGCACCAAAAATAGATATGGAACTGAAGGATGGTACACCAATCGCCTTATATGATGTGGATGCACCCATTACCATCTTATATTTATGGCAACCTAGCTGCTCTCACTGTAAGGCATCGATGCCATATATGAAGTCATTTTGGGAGAAGTATAAAAGTACGGGGGTTAAAATTTTTTCTGGCTGTACAAAGGTGGGTGCAAAGACGGCAGACTGTTGGGATTATATCGAGGAAAATGGTTTGGGAGAATGGATTAATACAGTAGATAAAGATTTAAGTAGTAGATTTGTGCAGAAGTATATGGCTGAGAAAACTCCGAAGTTATTCATCTTGGATGCAAATAAAAATATTATTTTAAAAGATTTTGACGCATCCCAATTAGAAGAAATAATGCCCTCTTTATTTGAAACAGATCGCCTAGAAAAACTAGGAGGTGTAATAAAATCAAAATAAACACTCATGAGAGCTTATCATTTTATTTTCATATTTATAGCGAGTTGCTTTTTGTTTTCCTGCCCACCTAGGGAAGTGCAACAAGAAAAAGTTAGTATTTCCGAACCAGGGAAAGTAGAATCTCCCGATAATAAAGATTGTGATGTACAGGTGATGGTACAGGATGCTACTGGCATGGATGGATGCCGCTTTTTATTTGTACTAGACAATGGCGAAAAAATGTTGCCAAGCGAAATGCCGCTGATGGATTTTAAATTAGCAGCTAATCAGCTGGTCAAGATCAGCTATTCTGTGATCGAAGATGGTGTAAGTGCATGCATGATGGAGAATCAAATTATCAAGGTGAACTGTATTGAGTTTATAACTCAAACTGGAGGCGTGAAGCCCACTAAAAAGACGTGCATGAAAGTGGATAACTATAATGAATCAAAGTGGTTGAAAAGTATAGCCGCTGATATGAAGCCTTATATGGTCACACGCTTTACATATCTAACAGATGGTTGGGCGTATCTGATCGACAATGGCAAACAAAAGAAGCTGATTGACTGTCAGGGCACAGAAGTATGCACCTTGCTAGGAAAAGCTGGAGGCCCTTGCTATGAAAAAATTAGAAACTTGGGTAAAGGCGAAGTTATTTATTCTAAAACTGATGTGAGAAACGATTGATGGATTTTCCAATAAACGACCCAAATGAAGCTTATCTATCAACAGAGGATAAGCAAGTGGAACGCGCTTTGCGTCCCCAAGACTTGTCTACATTTTCAGGTCAACCCAAAATAGTAGAAAACCTTTCTATATTTATCCAAGCGGCTAGGATGAGGGGAGAAGCCTTGGATCATGTTTTGCTTCATGGTCCTCCAGGTTTAGGTAAGACTACCTTATCTCATATTATTTCCAATGAGATGGAGTCTAAATTGACAGTTAGCTCAGGTCCTGTATTGGAGAAACCAGGAGATTTAGCAGGTCTACTGACCAATCTAGAAGATGGAGATGTCTTATTTATAGATGAAATACACAGACTAAATAATGTAATAGAGGAATATTTGTATTCTGCTATGGAGGATTATCACATTGATGTGATGATTGACCAAGGCCCAAGTGCAAGGAGTATACAGATATCTCTGAATCCATTTACACTGATAGGTGCGACGACTCGTATGGGTTTGTTGACTGCACCAATGCGGGCTAGATTTGGGATAACCTGTTTACTAGATTATTACGACATTCCAACCTTGGAAAAAATTATTAAGCGATCTGCTTCTATACTAGAAATCCCAATCACCAAAGAAGGTAACCATGAAATTGCGCGCCGTAGTAGAGGGACACCAAGGATAGCCAATGCGCTATTGAGAAGGATTAGAGATTTTGCTCAAGTCAAAGGCAATGGTACAATAGATGAGAAGATTGCTAAATATGGGCTAGAGGCTTTGAACGTAGATAGTTTTGGATTGGATGAAATGGACAATCGCATACTCAGTACTATTATCCATAAATTTTCGGGCGGACCTGTAGGCATTAATACTATAGCGACAGCAGTAGGAGAGGAGGCAGGTACCATAGAAGAGGTGCACGAGCCTTTCTTGATCATGCAGGGATTCATCAAAAGAACGCCGCGTGGAAGAGAGGTTACGGAGAAAGCATATCAGCACTTGGGGGCGGATATTCCTATGAAGCCAGGTTCACTTTTTTAAGTTTAAATTCTAGCCTCAGCTTTACATTCTTAAATGTAAAAAATGGTATTTTTCTAAATTTAGGATAGCTCTGAAAATAGTTTCCTATTTTTAACTCAAACTTGTAT
>Ga0209187_1002176_pt1 | contig 19479 bp, 10 predicted proteins | sample BantaG_FD_187430 | JGI IMG/M metagenome (GOLD analysis project Ga0209187, IMG submission 187430) | Marine algal microbial communities from Bantry Bay, Ireland - BantryBay_4 metaG (SPAdes) (version 2) | ecosystem: Host-associated > Algae > Red algae > Unclassified | place: Bantry Bay, Ireland...
TTGGTAAGAGCCGAACTAAATGAAAATACAGACATTCGATTTAGTGCAGGTAAAGGATATCGTAGAGTACATCTATTCTCCGAAAGAGTCAACATTCTGGCTAGTAATAGAGATATCATTATTGAGAATCAAATTGAACCAGAAGAGGCGATTAATATCGGACTTAACCTTGTCCAGAAATTCAACATAGGTAATATCAATAGTACGATAAGTGCCGATGCTTATTTGACTATGTTCCAAAATCAAGTATTCCCAGATTTTGACAGAGAAATTGGTAGAGTATTTATCAATAACTTTAATGATAAAAGTGAATCACGAAGTTTTCAATTAGAAAATATGTGGGATTTTTCTCAGATAGTGGATTTCAAATGGTCATACAGTTATCAATGGGCCGCTAGAGAACTAGAGGGAGAAATGGTAACTCTACCTCTTATACCAAACCACAAATTACTCGCTCAAACATCACTGAGTACAAAAGATGATAGATGGCAAGCTGATTTTACAGCGAGATGGATAGGGACAAAAAGATTGCCCGACACTAGAGATTTTCCTGATATTTATAAACAACCGACAGAATCTCCTTCCTACTCTGGATTTGATATGCAGTTTACTAGAAGATGGACGAAGTTTGAACTCTATGCTGGTATAGAAAACATTACCAACTTTCGACAAGCATTTCCAATATTAGGCAGCGAAGATCCATTTGGACCATTTTTCGACTCATCATTTAACTGGGGACCTACAAAAGGAAGAGAATTCTATATTGGTTTTAGATACAAAGTATTTTAAATTAAAAATCAAGGGAATTATACGGTAAACTCAATAAACATAGCGCTGTTGGAATATCCTAAAAGTCATTTTAACAGTATGCCTAATTTATTATTCTACAATAATCGAAACACAGTGAAAGCTGAAGAATAAGTATTCATTGTTATACTCCAACACAATACTGATTTTCGATAAATCTTTTTACGTCTTTTAAGGGAAATTTAGCATATCAAAACCCCAATATCACTACCCTTTTGTTATTTTTGCAGCCATTCTGAGAAAGAACATGCAAGAATATTTAAATAAAATAGACAAATCCCGATTACCAGAACATATAGCTGTGATCATGGATGGTAATGGTCGATGGGCAAAAGCGCATGGTAAACCTCGTGTATTTGGGCATAAAAACGGTGTGAAGTCAGTCCGAGAAATCAGTGAAGCAGCTGCAGAACTTGGGATTGGTTATCTTACGCTATACGCTTTCTCCACAGAAAACTGGAACAGACCGGCCCTCGAAGTAACTGCATTAATGGGACTTCTTGTAGAAACCATCAGAAATGAAGTCAGTACACTTAATAAAAATAACATTCGACTAAGAGCGATAGGTGATCTAAGTAAACTGCCGAAGAGAAGTCAGAATGCATTGCTAGAAGGAATTGAAAAAACAAGTGAGAACACAAGTCTTACCTTAATACTGGCATTGAATTATAGTTCTAGATGGGAGATTACTTCCACTATCCAAAAAATAGCTCAACAAAGTAAAGATGGTAAAATAGATCCTTCGCAAATAGATGAGTCTTATATATCTCAGCATTTAGCAACAGCTGACTATCCAGATCCTGAACTATTGATACGGACAAGTGGCGAACAAAGAATAAGCAATTATCTTCTTTGGCAGATTGCATACAGTGAACTCTATTTTACGGACGTTTTTTGGCCAGACTTCCGAAAAGTACATTTATACAAAGCCTTGGTTAATTTTCAAGGAAGAGAACGCCGATTTGGCAAAACCAGTGAGCAACTGAATAAATAAAATATGAAAATAAATTACCGCAAACGTGCAGTGGTGTCAAATATATCTTTTTTGAAAGAATAGATTTTAAGAGTTCGTTAAACAAATAAAAATAACAGATCAAGATTAGTGATCGTTTATAATATTGCATATCAAGAAATACCTAAATGAATAGAATTTTCAAATATATCTTTTTCCTTATTTTAATTGCCAGTTCGGCATCAGCCCAAGAGTTAAATGATACTCTTGGCATACTTGACTATTCTGTGAAGTCTGACTATGAAATAGGATCCATTACTGTAGTAGGTGCACCAGATAGAGATAGAAACGCCATCAAATCGATTGCAGCACTCAAAGAAGGAGATAAAATCAAAATCCCAAGTCCTGTCATTTCAAAAGCAATCAAAGCATTGATGAGGTTGAGACTTTTTGATGATGTACAAATTATACAAAATAAGGTCGATGGAGAAATCGTACACCTTACTATTGTATTGATTGAGCGCCCTACTCTCGCTAGATATTCCTATACCGGCATAAAGAAATCTAAACACGACGACTTAAATGATATCGTGAGAAACGTACTTAATAAGGGCGGTATAGTCACGGATGCAAGTAAAGAATTAGCAAGAGTTAAATTAGAAAAATATTTCACAGATCAAGGTAAGTTGGACTCTAAAGTAACTGTAGAGGAAATACCAGATGAATTAAAGCCAAATTCAGTTAGATTAGTATTTAATATTAATGAAAGCGAAAGAACAAAAGTTCAGGATATTACTTTCAAAGGAAATAAAGAAGTTAGCTCAAGAAAGCTAAGAAAAAAGATGAAAAACACCAAGCGTAAAGGAACTTGGTTTAGGAAAACAAAATTCATAAAAGACGACTATAAAGAAGATAAAGAGTCAATAGTAGCATATTATAATTCACTAGGATTTAGAGATGCCAAAATAATGAGTGATTCTGTTTGGCGAGAGGCAGACGGTGATATGCAAGTCTTAATAAACATTCGTGAAGGAAATAGATACTACTTCAGAAATATATCATGGAAAGGTAATTCTCTATATACTGATGATCAATTAGCTGCCGTTCTAGGAATAGTCAAAGGTGACGCTTATGATCCAGAATTACTTCAAAACAGACTTACTTACAGTTTAGATGGTAGAGATGTATCTTCTTTATATATGGATGATGGGTATCTGTTTTTTGACATCAAGCCAACAGAAGTTTCTATAACTAATGATTCTATCGATCTAGAAATGAGAATCTACGAAGGTCCTCAAGCGACAATAAATGAAGTGAAAATTACGGGTAACGATCGTACTCATGAATCTGTAGTACGTAGAATGGTAAGAACGAGACCAGGACAGAAATTTTCTAGATCTCAAATTATCAGATCCCAAAGAGAAATAATAAACTTAGGATACTTCAATCCGGAGAATATGGACATTCAAACTCCAGTAAATCCGCAGAGAGGCACAGTAGACATTGAATACGTTCTAGAAGAAAGACCATCAGATCAGTTAGAACTATCAGCTGGATATGGAGGGGCAAGTGGATTGATTGGAACATTGGGTGTTACGTTTAATAATTTTAGTCTTCAAAATGTTAAAAATAAAGAAACTTGGAGTCCACTTCCTCAAGGAGATGGACAAAAACTTTCTCTAAGAATTCAGAGTAACAGTAGATTCTTTAGATCTTATAACTTCTCATTTACAGAACCATGGCTAGGTGGAAAGAAGCCTAACTCATTTACATTGGGAGCTGTACATTCAGCTATTGATTATAGTCAGTTTGGTCAGGGTGCATTGAATATTACAAGGATATTTGCTGGTCTTGGAACGCAACTTAAGTTTCCTGATGATTTCTTTTCTTCATCTACGACTGTTAACTTAGAAACTATTAAGCTTAATGATTATCTTAATAGTGTGTTTCAAGTACAAGATGACCGAGGTCAGTTTGTTATAATTAGAAATGGGAGTTTCAAAAACTTCTCATTGAATCAGACAATTACGAGAAGTTCCATTTCTGATCCATTGTACCCAAGGAGAGGTTCAAGAGTTTCTCTATCTTTGCAATTGACTCCACCATGGAAGTTAATGGGAATAGGAAATGCAGATCCTTTGACTGATGCTGAAAAAGAAATTATAATACAAGATGCGGATGAAACAGGTGGACCAGCAAATATTCTTAGTCAATTTGAAAAAGATAACATAATTTCCTCTGTTGAAAATGCCAACAAATTTGAATGGTTAGAATATCATAAGTGGAAGTTTAACACTGAATGGTACTTTAATATAGTGGATAAGTTTGTTTTCATGACGAGTATAAAAATGGGATTCTTAGGTGGATATGACGATAGAGGTATTCCTCCATTCGAAAGATTCCAATTAGGTGGTGATGGTTTGTCAAACCAAAACAATGCACTTACAGGTACCGAAATCATTTCATTGAGAGGTTATGATGTCAATGAAATAAACAATAATAGACCTGCTGCAGTATACGATAAATTCACTGTAGAATTAAGATACCCACTTTCACTTAACCCAAGTAGTACTATCTATGCAAAGATATTTGCACAAGGTGGTAATGCATGGGAAAGCTTCTCGGACTTTAACCCATTTGATATGAGAAGATCAGTTGGTGGTGGATTGAGAGTATTCTTACCTATGTTTGGTCTATTAGGATTTGATTATGGTATCGGATTTGATAGAAACCTTCCTGACACTGCAGAGTTTGGACAATATGCTAAATTTAATATTGTACTAGGATTCGAGCCTGAATAAAACAAAGTAAAACTTAAAATATATAATAGAAGTCAATTAGATTTGGCTTCTATTTTTTTGTTGGTGTTTTAGGGATGTTCAGAAGCAAGCACACCCTTGCTGGTCGTAGGCTGTAGGCTCCTGCCTACGATCTTACTATGATTATCTAACCCTTAGTGCTTATAATAATTCATCCCTAAATAATCATATAAACATCGACATTTAAAATGTCGACGAACGTTGGTTTCGATGAAAACATCTTCAAGTACGCCATTGAAATGACGTAAGACATTAGGCTTAGATGGTCACCAACTACTATTGTCGCCCTTGCTGGTCGTAGGCTCCTGCCTACGATCTCACTATGATTATCTAACCCTTAGTACTCATAATAATCTATCCCAAAATAATCATATAAACATCGCCATTTGAAAATGTCGACAAACGTTGGTTTCGATGAAAACATCTTCAAGTACGTCATTGAAATGACGTAAGACATTAGGCTTAGATGGTCACCAAACTACTATTGTCGCCCTTGCTGGTCGTAGGCTCCTGCCTACGATCTCACTATGATTATCTAACCCTTAGTGCTTATAATAATCTATCCCAAAATAATCATATAAACATCGCCATTTGGAAATGTCGAAGAAGGTTGGTAATAGCATGTGTTCCAATTCAATAATACCAAAATCTAATTCTTAAAAACGATCTAAAAGTAAAAAGGGAAGTTGCAAATGCAACTTCCCTTTTTACTTTATATTGGTATTGAACATTATTCTCCTCCACCTGCTTGTGCCGCTTCTATTTTAGCTTTGTACTCAGCTACTTTGTCCATATTATTACTCCTAGCATTAATTTCTTTTAAAGCGATAAGGGTGTTTAGATCCGTTCCATCCATTCCTTCAGCTTTTAAAAAATAAGGCATTGCTTCGTTAAAATATCCATCCATCTCCGCTTTCAAGGCATCGTATTTTTTAGTACCCGCCGCAGAGAAGTCATTTGCCAACTCATTGATTGCTCCAGTAAGAGATGCTGCTTTATTATAATATAATGCACCTTGAGAATATACTGCATCAAAATTAGAAGGATCTTTACCTAGAGCTTCTGTATAATACTTCATTGCTTTATCAAAGTATTCATTTGCTTTGTCATTATTACCAGCTGTTCTTTCAGCTTGGTTTAATTGGTCATAAACATTACCAAGTGTTGTATACAGTGTGACATTGTCTGGTTCTTTTTCTAAAGCAGTTTCTAACTTCCCTGTAAGTACATCCAATTTTTCTTCTACTAAATAGTAATTTATCTCAGCAAATAATAGACCTGTATCATCTGGAAAAGCAGCTCTTCCTTTTTCTAAGTATTCAACAGCTTTTGCTTTATCTGTTTCAGCATAAATATTATACAACGCCTCATACGGAAGCGCTTTGTCTGAGCCCAATTCGATAAGTTCTTCAAGAATTGGTGCTGCATCTAACCCTTTTTTTCCATAGTATCCAGCAGCCCCAGTATAGAAGTAATGGTCCATTTTATCAGCTTCGACATCAAGTCTTGATTCCCCTCCTCCTTCTTTGATTACTTTATACACATCAATTGAACTATTAAAGTAATCGAAAGCATTAGCATAGTCTGGTGTTTGGAAGTAATAAATCGCTACATTATTCATATGATCTTCTAGGACTTCCATCCCCTTAATAGCATTCTTTTTATCTTTGTCTTTCTCTGCTTTACTATATGCCATTTTGAAAGCATCGAATGCTTTGTTAGCATATTCACCATGAGTGATTTCAAAACTAGGATCAATCAATTTTGCATTGATTTCAGCAGAAACTACTTGATTGTATGCTTCCCCTAGCATATTATAGTTCTTAGCCTTTGATTGTACTTCTTCATCTTCGAATGCTTTTTCGATAAGCATAAGGCCTTCATCAAGTTTATCGGCATTTGAGATAGCGTTGCTACCATATTGCCCCAATAACTTGGCACCCTTTTTTAACGCTTTTTTTCCTTCTTGTGCATTAATTGATCCTACCACCAGAAATAAACTGAGTAGTCCGAGAGCTAATTTTTTCATAGATATGTTCATTTGTTAATTTAATATTTACCCGTCAAGGCTATTTGATAATCATATTGATGACGAGTTATTTATTTATTCTGTGTTTAATATCTGTTAAAGACTTTATGCAAAAATGTTAAAAAATAGTGAAATACCTATATTTTAAGCTTTAGAAATGATGTTTCAATATTCAACACGCTATCTAATTAACCATTTTTAGCATTATTTTTCAGATAAATCAATCATACAGAATGACTTCTTGAAGAATTTATTCTTCTTCATCATCGCTATTTTCGTCTCGTCTAATCACAGCTACATCTGCAATGCTATCTTTTTTTCCTAGATTGATTACTCTCACTCCTTGAGTGGCTCTCCCCATTACTCGCAGGTCGGTAGCCGCCATTCTTATCATGATGCCTTCTACCGTTGTTATCATCAAGTGATCGTAAGAAGTTAAATATTTAACAGCTACTACCTTTCCAGTTTTTTCGGTAACATTCATTGTTTTGACTCCCTTACCTCCTCTATTTGTGATTCGGTACTCATCTAATGCTGATCGTTTCCCACTTCCTTTTTCAGAAATTACGAAAATAGTTACTTCTGGATCTGTTGAATTTACTGAAAGCATTCCAACAACTACATCATTCTTATCTTCATCTAATCTGATTCCTCGTACACCAGCTGCAGATCTGCCCATTGCTCTTACTTTTTCTTCAGGGAATCTAATTGCTCTACCATTTCTGTTCGCAATCACGATATCGTTTTGACCATTACTCAACTTAGCTTCTAATAATTGATCACCTTCATTGATTGTAATCGCATTTATACCATTGGTTCTCGGTCTAGAGAATTTCTCCATCAAGGTCTTCTTCACAAGACCTTTTTTAGTACAGAAGAATACATAATTACTATTCAACCATTCTTCATCAGTGAGATCTTTTACAATAATGTAAGATCTAATTTTATCATCTTTTGGCATCTGGATGATATTTTGGATCACTCTACCTGCCGATGTCTTATTTGCCTCCGGTATTTCATATGCTCTTAACCAAAAGCATCTTCCTTTTTCCGTAAACAGTAATATATAATTATGAGCATCCGCAACAAACAAGTGTTCTACAGAATCCGCATCTCTAGTTTTACTGCCTCTTGACCCTCTACCTCCTCTTGATTGTGACTTATATTCAGAAGACTTTGTTCTTTTAATGTATCCTAATTTCGAAATAGAAACAACTACTTCTTCATTTGGAATCATATCTTCTATACTAATCTCATCATCTGAATAGCTGATATCGGTTCTTCTTTCATCACCAAATCTATCATTAATATCATCAAGCTCAACTTTGATAATATCTCTTTGCATGCTTTCATTGGCTAAGATCTCTTTATAATGAGCAATTTTCTTTTGTAATTCATCATATTCAGCTTGAATCTTATCTACCTCTAGACTTACCAGCTTCTGAAGCCTCATCTCTAGAATGGCCTTCGCTTGAATTTCTGACAATTCAAAAGCTGCTATTAATCCAGCTTTTGCTTCATCGACCGTTTTAGATTTTCTAATAATCGCAATTACTTCATCGATGTTAGCCAATGCAATTAATAGTCCTTCTAGGATATGCGCTCTCTCTTCAGCCTTTCGAAGATCATATTGAGTTCTTCTTACGATTACTTCTAATCTAAACTTGATGAATTCTGCAATAATTTGCTTCAGGTTCAACATTTGAGGGCGACCATCTACAAGTGCAATATTATTCACACCATAAGATGATTGAAGAGCTGTGTATTTATATAATTTGCTCAAAACGACGCTACCCATGCCGTCTCGCTTTACTTCGACAACGATTCTAAGACCGTTCCTATCAGACTCATCTCTTAAATCTCTGATACCTTCAATTTTACCTTCATTTACAAGATCAGCCATTTTAGCTACTAAAGTTGCCTTATTAACTTGGTATGGGATCTCCGTAATAACAATAGTTTCCATATTGTTGGCATTCGTTTCGATCTCAGCTTTTCCTCTTACTACAATACGGCCTCTACCAGTTTCGAAAGCATCTTTCACACCACTATATCCGAAGATAGTTCCACCAGTAGGAAAATCGGGAGCTTTGATATGTTCCATTAATTCTGGAATAGTAATTTCTGGATTATCAATCGCAGCTTTAGTCCCATTTATAACTTCGGTCAAGTTATGAGGAAGCATATTAGTTGCCATTCCTACCGCAATACCCGAAGCTCCATTCACCAATAATGTTGGAAATCTCGTTGGCAGCACAGTAGGCTCTTCTAGAGAATCATCAAAGTTCAATGCCCAATCGACGGTATCTTTCTTTATATCAGAAAGCAGTTCATCAGAAATTCTTTGCAACCTAGCCTCAGTATATCTCATTGCAGCTGGACTATCTCCATCCATTGACCCAAAGTTTCCTTGTCCATCAACAAGCGGATATCTTAATGACCAGTACTGAGCCATTCTTACCATAGAGTCATACACTGAAGTGTCTCCATGTGGATGATACTTTCCAAGTACCTCTCCTACTATTCTTGCAGACTTCTTGTGTGACTTAGAATATGAGAGACCTAAATCCGACATTCCATACAGTACTCTTCTGTGTACTGGCTTCAATCCATCTCTTACATCTGGTAATGCCCTCGAAACAATAACCGACATCGAATAATCGATGTATGCGGATTTCATTTCATCTTCAATATTAATTGGTATAATACGCTGATCGTTAGCCATTTATATGTTTGTTTTATTTAACAATACTAGCTGGCAAAAATACACAAAAAAAGGCTAAAAAAGAAGCTTGTTTGCAATTAAATAACCCAAGCGTAACCAATCCGTGAAGCGTTGATTATCAGACATCTACACACTTTCTTCCAATAATAATACAAATATATAAATGATAGACTTCTGCAACCTAAGACCCAAATTCCTAAAGCCTTAAAAATCAGTGTTTTGAAAAGAACATACTCCTATAATCTGCAGATGACATACTTTTTGTATTGTCGCTATCAGTCATTATAACAATTGCTTCGATCGTTAATGATTTTATTTCTTTTTTATCATATAGTGATAGATAATCTTTGAGCACATTCCTTTTCTCCATTTGCCAATTTTTACCCTTATTTTTTCCTGATTTTAAAACTATAATGTCAGTTCTCGATGGCCAAATAGCAAATGGACTTTTTGTCACCAGCCCACATTCAAGCGTAGATGACCATGTATATTTTATAGATCTCGGTCTCCATTTAGACAACTTTAAAACTATCGCAATCGAAGCTGGGGTATCACAGAACTCCCTGATTGACTCATCGCCATATAAAGGCAAATCGATAGCTCTCCAACTCCAATTGAAATACGGATATTCCACAAGATCTATTTTGAGTTTTTTAAGAATAAACATATCTGAATTTAAAGATTTCGCAGACAAGTAATTATTACCCACACTATCCTGAGAGACTAGATATTCTTGTTTTGCTTTTACTCCCCTCATTTCCCATTTAATAGGAAATTCACCAACAGAACTTCGATCAAAATCATCAACTTGAATCACTTGAGAGGATCCAGAATTTGCAGAAAACGTTAGAATAAAGCATAAGATCAATTTACATGTAATATTCATAATCTTAAAATTCATTTAAATATACAAAAAAAGCCCTTCTCAAAATCATCTGAGAAGGGCTTAATCATTGTTCTAATTCATTATTTTACAAACGTCAATACCTTTACCTTATCATCTGCTAGTAAAGTTATTCTATACATACCTGGCGCAAGACTACTTACATCAATTGTATTTGTAAACTTATTAGCAATCATTGCTTGCCCTAAGTTATTATAGACAACATATGACTCTAAAGCTACATCAGATTTTACATTAAGTGTATTAGCAACTGGATTAGGATATAAACTAAAGTTTCCTTCCAATTCTTTAATAGATAAATCTATATCAAAATCAGAAATGTATCTTGGTATTAATTGATATCCCTCGTCACGCGGATCAGAATTATCAAATTGTCCTCCGATTCCAGTGATGCTATATGGTGTTCCATCATTTGGACCACTCCAGCCTCCGACTTCCGTGTCACCATCGATATATATAACAAATGTATTAGTGCCATCAGTAAAATTAACTGTATTGAACTCGCCTGCCTCTAGCGCTGACCAATCTGCTATATTCTCTATGAACAATCCATTTAATGTTATCAACTGTGACTCAGTATCTTCACTCAAATCATTTACATCATTAGGACCTTGCAATGCATTACCACTAGAGACAAACTCAACAGCTGATGCACTCGTTTGTAGTAATCCATTAAAATGCCCAATAAATCCAGTTACTTTAATTAAGTCACCTTCAGCGTATGTGTACCCAAGATCAGAACTAGAAAACATACCAATAGCATCTCCACTATCATCTACTAAAGCAAATTGCAAACCACCTGGTCTCAAGTTAGCACCATGCACTATGCCTTCTACTATACATTCTACACCTGACGAATCTGGCAATCCTTGAGCGTCAATAGTATTAACTAAACCAATATCATAAACGGGAATCGTAGGTTCTGGAGTTCCCATCACAGTAACTGTACCTACCATTCCTAATCCTACATGAGGGTCACAATGGTAATCGTAGACTCCAGCAACATTAAAAGTATAATCGAATGTCCAAGTGCCCGATGCTGCAGCACCATTAGCAAAACCTTCTGGGTTATTTGGGTATGCATTCAAAGAACCATTAACATTATGAAAACCTTGAACATTCGTCCACTGTACAGATTCTCCTACATTAATGACTAGATCTTTTGGAGAAAATTTATTGTTTGACACTTCTACAATATGATCAGGAACGAACTCACAATTTGATGAATTGGCAGCATTTGGTGTCCCTAGAAATGCAACTCCGTTTACCATTACACCAAGATCATTAGTAGATACACCCCAATTTGAGCCCATTGAGTTATCTGATGTTACATCGCATAACTCTACAGTTGCACCAGCACCATCTGTACCAGCATCAAAATCTGGCCAGTCTCCACCATCGTCATAAGTTACTTCATCAATAAGATTCCCGTTTGGGTCAGAGATAGCTATTCTTTCGCCACCATTATTTGTAGCGATTCGTTCAATTTCTATTGCTTGTACACCTAAAACTGTCATTATAGCTGTAGGATTAATAGCCAAAATACGATACTCGCCTGCAGGGATTGATCCTGCGATTATAGTATCTGGGTTGTTGTCTTCAATTATATACCCAGCAAGATCAATTGCAGCGTTTGTTTCATTATATAATTCTATATACTCCAATGAATCTGTACCAGACTCTGGTGGATTATAACTAATTTCAGAAATAACAAGCTGTGCTGAAGCCATTGCTGAAATTAAAAGAAAGGCAAGGAAAGGTAAAATTCTTTTCATATCAATTTGATTTTAGTTTTTATAAAAAAAATAAATATACAAAGAAAGCTGATCTAACAAGATCAGCTTTCTTAAATAGTTTATGCTACATAGATTAGAATGAATACTTCAATGAAGTGTTCCAAGTTCTTCCAAAACCAAACCAAACGAAATTGTTTGTACTTACTCCTTCATAAGTATCTCCTCCAGTTTCTGGGTGAATATTTGTATTTGATTCAGCTATATATTCTTCATCTAAAACGTTATTTACATTTACTCTAAATGTCAATAGACCTCCGTCCCCCATTGTGTGATTATACGTTAGACCAAGATCAAGTAAGCCATATGATGGTAATGCAACAGCTCCTCTATTATCATCAGAAGAAAACTCAGTATCAAGTACACTAAAGTCAGCAAATAAATCATCAAAATAGAAATAAGTGGCATCTAAACTAAGTCCCTTGATTACTTTGTAGTCTGCACCAATACTCATAGTCGTTTGAGCCGAATTTCCTACTTTTACATCGTCAAGAAATAAAGTCTCTTCACCGATCTTAACTTGATTATCATCAAATACATCCGCTGTTACATCTCCATTATATCTCCAGTTTCCAAAAGACCCCATACCTTTTAAAGTAAGCTGATTATTAAGATCATATTTCAGTTCAAGCTCAACTCCTGTATGTATATTCTTAAGATTAGAATAGTTAACTGTTCCCTCAATACCTCCATCAAGCGCTACACCTCTTGATATAAATCTATTTCCCCAAGAGTTGCTGTATAAATTTAGATTAGCTCTTAGTTTTTTACTTCTTAACCCATAACCTAACTCATATGATACAATTTCTTCATTTTCAACACTATCGTCTATTGTGTTTGCAAAATTGGGGAATACAGCATCAAAGAAAGGTTGTCTTGCAATAAAACCTGCATTTGCAAATACATTGTGGTTCTCATTGATATTGTAATTTAATCCACCTTTAACAAAACCACCTAAAACACTTTGTGTTTCTGATTGCTGCTCGTCTCCACTAAAAGAAAAGAAATCTTCTCTTTGGTAACTTTGGTTAGATAATCCAGCCTGAATAACTCCCGTAAATGAACCATTACTATATTCAGCTAATCCATTAAGACCTAACCAATTCACATTACCTATATTATAATAATTTAATTTGTCATCTGGGTTAATGTTAGAGAAAGGGCTTGAAGAGTTCTCCTGAGTAATAATATTTTCAGGATTATTATTATCACCAAACGACGCATAACCATCAAGTCCAAGAAGGTCATCTAAAATTCTATAATGAAGTCCACTGTAGCTCCTTCCATCAATTCCCAGTCCAAATGTCCAGTTATCCGCTTCAATTTCTAAATTCGAAATAAACCCATACCAATCATGAGAATTAACAGATGACCTTCTTATTGCAATGTTGTTATTTATTCCACCATCAACACTACTAGCGTTAGCACCAATTATATTCCCAGTAAAAGCCGTTTGAGAACCTGTATATGGACTACCAGCTTTATTGTTCGCAACAATGCCATCGAAATCAATAAGCCCTGCATCAGTTCTATAGTCTAGTCCACCATCTATACCGTCCGTAAGATCTTCTCTAAAAGGATAGATTTCGAAGTTTCTTCCTCTAGGACCAGTTCCTCCTCCTCGTCCCCAAGAACCGTAGAGTACAGAAGACAATGTCATATTAGTTGAAATATTCCAATCATGATTTATAGAAGCTATTGGCTTATTATAAAAATTCCTTCTAAATGTATACTCCTCACCATCTAGAGTTCCCCAATCAGAATTAAATCTTCTAAAATCATCTCCTCCAAAATTTTGATAGTCCCTAATTGACAACCATGCACTTCTTTGGTGATGCCATTGACCAGCACCTATAAAGCTTGCATTAATTGCATGATTTTCAGAAACATTCCAACCTAAAGCAAACAAGTAGTTGTATCCCTCACCCGCAGTTCCATCTACATATCCATCACCTTGCCATCTACCTAATAATATTGATGCTGAAAGCCCTTTAGAGTTTGCTCCTGTATTATACCCTACCGTAGTTTTTAGGTAACCATCATTTCCTACCCCTAAATTAGCAAAACCACCTTGGGTCGCTTCAGAAGCTTTTGTTACAATATTGATTGTTCCTCCAACAGAAGGAACTGCAAGTTTAGAAGCTCCTAATCCTCTTTGGATTTCCACTCCAGAAGCTATATCCTGCAGACCAGCCCAATTAGACCAGAAAACTCTTCCGTTCTCCATATCATTAACTGGTTGTCCATTAATGATAACAGCTGTATTTACTTGACCAAATCCTCTAACACTTATTCTTCCATCTCCATAACCACCACCTGTTTTAGTTGTATAAACAGAAGGAGTACTTTTTAATATTTCAGGAAATTCTTGATTTCCTAGCTTCAATTGAATTTCTCTTGCTGAAATTACAGAAGCTGCTACTGGTGTCTTTCTATCTTTAACAAAATCAATTACTCCAGTAATAACTACTTCCTCAAGACCTTCATAACCTTGTCTTACAGAAACAGCTCCGACATTACCGTTACAACCAGCAACATCCATAAATATAGTCTGGTAACCTAAGTATCCTATTTCCAATTGACAATTGTCACTAGTTTCTGGGTTAATAGAAAAACTGCCATCAATGTCTGTAATTGTTCCTGTGCTTGTACCTTTTACCAATACTGATGCACCAATCAGTGGCTCATTAGAATCAGCATCTACTACTGTACCTGTGATTTGGGCTTGCACCGCAAACGTCATAAAGGTCAAAAAGAAAAGAAAGTAAAGTTTTTTCATGGTTAAATTTTTAGTTTAATATTAACACAAAGATACCTTGAAACGGATCATATAGAGAAACTTCATATTAATTAATTGTTAATACTTACTAACATTTTAGCTTGTATAAAATTTTGTTGATTTGACAAAATCACTAAACTTTTAATATAATGCTTTAAGCACAAATCATTTTGCAGAATAATAAACTGAATTAACATATTCTAGATAAAGATAATGTGAAGAACTTTTTCACTCGGGATTCAATAAATACAGAATGAAGATGTTAATTCAATCTTAAGGCCTATGTTGTTTTGATTGGGTAATTAAATCAATATGACTAATAATCTACTCTAATACAAAAGACGAGATCGAGATTTAGAAAAAGTAGATCATAAGATCGGGCGTAAGCGCTTTGTATAAAGAGATTTATGTTCCAAATGTAATATGAAACTCCGATGACTGAGCTTTAGTGACCGTGGAAATAATAAAGGCCTTTTAGCACTTCTAGTGCCCTTAAATTTTTATTTCGAAGGTTGCCAGAAAAAATTTCAGACACCCAAGGGAATGATAGAATCGTGGCTTTAAAAACATTTTGAAGAAATGTGGAAAACACGATTAAAAATAAATTGTTGATTTCCAGAAAAAAAATAAAATTTTAAATATATGAATCAAACTATTCGCTCATCTCGAAATCTCAAATTCTATGTATCTCGAATTCTTCATTGGTAACCGTAACAATTATATAAAAGGCTCCAATAATATCTTACCCACTACAATCAAATAAATCAATTGACTATTTTTCTAATTTGAGTATCAGATCGGTGGATTGTTCAAGAATTTCATCCATTTTTGAGCTTGGTTGTCCAGCAAAAAGAGCCATTTCACAAGTCTTAAGAATCGATAAATAAGAATCAATCATGTCTTGCGAAACTCCATCGGATGAAAGTCTTGCTACAATTTTTTCTTTCTGAAATTCAGAATTTGGAAGTCCAAATTTATTACCTAGATATCCATTCATGGTAGATGATACTTCTTCATAGAATTTTCTACTGTCATTTTCTTGCTGATGAGTTCTTGCTTTTTCTAATTTTGAATTAGCGAGCTTCATTGCTTTTCTCCTTCTTTTTTCTTCTGGGTCTAAGTTTTCAAGTAAAACATCTTTGTATTTCTTATATCCCATTGCAATAAAACCAACCAGTCCTAAGCCAAAACTACCAAACCAAAAGCCATCAAACATCTTCAATTGAAACGGTGATATAGATTCTACTTCTTCCCTATCTTTTTCGAGGTTCTGAGAGATCGATACATCTCTATCGTCCGCAATGACTGACCTTGTCCCCTTTGTTACTTGTACTCTAAATGGAGCACTCCTTATCGTCATATATTTCATACTATCTGTATCATAGTATGAGAATTCTGGTCGAAGCGTATATGTGCCTGGCTTTTTCGGAACTATCAAATATTCTATTTGTTTATAATTGCTAACTATACCATCTCTTGATGTATCTTCATCTCGGACAACATTTGGATCATAATACTCCATATGCTCTACTTCTCTCTGATTTGGTGCAGAGAATGTCTTACCATCTCCCGTTCCTCTTACTTCCATGTTAATTACAAATGCATCATCAGTTGTGATTCTCTTTTTATTGATTTTAGCTGCCATTTGATATTTACCTACTGCACCAGAGAAACTAATAGGGGCGTCAGAAGGTGGATCATTTACTTGAATAGTAAGTGGATTTGTTTTTATACGCTTTTGTCTTGTTGGAGGCCTGCTAAAAAAGCCACCATTACTCTTCGCTCCAGGTATAGGGATAGCTAAAGTTACAGTAACTGGTGAAAAATCAAATCTTCCGGTTCTCTGAGGAAATAAAGCAACCTTTTTTAGTACTTTAGTAAAATATTCCTCCCCATTTAATACTTTCCGAGTAACTTGCGCTCTGTAATTTCTTAACTCTTGAGAAAAGAATCCGTCATAATCTGGCTCATTGACCAGTTCGTACCCATTTACATCTTGTTGTGTATAGAGAACATACTCTAATGTAATTTGCTGACCCAAAATGGCTTCTTCTGAAGTTGCCTCTAACTTCATATAACTTTCTTTATCTGTATCCGCTATCTGACTAGCTGGCTTCCCCTTTACCACATCTACGGTGATCGAATTAGAAGTTAGCTTTCTACCATTGACAGATATTGAACTAGACGGTATAGTATATTTTCCAGTTTTAGTTGCATATAAATCATAGGTGATAGTTTGACTCTTGGACATAGAGCCATTGATTATCTTGGTAGAGCTAGATTGTCTCGGACCACCGACTACTTCAAAAGGACTAAAATTTGGAGTCCTAAAAGAACTTCCATTTGCACCAATGAGCGTATACTTTACTTCAAACGCTGAATTCTGCACAACCTTCTTTGCATTCGTACTCAACCTAAAAGATTGAGCATTCATTACAAAACAAAGTAAACAAAAAACTACTAAGCCAACAATTCGCTTCATACCTCTAAATAACAACTTTATAATTTTTTAAGCGTCCTTTTTTTCTTTTTTGATTCAGTTGGTTTGGCTCTCTTTTTCGATGCCCCAGGAAAGTTAAACTCAAAATAACCGGAATCACTTGGTGTTTGCTCTATAATGCCATCTGGATTAGGTAAAACTAAAATCTGAAATGGGTCCGTTTCAAAGGTCTCTTCTCTAGTATTTAGATAAGCAGGTAAAATTGTAATTTCTCCAATGCTTTCGCATAAAACAATATAGCTATAGGTTGCCTTCTGGGTCACATCTCCGTTAATCATAGACATAGATGTTGATGTATTTGGTCCACTTACCACATTCAATCCTTGCATATTGGGTCCTTCAAATTGACCAGCAATATTGCTAGCAACAAAAGTTATGGTTACCATATTTCCAGCAAGAATTGTATCGGAACTTACATTTAAACTGAACTCTTGTCCGATAACTGGTAAAGTAAAAAAGAATAGAATTAATGTTTTAAGGTTCATAGTTTTGGTTTTGGTTTAAATAAATCTTCAAAAAAATAGTCTTAGGAAATCTATTCATAATCAAGCAATATATGAAACAAAGCTGAAGCATCTAAAACTTTCTCGTATCCTATCCTTTTTTTAAAAAAGGAGACAGGGTAGATTAACTCGGGCTTATCTTTTACCAGTCTTTCTTTGGTTTTTTACTGTTTCCTTTCATCTTTCTGAGTTTCTCTTGTACCTTTTGTTCTTCATTATCGATAATTTCTAGAAGCTTTCTTGCATCTTCTTTATCCAGATCTTTTTTATCTGATTTCTTAGCTTCTTGTTCTTTTTGATCTTCCGATTCTTGAGATTCAGATTGAGACTCTTGCTCTTCTTTTTGCTCTTGATCTTCTTGGTTTTCTTGTTCTTGTTGCTGTTGTTGTTCTTGTTGCTCTTGATCCTTGTTTTCGTCTTGATCCTGATCTTGATTCTGCTGTTGTTGTTGTTGTTGTTGTTGCTGCTGCTGTTGTTGCTTGAGCATTTGCTTAGCTAGCATAAGATTTTCTTTGGCTTCTTCATCTTTCCCATTATATTTAAGGGCATTTTTAAAAGACTGAATACTTTCTTGGTATTTTTGATTCTGAAAGTGTGTATTGCCTAAATTGTAGTAAGCATTTGAAACTACATTTGGATCATTACTTGTTAATGCACTTTGATATTGATTTAATGCTTCTTCATATCTTTCTTGATTATATAGCGTATTTCCCAGATTGTAATTTGCTTTTCCTGACTTGTCAGTTTCGCTTGCTTTTCTGTATTTACCTTCGGCTAAGTCATACTGTTCTTTTTTGAATAAGTTGTCACCTTCCATCAATAGTTCGTGAGAAGATTGAGATTTTGCAAAATTAACAATGATAATAAGTAAAATAACAACGAGCCCAATTTGCTTGATCCAATATTTATAAGTAGAGCTTAATAGCCTCTCATTCTTATTAAAATACTTTTGATATTCTTTTGAAATAATTTCCTTCATAATAAGATCAATTAATAACATTTCAACTTAGTTTCTACCAACATCAATCTAATTCTTGATTCAAATTAGTCGTGATTGAATGACTAAATATATGCTCAAGTTAAGTTAGCTGATGATGTTTTATGCCGGGCTTACCAATCTTTGCAAGCTTGGAAATCCCTAAGAATTTAAGGCTGTTGTTTAATCAAAAAATTCTTTTTAAGCCGTTAGGTAATATCCAGTCTAACAAAAATAAAAGGATAGCAATTCCCAAAAACCACTGAAAATAACTATTGTACTCTGAAAATGATTTTTGCTCTACTTCTCTTTTTTGCAATCTATCTAGTCTAGATTTCAAATCTTTGATCGCATCTTCTCCTTGATTCACAAGATAAAACTCGCCACCTCCACTTCTAGCTATGTCCTGAAGATTAGGGACATTTAATTTACTTACTACAGGATTTCCTTCTTCGTCTTTCTTGTATTCAGAGACTCCCCTATTCATATATGGCACATAAGTTCCATTCTCCGTCCCGACTCCGATGGTATAAATTACTAAGCCGTCATCGGCTCCTTCTATAGCTTTAGCTTTTGCCTTGCCTTCATGATCCTCGCCATCTGTTATTATAATAAGTGCACGTTGGTGTCTTACTTCTTCTTCATATGCCTTTATTGCTAGATCGATTGCTTCATCGATTGCTGTTCCTTGC
>Ga0209187_1002178_pt1 | contig 19471 bp, 9 predicted proteins | sample BantaG_FD_187430 | JGI IMG/M metagenome (GOLD analysis project Ga0209187, IMG submission 187430) | Marine algal microbial communities from Bantry Bay, Ireland - BantryBay_4 metaG (SPAdes) (version 2) | ecosystem: Host-associated > Algae > Red algae > Unclassified | place: Bantry Bay, Ireland...
ATTGTAATAAAATTTTTGATTACCATTTGATAATGAACAGCTTACGTTTTTGTTGTAGTATTTAATCGCTTTAATAAATTCTACAAAAAAATAGTAAAGTCAAGCTTAGGAATGGCGATTAAAAAGATGAAGCATAGTGTCTTAATTTATTTTATCAACATTTCTTATAATACAGGTTGGCATTTTTCTTTTACAATTCAGTTATTTCCCATCCCTTAGGCAGGCTGCCCGACTGATTACAAACTTATTGCTCGTCGCGCTAACGCGCTATCAACGATATAGCATCCAAATATGTGTCAGCAGACGCCGAGGCAGTAACCCTGATATACACTTCCGTGGAATTTCCAGAATTAAAAGTCAAATTTTTCGGAGTCCATTCGGCCTCCGTTTGTGTGACACTTTTAAATTCAATCGCCTCTACTTCCAGATTTCCGTTCACCACTTTAGCATTCCAGTCTAATTGGTAGTCGGTGTTTTTCTCCAGGGCTACTTTTTGAATAATACTTCCGCCGTCTCTTAAATTGAGATTGATTACCCCCTCGTTGAAGTTGGTAGTTTGGGCATTCAAATTAACGATTCCTTTCCAGCGCCAATACTGTGTACCATTTTGCTCAAACGAACCATTGTTCAGTATTCCCGAATCAAAGAAAGTTTCCGCTAGTTTGTACGTTCTGACAAAATCGACCAGCATAGTATTTCTGCCGTCATCTTTCAGAGAAGCAATAGTAGGTAATCCGTCCCAGGTAAATACCTCGGTGTCAAAAATCATAAATAGATTTTCATCAAAATCTACCCTGGGGGTTATTCTCATGACCTGCTCACCATTGTGGTAAAAAAGCAGCGTTTTGGGATCTTTCCACCATACGCCATAAGTATGAAATTCATCACGCCCCCGAGTATCCATCTGTACCTCTGCGGCCAGATTGTCCAGTCCTTCGTGTATCCCGTAGTACCAGGTATTGGCGTGATATTCGTGTGCTTTATCTTCTTCCTTGGCTGGAATGGAGGAATGCCCAATATGTTCGATGACATCTATCTCTGAAAAATCTCCCATCCTGAACCAGAAAGAAGAGGTCATGGATAAATCCGAAGCTTTCATCGAAGCCTCGTAATAATAACCCGGCTGAGCGGACCTGGTCTTGGAAGTCATACTCGCAGCATCGACCCAAATATCAGTTTCAGGATCGGTCACTTCGGACAGATCATCCACTCGGGAAGTGGATTTTAGTCTAAGAAAACCTCCATTCACAGTAGTATTTTCTCGCTTAAACGCACTGGGTGGGCGACCACTCCACACTGGGTGCAAGTCATTCCATTTTTCCAGATCCATCGACTCCCCATCAAACTCATCTGACAACAATTCTACCAGTTCCCAATTTTCAGTAAGCGGTGGAAAGCCCTGTGCGTCCTTAAAATTTACCTGGGTTCTCGTATATCCATCAAAATAACTTGTTATAACGCGAGTAGGGTCTTCTTCTTCTGGCTCCATCCTATTCTTTCCACAGGAAAGGGTAAGCAAACCAATTATCAATAAGTATAGTAAACTTGATCTCGTGATTATCATAATTTTTATTCAATTGAAGAAAATAGAAAAAACTACTTGTAAATTATCCGTAATAGTAAACAATTTTGATATTAGCCAAGATCACCCATGATTTTATAAGCACAACATATGTCCATGGTACCAACTATCTTTTCTATTTTATTACCAATTTTCATGAAAACACCTTGAAATAGTTGTATTTTATTCGGTCAAAAGCCATATTTTCAAAATAAATCATTTGTTCTATTAATTAAAACATTTGACATCCTTCATTGAAACATAATTATAAATCTTTGCAGCGTTATTAAACCTTTAATGAAAGAACAATATGAAAAAAATCAAACTATTATTTATTTGGCATTCTAAAACTTGCCTGATAACCTTATTAGCCTTTATGCTAACTGGAACTGTCCAGGCCCAGTCGTTGACCGTTACTGGAACGGTTTCTGACAAAACGGGTACGTTACCCGGCGTAACGATTATTGTTAAAAGTTCGGTTAACGGAACAATGAATGGAACGGCTACCGATGTTGATGGTACTTATACCATCAAGGCTGAACCAACCGATATATTGATCTTCAGTTATACCGGATTCGCGCAACAGGAAGTTCCTGTTAATGGACAAACTCAAATAGATATTAATCTGGAAGAGGATGCATCCATCCTGGATGAGGTAGTCGTAATTGGTTACAGTAGTGAAAGAAGAAAAGATTTAACCGGGTCTATTGTCTCGGTAAAATCGGAAGAACTGGACAAAATAAAACCAGTCTCATTTGAGCAAGGTCTGGCCGCAAAAGCTTCGGGCGTACAGGTGATCACTTCCGAAGGAGGACCTGGTGCCGGATTCAAAATCCGGATTCGGGGTGGATCTTCCATCAATGCCAGCAATGATCCATTGTACGTCATTGACGGGTTTGCGATCAATGGTGCTCCACAGGGTACGGCAGTAGGTATTGGAAACTCTACGACCAGTCCGCTGGCCAGTATTGACCCCAGTACCATCGAATCCATTGAGGTTTTAAAAGATGCATCGGCTACGGCGATCTACGGTTCCAGAGGGGCCAACGGTGTAATTCTCATTACTACCAAAAAGGGAACCAGAGGAAGAGCTGATTTGAATTTTGAAACGTACACCAGTGTTTCTACGCTGACCCGTAAAATTGATCTGTTAACCGCTCAGGAGTTTGTGGACTTTCGAAACGAATATAGTCCCTGGAATCCTGATCTTACCGACGATCCGTTTGTGACCGCTTACCGAGATCAGTTTGGTAATGATATTGACCTAACCGATCCCCGGGTTATTTTGACCGACTGGCAGGACGAAATTACCAGACCTGGTTATACCCAAAATTATAAGCTATCCATGAATGGAGGGTCTGATAAGAGTTCTTACGCTGGGTCTTTATCCTACATAGATCAGGAAGGAATTATCAAAACTTCCGACTTTAAAAGGGTCGCGGGTAACCTTCGTTTGGACCAAAACATCTCGGATCGGTTAAAAGCAGGACTAAGTGTTAATATTGGATATACTAAAACCGGTGGAGTCGTTTCAGCGGCTACTGAAAACGCCAATGGTCGATCAGGAATTGTTACCAATGCCGTTTTATTCAGTCCGGCTCAGGGATTAAGCAGATTTGGTGACGCAGAATATGACGAAGACGGACGAATCGTAAGTTTGAGAGATGGTGATATTTCTAATCCCAACCGGATTCTGGAAGACAATATCAACCGTGGAAGAAGTTTTAATTCCTTTGGTAATATTTATATGCAATACCGAATTGCGACTGGACTGACCTTTAAATCATCCGTGCGAGGAAACTTGTTCGCCAGTAAAGGACAAGCTTATTATTCCGAAAAATTTGGCTGGGGCCAAAGTGCCAATGGTAGAGCATTTACCAATAACTCACAGGGAGGAGGTATAACCATTGAGCAGAACCTGAATTATCGTAAAGTGTTCGGAGATCACCGCATCGGAATTACCGCTGTTTACGAACAGCAAACCGGAAGTTTCCAAAGTATTAATGCTGCCTCTACAGGATTTGATTTACCGGGAGTTAACCTGGATAATCTGCAGAGTGCGAGCGTTACGCTTCCTACCAACTCTACTTTCTCGGATTTCTCTTTGCGGTCTTACCTGGGACGAGCACAGTATGATTTTAAGGATCGTTACACATTCAACGTTAGTGCCCGTTATGATGGTTCCTCGCGATTTGCGGAGGGCAATAAATGGGGATTCTTCCCATCGGCCGGTGTTGCCTGGAAGGTTATCAACGAAGATTTCCTGAAAGATAACGAAAGTATCAGTAATCTAAAACTAAGAGCTAGCTACGGTGAAACGGGTAATACCGCCATCGGCTCTTATCGCTCTTTGGCTACGGCTGGCTTGGCAAGTAGTATTTTTAATGGAAACAACCTGGCAACGGGAGTGGCCATTACCCAATTACCCAACGAAGATCTGACGTGGGAAACAACGGCTCAATTTGATGCGGGTTTATCTTTGGGTCTTTTTAACAACAAGGTTTCTGTGGAAGTTGATTATTATGTTAAAAACACTTCTGACTTGTTACTGGAAGTTCCACTTCCAACTACTTCGGGATATAAGACAGCATTTAAGAATCTGGGTTCTCTTAAAAATTCAGGAATTGAACTTGCACTTAATACTGTAAATTATGAAAACAATGATTTCTCCTGGTCTTCCAGCTTTAATATTAGTTTTAATAAAAATGAAGTAACTGATCTAGGTGGTGCCGAAGAATTTTTCGTACGAGCAATCGGTGATAATCAAATTACGGATGACTACATCGTACGAGTGGGTCAGCCGCTGGGTTCTATTTTTGGTTTAGAAACCGATGGTGTTTATAACTACGGTGACTTTGCCGCTTTTGATGGATTAAGTGCGGAGCAGGCGGCAGATAAAATTTACGCTGACGCAGCGGCACAGGGTGTTCCATTTTATGATGTAGTATATGCCTTGAGAGATGGAGTCGTAACTTCAGCGGGTCAGCCGAATACGGAGATGTATCGTCCCGGATTACCAAAATTCGTGGATCAAAACGGAGACGGCCTGGTCGATTCTGAAGACCGAACCATTATCGGAAATGTAGTCCCTACCCATTTTGGTGGATTTACCAACAACTTTTCATACAAATCTTTTGACCTTTCCGCTCTTTTTTCCTGGTCTTACGGAAATGATGTTTATAATAAAAACCTGTCTAGAGGAACAGCTCAGGCGATTCCATACTTTAACAAATATGGGCAAGTTCGCGACCGTTGGTCACCGGAAAATCCCGATACGGATATTCCTGCAATTTGGGGAGATGGAGATGCGGGCATCGCAGGTAATGCTTATTCTTCTTTCGTTGAGGACGGCTCTTTTTTACGACTTAGTAATATTACTTTGGGATATACCATCCCTCAGGCACGTATCGAAAAGTGGGGAATCAGATCTTTCCGAGTTTACGTTGCAGGTGATAATTTACACGTATGGACCAATTACTCGGGCTATGATCCCGACGTAAGTGTTGGTTTTAATCAATTGACGCCAGGCTTGGACGTAGACTCTTATCCAAGGGCAAGAACATTCAGAATAGGACTTAACGTTGGATTTTAAATTAAAAAATAAAAACAAAATTTACATATAATGAAAATAAGAAATTTTATAGGACTGGGAATGCTGTTTTTAGGTTTATCCCTATTCGTATCGTGTGACAAAGATTTCCTCGTGGAAGAACCTACGATCTTTGTAGATCCCAATGCTTTATTGGTGGACGAAAAAGGAGCGGAAACTTATCTGATTGGTGCTTACGATGCGGTGCAACGAGTAGTTAGCGCCGGATCAAGTGGTATCAATGGCTGGAATATCCACTGGGGTACCGTAGCCGCAGACGAAGTGGTTTTACCACCCTGGGCCGGAGATCGAAAACTGATTTACATGCACCAATTGACCCCTACTAATAATATGATTCGGGGTATTTGGGAGGATTTGTACGTTTCGTTAAATCGGGTAAATAGTACTGTTGATCGAATCGGTGCCTTGACCGAAGATCAGATTGATATCGAAAATCGAGACCGGATGGTCGGTGAAGCGCGCTTCCTTAGATCTACTATTAATTTTGCGCTGGTTTCTTCCTGGGAAAATATACCGTTAATTACCAGTGAAACAAGAAGCCTGAATGACCTGGAAGTTACACAGGCAACGCCCGAAGAGGTGTACGCATTTATCATCGAAGACCTGATTGCGGCTGCAGAGGCACTACCCGCCGAACAGGGAGGTGGTCGTGCTACCAAAGGTGCTGCACAAGCTTTGTTAGGCAAAATATATTTACAGATGACCGGTTTTCCTTTGGCTCAAAGAGACAAATTTGCGTTGGCTGCGGATGTTCTAAAGGAAGTAATGGATAGTGGTGTTTACGATTTGCTGGGTAGCTATCCGGATGTTTTTACCCTCGATAACGAGCAAAGCATGGAGATGGTTTTTTCCATCGGAATGGATGGTCCGGGTAAAAATGAAGGTGGACTGTTAAGTACTTTTTATGGACCTAACGGAAATGTAAACAACGGCGGAGGCTGGGGTACCTGCTTTATTAATCATGGTTTTGAGGCAACTTACGACCGGGAGGATATCCGACTACTAAACAATGTCGCCAAGCACAATGCCAACGACTGGACACCGGAAGAAGGAATGATGAATCCGGCGGCTCAAACGATTGGAATGAATACCTGGAGAGGCTGGAAATGGCACGCAGAAAAGCCCAATAGCTATCCGAATGATACGCCTTTCGACAATCCGTATATTCGTTATGCAGATGTATTGTTGATGTATGCGGAAGCCTTAAATGGACAAGACGCACTGACGCAGGATGTCCTGGATATTACCGTTAATCGTCTGCGATCCCGGGCCAGAATGAATCCGGATGCGGTTCCCGCGATGGAGGTAGGAACACAGAGTGACAATGCCACAGAATTGTTAAGTGAAAGACGGAAAGAGCTTTGTCTGGAAGGATGGAGAAGAAATGATTTAATCCGTTTCGGCAAATACGAAGAAGCCATCTCTGGAATTTTACAGATGGGACCCAATGCGGGAAATCCCATCACCGAGTTTCAGGAGTTTGAAATTCGCTGGCCTATTCCCAATTCAGAAATTGAAATCAATCCAAATCTAAAGCAGAACCCTGGATATTAAGGGATAGGAATAAATAACTTTACACATTTGACTGCTTCTTTAAAAATAAAACAAAATAAAATATGAAAAATATTGCTAACCATACATTGTTAAAAATTCACCTCGTAGGCTTTGCCCTTTTACTTTTACTAGTATCGTGTGAGAAAGAAACCAATGTAAGAGATGGTTTACGTGGCGTTACTTTCAAGGCTACGGCCGATGCGAGCGTAATTACCGTAGGAAATAGTATCGCATACATTGATTCGTCGGTAAACGTTGCTTCCCGGCAATGGACCTTTGAGGGTGGAAATATGAATTCCTCAGATCAGGAAACGGTAGAAGTAACATATGACGAGCCAAGTCTGGATCCGGACGGAGAAGTGAGTAATGGTTTCTTAACGACACTGGCGGTTGAATTTATGGATGGCACAGACAAAGATAATGGTTTTAAAGTTCAGGTATTCCCAAGAATAGCCGCAAATTTTGGCGCTAATAAAACCAGTACTTTTTCGGGATCAACGATTGAATTTTCTGATTCGTCGCAATATGCCATTTCTGCTTTTGCGGAACGACAGCTGCTGGATACTTACCAATGGGAATTTCCCGGAGGTATTCCGGCTACCAGTACGATGCGCAATCCGGTAATCACTTATCCCGATACTGGCGAATTTCCGGTTAGTTTAACCATCTTTCGATCCTTTCCCGAAGATTCTATTACAGAAACCAGGACGAATTTTATTACCATTACCGAACCCATAGATTTAGTTGCTGGCTTTTCGGCTGACGAGACCATGATTGAAGTGGGACAAACTGTGAATTTTATGGACACCACTACGGGAGAACCAGATGGTTGGTCGTGGTCGTTCCCCGGTGGTACGCCCGAATCTTCTACGGATCAAAACCCAATGGTTACTTACGCCGAAGAAGGGGTATATGATGTTTCTCTGGAAATTACCCGAACAATTGACGATGCTTCTGAAACAATCTCTGAGGTAGCTTACATTACGGTGGGGTCGGCCAGCAGTCCATTTTGCGATGATCCAACCGATGTTAACCTGGTGGGTTGTGGAAATAATGACGGGGAAGAACCAAATCTGGAAGGTTGGACCGCAGTAATTGCCCCCGATGATCCGGTGGAACCCAAGGACCGAAACGATCGATTATCTGTATCTACCGAACAAGCCTTTGCGGGAACAGGTAGTATCAAATATGCTTATTCCGAACCCGGAGCACCAGCCTTTACGGATGTTTTTATCGATTACAACGAAAAGATGGTCAATGTAACCGAGGCGGGTAGCTATACCTTGTCAATGGAACACTTCGGAACCGTTACCGATGGAGTAGAATATGTTTTTATCTTTGGACTTGTCAACGAATTGGGACAATTTCAATCTAACTTTGAGGGTCGTTTTGACGCGGATCAATGGAACAATACCACCAAGGTTTTTGACTTGGTTCCGGGGCAATACTACGTAAGAATACAACTTTTCAACCCTGGTTTTAATGCCATCCAGTCCATTGATTTGTTCATGGATGATATTAGTGTTATTAAAAATTAAACAGGGCTTTAACAATCCTACGATCGCTCTGCATTCTTTTTGAGTTTTTAAAAGGCGACACCTATGCGTTGGAAGGACCGATTAACTAATCACTAATCAACTGATTTTATTGTCTATTAAAATTTAACAATTTGAAAAGATGAAGCATAGTGTCTTAATTTATTTGGTCAACATTCCTAAGTACCCGAACCCCTAATAGCTAATTAAAAATAACATGCTAACCTGTAAAAATATTGCTATCGTTTTTATTAGCCTATTTCTATTGGAAGGATGTCAGACAGATACTGAACGCCCTACTCTTTTTACCGTTGATGATCAGCAGGACATTGAATTATTTGAACTGGTTGATGCAGCGCACAGCAAACTGACTTTTACTAATCGCATCGAAGAAAATTTTCAAAATTTCTTTGCCCAGTTCAATTATGTCTATAATGGAGCTGGAGTTGCGATTGGAGATATTGACAACGATGGTTTGTCGGACATCTATTTTACGGGCAACGATGTACCCAACAAGCTTTATCTTAATACTGGCAATCTTACTTTTAAGGACATCACCGAAACTGCCGGTGTCTCCGGAGGCAAAGGCTGGCACAACGGTACTGTAATGGCCGATGTGAACGGAGACGGATTGCTGGACATTTACGTATGCCGGGGGGGATACAACGACCTTCGGGAAGATCGTACCAATCTACTTTTTATCAATCAGGGCAACGCGACATTTAAAGAAGAAGCTTTCAAATATGGACTGGACGACGACGGCTATTCGTTGATGGCTTCTTTTTTCGATGCGGACAATGACAATGACCTGGACTTGTATGTAACCAACCGACCTAATACATTTTTTCTAAACTATCAACAAGTATTGTCCGGAAAGAAAAAAGAAGAAGATTCGTTCCGGGATAAATTATACCTCAAAGAAAATGGCAAATTTCAGGAGGTGGGAAAAAAATCAGGCATCCGTAATAATTTTGGCTACGGACTAGGATTGGCAACTACGGACATCAATAGTGATGGTCGAACGGATATCATGGTATCTAATGATTATCTGGAAAAAGACTATCTATACCTCAATCAGGGTAAGGGTCAATTTAAAGAACAACTTGCTCAACACTTCAATCACATACCCTTCTACGCAATGGGAATTGACGTGGTTGATTTTAACAATGATGGCTTCGAAGATATTATTCAACTGGAAATGATGCCGGAGGATTACGAGCGATCAAAGACAACTATGGCGTCGATGAATACCACGCTTTTCAGGGATATGACGACCAATGGATTTCATTATCAGTATATGCACAACCAGTTCCATTTAAACCGGGGTGATGGTAAGTTTAGTGAAATTGCGCTATTTTCGGGGATCGCAAAAACCGACTGGAGCTGGGCCTGTCTGGGCAGTGATTTTGATAATGATGGCTACCGGGATCTTTTTATTACCAATGGCTTTAAAAGAGATATTTGGGATAAAGATGCCAACAGCCGTTTTCAAATGTATATGCGAAGCCCCGAATTTCGACAAAGCACCAACGAACAAAAAGCAACTTACATCATAAATTTATTCCAGGAAAACAAAATTCCTAACTATCTTTATAAAAATAACGGTGATCTCACCTTTTCCAAAAAAACCATGGAATGGGGAATGAATCAACCGAGCTTTTCAGGGGGGGCCGCCGTTGGTGATCTGGATAACGACGGAGACCTGGACGTGGTAGTTAACAATATCGACGAATCCGCTTTTTTATACGAAAATAAAGCGGAACAACTACCGCATCATTACCTTAAAATAAAACTAAAAGGTCCCAAAAATAATCCGACCGGACTGGGCGCCAAAGTAACCCTGAAATATGGAGACCAACTACAATTTCATGAATTTAAAACAGTGCGTGGTTATTTATCATCGGTAGAGCCACTACTGCATTTCGGTTTAGGCAGTACTACGCGGATCGAAACCTGTGAAATTGTATGGGGGGATGGTAAAAAACAAACGTTAAAGGAGGTCGCTGCGGATCAGTTGCTAAAGATTAATTATCAGGAGGCCAAACTGGAAGATAGCGTTGCACCCAAGCGTACTACCCTCTTTTCGGAAACGACCTCCAACGCTTTTGTAACACCATTTATTCATCAGGAAAATGAGTATGACGATTTTAAAAAACAGATTTTACTACCGCATAAACTTTCCCAAAATGGTCCCTGCCTATCCGTTGGGGATGTAAATAAGGATAAGCTAGAGGATTTTTATATCGGAGGGGCCGCTAATCAGCCCGGGGTGTTATATTTGCAAACCATAAACGGAAAATTTAAAGCTACCACCCAAAAAGTATTTGAAATAGCGGCTTTTCAGGAAGATGTTGGTAGTTTGTTTTTTGATGCAGATGGCGATCAGGATCTGGATTTATACGTAGTGAGTGGCGGCAACGAGTTTGCGGCAAACTCATCCGCTTTTCAGGATCGATTGTATCTTAACGATGGAAACGGAAATTTTTCTGGCGCCGCTGGTCTGCCCAATATATCCACCAGTGGATCCTGTGTAATCTCTCTGGATTTTGATGATGATGGCGACCTTGACTTATTTATCGGGGGTCGCTTGATACCTGACAAATATCCTTTTTCTCCTCGTAGTTATTTACTGGAAAACAAGAAAGGAATATTCGAGGATGTCACTGATCAAATAGCCCCTCAACTAGGTACACTTGGAATGGTAACTTCGGCCGTTTGGAGCAATATTGATGGAGACGATACCAAAGCATTAATCCTGGTAGGAGAATGGATGCCTATCTCTATATTTGAAAAACAGGGAGATACCTTTATTAACGCGACCAGCGATTATAACCTCGACAAGACCAGTGGTTGGTGGAATAAAATTATAGCGGCTGATTTGGACAAAGACGGAGATATGGATTTTGTGGTAGGAAATATGGGATTAAATTATAAAATCAAGCCTAGTCAAGAAAAACCTTTTGTAGTTTATGCGGATGATTTTGATAAGAATGGAACAAATGATATCTTTCTCGCTCAACCCTATAAAGATCGGGAAGTTCCCGTTCGGGGTTGGCAATGTACCGCTCAACAGATGCCCGATATTGGTAAAAAATTCAGATCTTACACCGAATTTGCCAAAGCCGATATTCAGGATTTGATTGGTAACACCAGCGCTTCGGGATTGAGATACGAAGTACAAGAATTTGCCAGTGTTATTTTAGAAAACAGAGACGGCGAATTGGTCGTAAAAAGATTACCAGCCGAAGCTCAATTTTCGGCAATCAACGGAATAGTAATTAATGATTTTGACAAGGATGGCATTGAAGATATTCTGATCGCAGGAAATAAATTTGAAGTTGAAGTAGAAACTACTCGTGCCGATGCGTCCATTGGTCTGGTACTTTTGGGAACAACTTCGGGATCGTATCAGCCGACAAACTACCTGAAAAGCGGCTATTTTGTTCGAGACAATGTAAAAAACGTAGAAGCCGTAAAAATGGCGAACGGCAGCCTCGGTATCTTAACCGGAATTAACGACGGTCCCCTAAAAATACATACTCAAAAATAACTATTTAATTTTATAATATACAAACAGAACATAGATGAAATCCAGCAATCTAATTTTAATTTTTGCATCTGCCATACTCTTATTGTCGGCTTGTAAAACAGAAAACAACGAACAAGATAATCTGACAAACCTCGACGGTAAAAAGCAGATTTTTGAACCCAACTGGGAATCCATCAAAAAAAATTACAAAGATCCCGAATGGTTTAATGACCAAAAATTTGGAATCTTTATTCACTGGGGCGCCTACGCTGTTCCGGCTTTTGGTTCCGAATGGTATCCCCGACAAATGTACATGGATACGGCCACCTTTACCGCTCAGCTAAATTTACAAACCAAAGGTCCGAATCCTACTTTTATACACCACAAAGAAACTTACGGTGACCAGAAGGAATTTGGCTACAAGGATTTTATTCCCATGTTTAAAGCGGAAAAATTTGATCCGGTAGCATGGATCGATCTTTTTAAAAAATCGGGAGCCAGATACGTTATTCCCGTTGCCGATCACCACGATGGATTTGCCATGTACGACGCTAAAACTACCCGCTGGAATTCCGTCAATATGGGTCCCAAGCGGGATGTTCTCGGAGAACTTTTTAAAGAAGGGCGGGCTCAGGGTCTAATCATGGGAGCTTCGAGTCATTATGCTTTTAACTGGTCTTTTTATAATAAAAAAGATAAATTCGATACCGTTGACCCGGAATATGCTGATCTATATTCTCCCAAAGGAAAGGATTTGAATCAACCCGTTTCGGAGGAATTTAAAAAAATATGGTGGGATCGAACGGTAGATTTAATTGATAACTACCAGCCAGATATTCTTTGGTTTGATTTCTATCTGGATATTCCCGACTACGCCGAACAACGACCTGCGATTGCGGCTTACTATTATAACAAAGGAATCGAATGGGGAAAAGAAGTAGTCATTAATGACAAAAATTTTGACCACGAGGCTTTTCCCGAGGGAACTGTAATTTACGATTTAGAACGAGGAAAATTACCAGGTATTCGAAAACTCCCCTGGCAGACGGATACGTCCATCGGGAAAAATTCCTGGTGCCACGTTACCAACTGGAAATCCAAAACGGCGGATCAGCTAATTGACGACTTGGTAGATATTGTTTCTAAAAACGGAAATTTATTACTAAATGTCGGACCTAAAGCGGACGGAACCATACCCGAAGATCAGGAGAAAATTTTATTGCAAATTGGCGACTGGTTATCCGTCAACGGTGTAGCCATCTACGGAACCGATTACTGGAGAACCTTCGGTGAGGGTCCTACCGAAGTGGAGAAAGGTCACCATTCAGAAGGCAATAATAAAGACTTTACCGGTCAGGATATCCGTTTTACCCAAAAGGAAGATAAGCTCTACGCCATCATGATGGCCTGGCCCGAAAGTGGTCAGGTAAATATAAAATCACTGGGAAAAGATAATGACTACGCTGCCGACTTGACGATTAAGGATATGCGATTGCTCGGAAGTGATACCAAGGTGCGCTTTGACCAAACCAAAGATGGACTCGTGGTGGACAACCTGGGTCCAAAAACGGGAGATTTTGCGCATGTACTGGAGATCAGCATAGCGCCTATTCCTTAAGAAAGGTTAAATAAATAAGGTAAGACACTATGCTTTATATTTTTCCATCACTCTATTTAATCGCCATTCCTAAAAAAATTATTAATGGAAAATTCTACTGCAAAATATCTTATCTGCGCCATTTATCTGCTGGGAATAATCGCTTGTACCAATGTTGATTCTATTGGTAAAACCGCTGCCTTAAAAGACACAGCCGCGCAGCGTGATACATTCTGGGATGAGCAGCAACAAACAATTATCCTGGATTTTGAGGAAACGTCCTTAAATTCGGAAATAATAACCAACGATGCGACGACGACTCAGCTGGTTAAAGAAGGAGCAACCAGCGGTCGGCAAGCCATAAAAATCAATCTTCAAGGCGACGAAAAAGAACCGGGAATTATGTTTAAGCCCAGCAGACCAATTGATACCCGTAACTTTAAAAATTTCTGCCTGGTTTTTGATGCCACCAATCTTACCGACGAATACTCCGTTCATTTTCACGTCTCGGTTGCTAATCCTCAGGGAGGTAATATCCGTCGGGCTTCTGTAATCCCGGCTGGAAAAACCAAGACCTATTTTATGGAACTGGCGGGACCATACGTGAACCGAGAAACAGGATTGAGGGATGATCCCAAGCCCTGGAATACGAACTCCGAAATGCTCAAAGTAGGCAGCTCAAAGAATAAAGCGGACTTTTCCGAAATTGCGTCTATCGCCTTCTTTGTGCAATGGCCCGTAATTGATAAAACCATTATTCTAGATAATATTAGACTGGTAGAAAGTCCGGCTATTTCGGAAGATTACCTGGTGGGTATTATTGATAAATATGGACAGGCAGCTAAAAAAGATTTTACGGATAAAATTACTTCTGACGAACAATTGAAGGCCATGGCGGACGCAGAGTTAAAACAACTGGCAGACGAAGGTACGATGGCCGGCCGGAGTAAATTTGGTGGTTGGTCCGAAGGGCCCAAACTGGAAGCCACTGGTTTTTTCAGAACCGAAAAAGTAGATGGCAAATGGGCGATGGTCGATCCGGAAGGCTACCTGTTCTTTTCAAATGGTATTGCTAATGTTCGAATGGCCAATACCACCACCTTTACCGGGATAGATTTTAAAAACGAGAAAGTCCGCTACCGTGATCCGGAGGATGTGACGCCCGAGGATTCGCGAGGAATGGTCACCCTGGAAGATGAGGTAACGAATACTGCTTACGTAGCTTATCCAGAACGCCACCGGATGTTCCTGGAGTTGCCCGCCTACAATAGTCCACTGGCCAATAATTATAGCTACCGGCGAGAGCAGCATAAAGGAATGTTTGAACACGGAGAAACTTTTAGTCATTACCAGGCGAATCTGGAAAGACGTTACGGAGAAACCACTCCGGGTGCACACCTGACGCAGTGGAAAGAGACAACGCTGCAACGATTTCTAAACTGGGGATTTACCTCTTTTGGAAACTGGGCTGGATACGAATTTTATCACGAAGACCGAATGCCCTACTTTGCCAACGGCTGGATTATTGGTGATTTTAAGACGGTTCTTTCAGGATCAGATTACTGGGGACCAATGCCGGATGCTTTTGATCCCGAATTTAAGAGACGGGCAGCGGTAACGGTTAAAGTGATTGCCGAAGAAGTAAAGGGAAATCCCTGGTGCATTGGCGTTTTTATAGATAACGAAAAATCCTGGGGTGCTCCTGGCAGTACTAAAAAGCAGTATGGTATCGTGCTGGATGGATTGTCTAAAAAAGCCGCCGATAGTCCACTAAAAAAGGCATTTATGAATTTGCTCCAGCAAAAATATACAGCTATTGAGTCTTTGAATGATGCATGGGAAACTCAAATCAGGGATTGGAAAACCCTGGAAGAAGGTATCAACTATAAAGATAAAAAAACGTACAACGAGGCGATGGTGGCAGACTTTTCAATATTACTGGAAGCTTACGCCGATCAGTATTTTCGGATCGTAGACGAAGCACTGGCTGCCGTGTTGCCGAACCATATGTATCTGGGTTGTCGTTTTACCTCCTGGGGAATGGGGAAAGAAGTTCGTAGTGCGGCCAAAAAATACGTGGATATATTCAGCTATAATTATTACAAAGAAGCGATTGGCGAAAAGTACTGGAAGTTTTTAGAGGACATTGATCGGCCCAGTATTATTGGTGAATTTCATATGGGTTCGGTGGCATCCGGAATGTTTCATCCGGGCCTCGTACACGCAGCCGATCAGGAGGACCGGGCCAGAATGTATAAAAAATATATGGAAATGATTATTGACAATCCTTACTTCGTTGGTGCTCATTGGTTTCAATATATCGACTCGCCAGTTTCGGGTAGAGCACACGATGGGGAGAATTATAATATTGGATTTGTGACGAATACAGATGTTCCCTACGCACCACTCGTGCAAGCGGCAAAAGAGGTAAACGCCGAATTATACGAGCGACGATTCGGGAAGTAGGTGTTTGGTCAAATAGCAATTGGGCAGGATGTTCATTTTGGAATATTATCTTAGTTTGACTTTGCAGCAAAGAGAAGCCAACCCTTGCTAGGGTGTTCAATCTACACAAGAGACAAGAAAAATTTCTTGGGCATTTTTCCCACACTTCTTAGAGTGGTTGTAATGTCTTTCAGCAAATTTTGTCACGATAGGTTTTTGTTAATGAGTACAATTTTTCCCGCTTTGATCAGGACTCCGACCTTGAGCTTTTTTCCATTCGGTACATTAATAAAATGTCTTAAAACAAATACTGTGTGAGCAAATTTGTCGCTAATAAAATAATAAAAGACTGATAATCAATGAATTAAAAATAGAAAACAGATCTTCAATGCGAGTTTATTTGGTTTGACATTTTATTAATGAATGAACGATCTCGAAGAGTCGAGCACGACAGTGCGAGAAGTGAATGAACCGCTAGGGCGGGCTAGCGAATTCGAAAAATGCGACAGGCGGCAGATTTTTTTGTTTCGTTTTTTTTTCTGCAAAAAAAATGAACAGAATGAAATAAAAAAAGCCAAAGTTCTTGGAAAAATTTCATTAAAAAGTACAGAAGTTTTTTTCATAAATTGAACACCCTAGCTAATAGCCAACTGGCAAAACTCGGTTCCGGTAATTTGTTAAACACTCGATTTAATTGTTTTTAATACGCTTTATTTGTTTTTCACTCAATCCAAACCGGTAGAGAAATTCCGGTGAATAACTTCCATCGTAGGAATGGTACTTCATTTCCGGATCATTTGTATCTTTACTCAAATCACAATCAAATCTGAGGAGGACCGAACAATCTTCGTTATTAGGTCCAGCGAAAGTGACATGTGACAATCCCCAGGTGATTCCCCGTCCGTCGGTGGTATTCGTAAACGCATCCGGTACGTACGGACCGGCAGCAATGGGCATCAAAGAGGTGATAGAAGCAATTTCGAAATTTACGCCGTCCTCTGCATATTGAATGGTAAAATGCTCATTCCCGTCTTTGATAACAAAAGCGGCAATGCCTTTTTCAAAAGGAAATAATGTTGTCTCGTGACCAGAGTTAATAACCGGATTTAGCGCATGTTTTTCAAAAGGACCCAATGGATGGGTGGCGGTAGCCAGCCCTTGCATTCGAATCAATTTAGGATTGCGATCAAAATCTGATTTATAGTATAAATAGATTTTATCTTTATAAACGAGTGGATATGGATCGTGAATAGAGTTTTGATCCCACTCTCCTTCCCCACCGTTAGGAATGACAATCTGGTGGGTCGCCTTCCAGGGACCATCCGGTGAATCGGCGTAGGAAACGGCCACCGGGCAGTTGTCTCCCTGTCTTCCACTGACTTCCAAAAATCCCTGATAATAGAGATAATATTTTCCTTTCCAGATTAATATATCCGCCGTAGAAACGGAACGCCATCCCACTTTTGGCTTTTCGGGGCGCGCAATAGCTACGCCTTGCTCTTCCCAGGTAAATCCATCTTTGCTGGTTGCATACCATATTTCGGCCAAATCCCAATCCCGGGAAGCAAGGGTATCATTGGCCTTTTTTGGTCCTACGGGCGGCAGGACGGTATTCCGATAGGTGTACCAGACGTAGTATTTTCCGTTGGTAAAAATAACTTTTGAAGGGTCCCGTCGACTGATCGTGCCATTTCTTCCATTATAATCAAACCCCTTGAGTTCTGTATATTTGAATAGCGAATAAAGCTCATTTTTTTCTGGCCGTGGAGCCGGATAAGCATCGTAGTTTCTTTCCATAGCCGCACTCAGTTGTTGAGCAGGTTTCTTTAATGGCAGTTTGAATGGAAATTTTGCTTCTTTTTTGTTACAAGCAATCAGAAATAGTATCGGTAGAAGATAAATTAATTTTTTAATAAAAAAAACGGTCCATTTCATAACACGGTTTAATTAGGGGATGTTGACAAAATATAATTAAATGCGCTATCCTCCTTTATTTTTGCAAAGGAGGATTCCAGTTATCTTCAATTACTTTTGCCAGGTGAGGATAATTTTCATCCGTTTCCTGGTACGCTTCCCGAACTTTCTTAAGCCGATCTTTTAGGCCGCTAATAATATCCTGATAGGCTGGATCATCGATTCGGTTGACCACTTCCTGAGAATCTTTGGACAGATCATAAAACTCCCAGGCTTTTGGGGTGGATTCTATTTTGAAAGAACCCCCTTTGAGCCACCACATGGTGCCGGTTCCATATTTTGCAGGTTCGTAATGTTCCCCATAATAATAAATCAGTTTGTATTTGGAAGTGCGTACCCCGAAGTGCGCCGGAATATCATGATGAACCAGATGCATCCAGTACCGGTAGTAAGTTTCTTCCCGCCAATCCGCTGGTTCTTCCCCATTTAAAACGGAAGCAAAGCTTTTTCCCTGCATATAATCGGGAGTCTGACCGCCGGCCAGCTGGATTAAAGTTGGGGCAAAATCGGTATTATTAATCAATAAATCTGATTGTCCTTTAACCGTTTTTTTTCCCATCATCGTCTTCGGATAGTGCATTAAAAACGGCATTCGCATCGATTCTTCGTACATCCAGCGTTTGTCCATATAATCATGTTCTCCCAACATCATCCCTTGATCGCCCGTATAAACGATAATGGTATTTTCCCACAATCCATTTTCTTTTAAATAATCAAACAAGCGGCCCAGGTTATCATCCACTCCTTTGACGCAGCGCAGATATCGCTTCAGGTATTCCTGATAAGCCATGGAGGTAGCCTCGTCTCTGGTTTTAGCTATTTTGTCGGTCCCATATTGTGCAGTATAACTACGATAGAGATGCCGATCAGAAACAGAAGTACCGATCCGGTGGCGCAATGCTCCGTTTTCACCAAAGAGTGCAGGCGAGCCAAAATCGGGCTGATCATATAAACTCTCTGGTTCCGGAATTTTTACCGCTGCCAGATAATCCTTGTATCGTGGGGCAAATTCAAAATCATCGTGGGGCGCCTTGTAGTGGTGCATCAAAAAGAAGGGTTTGGTGGTGTCTCTTTTTTGATCCAGCCAATTCAGGGTAAGATCCGTAATGATGTCGGTGCAATGACCAGTATAGGAAGTGACATTAACTTCTCGCTTTACCCCACCGTGAAAGTCAATTGTTTCTCTCCGTTCTCCCGCCTCTCGAGTAATAAAAACGGGATCAAAATATTTTCCTTGTACGGGCAAAACGTTGTAATAATCAAAAGCATCGGGCGCATCTTTTAAGTGCCACTTACCGACAATTGCTGTTTGGTAACCCAGCTTTTTCATTTCTTTAGGCAAATATTGTTTTTCTGCGGGCAAACGACCATCCAAATCCAGGACGCCATTCGTCTGCGAATACTGTCCGGTGATAATATTGGCTCGGCTCGGGGTGCAGATGGAGTTGGTGCAAAAAACATTATTAAATTGCATTCCATCCTTTACAAATTTATCTAAAACGGGTGTTGGGTTCACCGCGGCCAATCGACTTTTATAAGCACCAACGGCATTCCAGGCATGATCATCCGACATGATAAAGATGATGTTGGGGGGAACTTGCGCTTCGAGCGGTTGCTTATTTTCCTGGCACCCAAAAAAGGACAGCAATATCAGGCTGTAAAATAA
>Ga0209187_1002180_pt1 | contig 19468 bp, 15 predicted proteins | sample BantaG_FD_187430 | JGI IMG/M metagenome (GOLD analysis project Ga0209187, IMG submission 187430) | Marine algal microbial communities from Bantry Bay, Ireland - BantryBay_4 metaG (SPAdes) (version 2) | ecosystem: Host-associated > Algae > Red algae > Unclassified | place: Bantry Bay, Ireland...
AGGATCACACGATGCAGCTCAACGAATCGCAATGATGTATTCTTTTTTTGGGACTTGTAAGGCGAAGGACGTTAATCCGTTTGTGTGGCTGGAGGAGACTTTGAGGAAGTTGCCTGATACTAAGTTAGGTGACTTGGGGGAATTGGTGCCGGGGAGGAAGTAGGTGTAGAGGGACGGACGGATACAATTATACAGATCAAATTAGATGGGATGTTAGGTGATAAAAGAATTAGTGTAAGAATCTTGATACTGCCCTTGTTTTTTGGGTTTATCGTTTATTTTATTTTTTGCTTAAATACTAAAAAAGTGGAACATAATAAAAAAAGACAACTTGCAGATAGGCATATTTTGAAATTAAAAAAAGACTTGAGACAGAAAGGTTTCAAACTAGAGTTAACTGAAGAGAAAATTCAAGAGCTAGAGATTTTTTACTCAAAATTACTTGTAGAACAAAAGATTAGCTTTAGTTATTTTGAGGAATATTTTTTTAATATTCTAATCTTTTTGGGAGAAATTCATATACAAAAACATGGAGGAGAATGGAAATTTAAAGTGGATGAGAAAGGAGAAGTTTTTCCTATTGCTATCAAGTGCTTAAATGGCAACTTAGCTACAGACTATGAACCTGTGTTAAGAAATTTATTAATTTTTGATATTAAAGTGACTGCGTCTGTGGAACTATGGCCCTCTTATTCCACAATTGAAAGGAATTGTCAAAGTCCAATAGATCCACAAAGTTTACCACCTTACTTCTTCCAAGACTAAAATTATTAACATGAAACATAATACCTCTTTTTTCCAATTTTTTAAACTCTTTTCTATCATTACTTGTCTTTTGAGTTGTTCTAATTTAAAGGCAGAAATAGAAGTCCTAGATGTTACTAATGCAACAAATGGTAGTTGTAATGGGGAGATATTTTTAATACTAGATGGTACTGCTGGACCTTTTAATACAGAGTTATATTTAATTGCGACTCCCCAAAATGTTTTTCAAGAAGGGTTTGATGAGCAATTAGGAATCGTTCAGTATGATAATCTTTGTGCAGGAGATTATTTAATTAATGTGGAAAATTATTTTGGGTGCCTAACAGAATTAAATGTAACAATCCTTGAGACATGTCAAGATTGCTACCCAATAGACGCCAACGTTGGAGAAGGAAGTATCCACGTCCTTATAGAATGTCAGGAAACAGGAGGATTCACCTATGAATGGTCTGACGGAGCTACAGATAATCCTCGAACAGGTTTAGCAACAGGTACTTACTGTGTTACTGCAACCAGTAACGATGGCTGCGTTCAAACAGGATGTTGGGATGTGGATACTGAATGTAATTCAGATCCGGTAACAGATTCTAATGTCGATGTAACTCATTCCTGCCTTGCTGCACCAATGTCTGGTGCTTTAGAGGTTATAAATCCTCAGCAAAATCTATATTATTTCTGGTCAGGTCCAAGTAATTACAATGCAGAAGGGGCAATTATAAGTAACCTTTTCCCAGGAGAATATTGTGTAGAAATTATGGAAACAGTTTTTGGGGGGTGTATACTCGCCGAAGGGTGCTTTACTATTGATGCAACAGATTTGAGGGTAGGAATTGATTATATTACTAGACCTTTAGAATGTGATGGTTTTTGTGCTTCAAATATTGCGTTGTCGGTGTCCTCCTCTAGTTCAAATTTAACTTATGAATGGACAGGCCCTGATGGGTTCACGGCCAGTTGGCAAAATATTATTAACGTATGTGTTGGAGATTACGTAGTTACTGTTACAGACGAGGACACTGGCTGTTCTGTAGTTGTAGAAGCTGATGTTTGTTGTTGCACTTGGGATGGAAATTCTCAAGGTAATGCACCGGATGATTATTGTTTTTTCCCAAATTGGAATTTGCCTTCACTTGAAATTACGGCGGTAATCACACCAATCGATTCTGACATTGGAACTACTGAGGGGGCAATTGATATTAGCACAAATGTGCCTAATACTCCTGACAATAATTCACCCAACAACTATACATGGGCAGGCCCTGATGGGTATACATCATTCGATCAAGATATAAGCAATCTTGAAGAAGGGGAATATTGTGTTACCGTTGATAATGGTTGTGCATCAGGTAGCCAATGCTTTATAATTATAGACTGTGCTGAAGCTGTATGGGGTATTACAGAAGATGTTACACCTTCTTGTCCTGGGGCAGATGCAGGGATTATAGAGATCTCAAATGTTTCGATTACAAATGATTCCGAGGTTTTAGAAACTGGACCATACGTATTTATGATGGATGGACAGGATGATATAGAAGGGGATATGGCTACGTTCGAAGGTTTAAGAAAAGAAAACACTTATGTAGTGACCATATTTGATGAGAAAACTGGTTGTTCGGAAGATTTTTCTTTTGACATTGATGAAGCACCACCAAACATAAATATTGACGAAAATATCGATGATACTTGTCCGGGATACGAATATGGAACAATAACCTTGAATGCTTTTGGCGATTTTGAACCCTACACGTATAATTGGTCACAGGGAGGAAATGGAACTGCAGCTTATAATTTGGGAGCTGATGATTACACCGTTACGGTGAGAGATTCGCGGGGGTGTTCCGCTGTTTTTGGTTCACTAACTGTAGGTAATACTAATCAGGTTATTCCTGAGGATGTAGTTGATGATTGCACACATCGTTTTTATTGTAATGGGAGTGAGCTTTCTGATTTGACAGTGTACGACTTTGATATTTCAGAATATGACCCTAATGACTGTAGATATTATTACTATTTATGTGAGGATTCTAATGGAGATACTTACAATTATTTCCCAAATGAAAACACGGATGGGTATGAATATTTTGAGTTAGAGGAAGAAGACATTCAGTACAATGTTTCAACTACTGAATGCTTCGCTCAGTATTATTGTCAAAATGGGGATCCTTATGATAACCCAATTCAGGGATATTATGATCCCGTTGAATTTCATGATTACGACAGTGGTGAAGGATGTTATTATTGCTTTACAGCGACATATTGTGTTTTAGATATGGGAGGGGCTATTGGTGAAGTCAGAGAAGCTGTAAGTATAGATCCTCATATTGCGTCAATCGAAATAACAGATACTGGGTGCACTGGAGATGCTTGTTGTAATTATGATTCAGCGAATCCTGATGTTGATAATTCACTAAATTGCGAGGTCGAAATTCGGTGTTCTTTATTGCCGCCAGGAAGTAATGTTATGGCCACCGTTTGTGACATCAATTGCAACGATACTGATTATCCTTACCTTTGTGATGCAAGTTATTTATGGGAAATTGCAGGCGAGAATTTTGACAATTCAGGAGATCAAAGAGTAGATATAAGCGAACGTCATATGGACCTGTTTGCTAAGGTCTATCCAAATCCATTTACAGATGACTTCTATATTGAGATAAATTCTAAGTATAATCAAAACTTAGATTTTGCAATCTTTAACATTTTAGGGCAACTAGTAGACAAGTCATCTTTTTTAGTTTCAAATGACATAAACACAATTAAAATAGAAGGCTCAAAGCTACAAGAATCTGGAGTATATTACTTAGTTTTAACAGGTAAAGGAGACGTCTCTCCTATCACTATTCCAATAGTAAAACAGTAACAGAAATGCGGAAAACAATAAGCCGATTAATTCTCTTCTTACAAATCGTGTTAATGGTAAGCTGCGCAAAGGGTGATGAATTCCCCTCAGTTTCTAATGCTGAATGTCATGGTGCAAGTATGGTCGGTGAATGGTCAATAGTAGAAAATCAAGAAATATTTTATTTAGATATAGACTCTACATCGTCTGGATCGTATACTAGAGAAATGGTTTTATATGAAGATGGTTTAGGGAATTTAGATTTTCCTACAAGCAGTACCGATCATTTTTTTATTTGGACATTACAATGTAGTCCAGATGTTTTTACAATGAGTACTCCATTAAATAATCAAACCGATTCACTTTTTGTCCCCTTTGAGTTTTATACTGTTTCGCCATTTGAAATTATAGTGAACGAACTGAATTATAAGAGATTAACACGGGAAACATTTACAGAAGAACTAAATTTAAGGAAAAATTTTATTGTTGAAATGACGAAAAAAGAGTAGCAATCTTCGTAAATAAATTAGTAATGAGTAAAATAAAAACCCTTGTTTTTTTACTACTATTTGGAGTATGCATTTCCCAACTTGCATGTTCTAAAAGTAAAAATAACATAATTCCATGTCATAAAACATCTATAGAAGGGAAATGGGATGCTGTTTCTGACAATTTTGAATTTTATGAGCAAATTGACTCAACGGTAATTTCATCTCATTCTTACGTTATTATTTTTAATGAGGATGGGAGAGGTAACGATGAAGATGGAAATGGAAATTTTACATGGACACTTCAATGTAACCCAGATCACCTTTTGGTGAATAGGCTTGGCCGTCCTTTTTTTGAGGAGACCGGAGATGACCCCATGCACTATCTAGCGTTTACAAGTATTTATGTGATAACAAAAATTACTGAAGATGAAATTCAATTGGAAATAGACTATTTTAAAGGAGCAAACGAAACCAGAAGGCGAATAGTAAGAGAAATACTTTACACGCGAGTAAAGTAATAAATAGGGGTTCAGTGCTGAAGCATCGCAAGAAATGAATGAAATCTTATTTGTATGTGGGAAGTATTGGAAGTTTATATAGAGTTATCAAGCTCAACGAATAAATAGTTTTCTTTACTGAAAGTAATACGATTTAGCAAATTGTGCTACCTCTGATTTATTATGGCTTCAGTCAACCCTTCTACTTAACATAACCAAATCTATGAGGAAACCCATAAGATAAAAGAAATAAGTATTCCAAGCGATTCCAACATACAAAATCTATTCGCTCCAGTCCAAAGACTTTAAGATAAAACCTAATTCTCACCCATATTTTTGAATTTCCAATTTTATATCCCTAATTTCACCCCAGATAAAAGATCAAAACATAAGCGTTTACCTTTCTCCTTACGCAGAAAATCGCCAAAATTTCAACACCGAGGAGAGTAATGAGTAGATGCTTACGCTGTTTATAGAACTAGCGTGAGCTCTCTTGTTCCTCGTCGTGGGTGTTTGGCGATACCTCTGCGTAAGATAAGTGGCTTGCGCTTTTTTATTAGCCAAATTCTATAAACGATGCGATTGCAAATCCAATCATCTGCCGCATCCCGAAACCGACCCGTCAACCTGATCCCTCGAGATGCTCCAAAGCATCCTCGGAAATATGACCCCTTGTTTTGGATCATACTCATTTTCATTTTTGCATTTATTGGTTACGAATTGAAGCCCTTTCTTGAGAAAGGAGTGGATGGAAATTTACAACTATCCAAATGGCGCCAACAGAAGTTAGAGCGAGAACTCAACGAACTGGATGAGGCGGAGCAGTATGTTTTGTTGGCACTGGTTAGCGGGGAGTATCCTTGTTATTCCTGCGCTAATACTGCGACTATTGACCTTGTGAAAGGTCACGTTTGGAAATACGGATACACGACTAAAAGCGAAAAGGGGCGCTACCAAAACTCACTGAAAGATCAGAATTTAATTTACATGATTCAGCACGAAGGGACTATTACAGAATGTATGAAAGAAGAAAAAAGAAAAATTTATTTCTACGCACTACTACCAGAAAATCTGACTAGAGCCGTACCTTTGATTAGGCCACCCGGTAATAAACAAGATAATTAATGAAACAGGAGGGAAATATTAAAATGACTTGTGTGGTAGATGAGGCCGTAGGGCTAAAACTACCGGTTACAGAACTTGCTGAGCATTTGAATAGGCACATCAAGCTAAACCACTATGGTGATGGCATTGATGAGTTGTTCTTTGTCTTTATTGCCGTGCCGGACAAAAATACCATTCACGAGAATCATGTCATTCTCTCCGAAGCTGAAAAAAATCTGGAGATTGCACTCCGCTTAGACTACCAGAAAATCTTATCAGCAGATACCGCAACTTGCAGACGTATGATGCAAGACCTTTTCTTGAAGGGGATCCAGATGTGCCAGGATACTAATCTGGCTCAATTCAACTGGGAGGCCTTTCAAAAAGACCTTGCTCAAATCTTTTAAAGGCTTTAGCTCGTTTTGCTAAGGCTCATTGATTGACATCAGGCTTTTTTCTTTACACAACTTGATTGAATAAAGTCTACCATACCACTCTAAATAATGGCTACTATTCATTTTACTTTAGGTCAACCTAATGGCCATATATTACTAAGCAAGACTCCTTTCAACATCCCATTGACGAATATATAAAACCTCAAGCATGGGATGGGGAACAACAGCGAGTCTCGGAAACCGAAAAAGGGTGCTCTAGAAATCAACGACATCCTGGAAATGGAAAGAAGTAAAGTGCTCAAGGCTGCTCGTGAACTCAGACTGTTGGAAAATCCTTACAGCGTAGACGATATAAAGAGTCGCTATGTCGGAAAAGGAACAGAGAAGAAGGATCTATTTTCCTTTCTGAAATTTTTCATAGATTTGAAACGCATCTCTCGGGAACGAAAGACACTAAAGGAATATCAAACAATTATTAATGATCTAAAGGATTATGAACTGTACTTTAATGAGAAACTATCCTACGAGAAAATTGATGATGCTTTCTACTATAAGTACATGGAGTATTTGACGCTGATCAGCTCAAACAGCATTAATACGATTGCTAAGAAGTTCAGCACCTTCAAAACAATGTTAAACGCAGCAACAAAACTAGGACACAATACAAACCATGCCTACCAACGCTTCAAAGTTAGAACTATACATACCGATAAAGTTTTTTTGAGTAAGAAAGAGTTATTACAACTCTACCATACTGATTTTAGAGACAACTATCGCTTACAAAAAGTGAAGGATGTTTTTTGCTTTGGTTCTTTTACTGGACTCCGATTTTCTGACATTGATGCCCTTCGAAAAGAGCATGTCAAAACAAGAAGACGGGGTAGCGGAGAAAAATATACCGTTCTAGATTTTAACGAAATGAAAACGAAGAAGGGGTTATGTGTACCATTAAACAAGTATGCACTTCAGTTAGTCAATAAATATCTCGATAACTTGCCTCTGGTACCTTTTATTGCATAGAAGAACTTGTTATATCAAATGATATGTGGGAATCGGCAGGGACATTTTCTTGGGAAAATATAACTGACGAAGCTATTAATTATATTTTGATAAGTAATTCAGGTGCGGCCTCAGGGTCGACAGGACTTTCCGGGATAAATATTGACAATATATTAATAACTAGCGAATGTGATAATCAAGTTGGAATATCTTCAACTATAGAAGCAGGGTGTATTGGTAGTGTTGTAGAAATAGAATACGAGATTTGTATTGTAGGAAATGACAATACCCCTACGGATGTTATACTTGAGGCAAGCTTGCCAGCCTTTCCAGGAGTTCAATACGGAGGAGGTGATTTTATTAATGGCGAAGTCGTTATTAACGGTATAGTGCCCAATGGAGAATGTGCTTATGTAACTCTTCTGTTGGATGTAGACAACTCTTTTGCTCCTGGTACTGAGATACCAGTTCTCCTTGATGTAACTACATCGAACGCTTGTATTGGAGACCCAACAGGTTTAGAAACAATTGTTGTTCTTGAAGAAGATCCATTTGTTCAGGCACTAACTTGTCCTTGTGAGTGTAATGAATTTAATATAGTTCTTCCTGGAGAAACAGTTACTTTGTCTAGTCTAATATCTCAAGGTGTTCTACCACTTGGTGGGCTTTTTGATTTTTCTTGCTTAGCTATTGGTGGTACTTTAGTAATTGACAATAACCTTATCTCTTCATATACAATTGGAGATGGATCAATAAAAATGCAGCCAGGCTCAGAAATTGTAGTTGAAAATAATGCACAGCTGACAATCGGATTTACCGAAATTTCAGGATGCGAAACTATGTGGAGAGGAATCACTGTCGAACCAGGAGGTAAATTAGACTTCTATTACAACACCATTCAAGATGCTCAATACGCTATTTCTGCCACAAGCACTCAATCGCAAAAGGCGACTTTAAATATAGGAGAGAATATATTTGATAGAAATCATATCGGTATTTATGTACCCAATAATAGTGGAACGGTACAACAGATTTTGCAACCTTTTCCTATGATAAATAATACCTTTACCTGTACTGCTGGAATTCAGCTCTTACCTTCTTTTGATCCTATTGATAATTGGGAAATTGATCATTCGTATGCGGGAATTGAAGTGCACGAATCGGTATTACTAATAGGTAGTTATAATGAATATCAACCTAATGTTTTTTCCAATATCAGGAATGGAATTATTGGAGATTATTCGGTCTTAGGAGTTTATGGTAATCACTTCCTACATTTAGTAGGGGAGTTTACAGGTCTATCAATACCACCCTGGTCTGACTCATATGGCGTAGGAGTTTTAACAAAAAGCTGTTTTGTTGTTGCAGATGCAAATTGGATGTATCAAGTAAACGGAGGTTTGTTTGCCAACAATTCTACTTTGTTACTAACAAACAACATGATATCAGCTGAAACAGGAGTTCGAACAACATCAGTAGGGTCAAATATTTCGTATTTTAATCTTAATTATATCAGTTATGATCATTTTGGCATTTATTTACAATTATCGAATGCCGCTCCAAATACTCGCATTAAATATAACACTTTTGAAAAAATTACTGGGGTTGAAGAATTCTTTGTTGGTGCAGCAATTAGAGTTGGAGGAAATTCGAATATAGTCTCTCCTGAACTAAGGATACTATCTAATAAAATTGAAATTGATAACCCAAGTCATGGAATAGAAGTTTCGTCAACAAGTGGTTGGGGAGTTCATAACAATGATATTAATATCTCAGATTTCACAGTAGATAGTCCTGCCGGAAGTTGGGCAGGAATAAAACTTGGTCATTCAGACTATAATTATTTGAATGGTAATAAAATTAATTCTTTTGCAACTTCGAATAATCAACAAAACGCGATTATTGTAAGTAACTCGGAATGGAATACTCTTTGTTGCAATAGCACAAACGGCTCACGCTGGGGACTCACGTTTAGTGGTGCTTGTGACAATACAAAACTCCTCTATACCAATATCGGCACTCATAATGTAGGTTTCAATTGCGGTCAGCTTACTATGATAGGAGATCAGACGCATTCTGGTAATCGCTGGAATGGCACTTATGATCCGACTTGGGCGGCTCGGCATAATGGTGGCTTTTTTGAAATTGCCGGTTCAGAATTTCGAGTTGAATCACCTGTTGAATTACCGCTATGGCCATCTGATCCAACATCACCTAACAATCCCGATAATTGGTTTTTCCCTTGGGCGGGTAGTGCAAGTAATTGTAAGGCAGGAGATAGCTTTAATTGCCCGACTCCTCCAACGAACCTTACGGGGGGGGGAGATGATAAGATAACGGACAACGATATAAGCATAGCCTCGGGCAATTTTTCAGGGAATTCGAATGGTGGAAATATGTTAGATTTTGAAGGAAAAAGAGGGCTTTACAACCGAATGAAAAAATATGAATCTGATCTTTTGGGATTTGAACCAGTTACCGATCAATTTTATGCCAATAACTTAAGTACATCAGTTAATGACTTTAATTGGATAGAAACGGCGGTAATGGACGTACTTTATACTTCTGAATCTACTGCGAATGAAACTGGCTTATTAACGGACTCCGGCAATCAATTATTAGATTCGATATTGATCCAGGATAGTTTACTCACTATAGCATTGAATGGGGTCGATAGTAGCATTATAATGAACAATAAAATGAGTTTATTATCAGAGATCAGAACGATGTTTAACAATCTGCTTGAACTAAATAAACAAGAAGAGACTAACAAACAAATAATGGCTCTTGAAAAGGTCAATAACTACCCTTCACCTAGCCAGTTTTCTGTTCAAGAAAGTAACTACTACATCGTGAATAAAATACTTTTGGAACACATTGGACAAGGAACAGATCAATTATCAGAATCTCATTTTGCAGAGATAAGTCCAATCGCTTGGCAATGCCCTTTAGAAGGAGGAGATGCGGTTTATCAAGCGAGAGAATTGTATTTATTGAACGAAACCAGAAGTTTTAATGATGACTCATTATGTGTAGGATTGGTAGTTCCATATGGTGAGGAGGAAGTTAACGCTATGGTTATAGAAGAAAGTATCAATCTTATTCCTAACCCTGCCAATGACCAAGTAACTATAGAAGTAGTAACACCAAGAGATGAGAGTATTTATCAAATCCGAATGACAAACCTAATGGGACAAATTCTCTCAGATAATTCCGTCGTAAGCAATCAAAGATGGCAATATTCGACAGAAGCTTTACCCAATGGTGTTTATTTTTGTATCTTACTAAAGGATGGCAAGCCTATTACAAGTAAAAAAATGATCATTCAACATTAATTTTTTTGATAAGGAGCTATTCCAAAATTATAATCTGGAATAGCTCCTTATCTCAATTTGTTTTTATGAAAAATGCAACTCTCTTCTTTTTTATTCTTTTATCTATAAATCTCTATGCTCAGAATCACGATAATGTGTGGTTACTAGGGTATGATGGAGGAAGTCAGTCTCAAGGAGATACAACATTCGGTATTTCAATCCTTGAATTCTCGGAAGGTGATTTGCACATAAGTAATAATCAGGTGATTGAAATGAATTTTAATGACACGAATGCTAGTATGGCTGACTCATCTGGAAGTTTACTGCTTTATTTTAATGGTATTTACATTGAAGATGGCTCTTTCAATACTATGGTAAATGGAGATGAGTTAAACGAATGGGATGACTTTGGATATGATTTGCCTCAAGGAGGATTAATCCTTCCATACCCAGAGCATTTGAATCAATATATACTAATACACGAAACTTTAGGTTGGGTTGATATACCTTTATGGGGGTTGGAAGTACTAGAATCGTATTATTCTATAATAGATATGACTCAAAATGGAGGACTAGGAGAGATTGTTTTGAAGAAAGAACCCCTTATTATAGATACACTTGAAGCGGGTAAAATAGTTGCTACTAAGCATGGAAACGGTAGGGACTGGTGGATAGTTTTGAATGAGAGTCATAGTAATAAATTTCATTCTCTTCTTTTAAATCCAGAAGGATTAGGTATTTCAAGTTCACAAGAAATTGGAGAACCAACTGTGCAAGGATTAGGGCAATCTACTTTTTCACCAGATGGACGGTTTTATGTAATGTTCAATACGGTAGATTTAGAAATAGGACAATTTGTAGAAATATATGACTTCGACAGATGTAGTGGACACTTAAGTAACCATAGAAGGATTCAATATGATGAAGATGCTTCTTCAGGAGGTGTAGCTATCTCCCCCAATTCCCGCTATTTATACGTCTCGTCCTATCTTTATATTTACCAGTATGACCTTTGGGCTGATGATATTGAAGCGAGTAGAGAGACGGTGGCAGAGTATGATGGCTATGTGGCTCCATTCGCGACTCGTTTTTATCTGGCCCAATTAGCACCTGACAATAAAATATATATTTCATGTCCCAATGGAGTTACAGTCTTACACGTAATCCATCAGCCCAACGAGAAAGGACTTGCATGTAATGTGGAGCAACATGGAATCCATCTTCCAACCTATAATGGTGCTTCCATGCCCAATTTCCCCAACTTTCGCCTAGGCCCATTAGACGATAGCACCTGCGATACGCTTGGCCTCGACAACTTACCCATAGCCAAGTTTCGATATGACCAAGACACTTTGAACTATTTGGATTTTACCTTTACAGATCTCTCTTATTATGAACCCGTAGATTGGCAGTGGGACTTTGGAGATGGATTTACCAGTCAGGATACTTGTCCTGCTCATACCTTTCAGCAAAGTGGGGTTTATGAAGTTTGCCTTACAGTTAGCAATATAAATGGTACGCATTCTCATTGTCGTACACTTAATCTGGGAATTACAGCTTTAAAAGAGATTCAAGTAGTAGCAGATATTCATGTATTTCCCAACCCAACAAGCGATTTTCTTACCCTTACCTTGCATGATTATTTACCCCATAAGGCGCAGTTTGTTTTATATGATGGATTAGGTGAAATACAATTTCAGGAAACTATTTATCCGGGTATCAATCAATTTGATTTGTCTGCCATGTTGCCTAGTATGTATTATTACGAGTTAAAGGATTTAGGTATTGTTTTGAAAACAGGGAAGGTGATGATTGTTCGTTGAAGTTTACCCGCCGGTGCGAAGTCTTCTGAATAAAACTGAATCTAGTTTAGTTCTCTGAACCAGCTATGGGTTAGTTACACTCATTTCACGAGTCCTGATCCATATCATTCTTTCGCTTATTCACCTCTCTCCAATATTTCTGCATATCAAACACCTTACCCTCAGGAGTAATCCACTTTCTCCCAATATCCGATTGTGGAATTTGAGAATTAGATGTTGAAAGATTTTTATCTTCTTTACTTGAATCTTCATCATTCGAAAGCGCCTTCTGTTCTTTATCTTTCAAAAAACGAATCAGCAAATATACTCCCAAAACAGTCAGTATAATCATAGCTACAATCATCAAGATTTTTGTCAAAGACATTTTCTTTTCTGTACTAGGTTTAGCAGGTGTATCAGTAGTAGGTGTTTTCTTAGAAGAAGCTGTGGTCTTCGGGACCTTAGGTACGTAGCCCCCTTTTCCAAGATAGGGTATTTTATCCATGGTATGTGATTTTAATGTTCTGTAAGTCAATGAAAACGAAGCTATAGTCATATACGAAAAACAAGCTCTGGTCTTGGTCCTCAATATCTTCAAATCCGGTAACACAAAAAAAGTCGAAACCAGCTTTATTAAGCACTTTTTGGGAGACCTCGGTTGTATTTGTATCGGATGGAATGAGTTTGGATAATATCTTTCTATTCTTCCAATGCTTTTTTAGTGTATAGCCGATGATGGCCATTTTCTTTCTTTGCTTCTCTCTTTTCTTCCAGGCTTTAATATTATGATATCTCGATTTGCATTTCGCTGAGCAAAATAATTTATTGGGTCGATCGTCGACCGCTTCGCCACATGTTCTACATTGTTTGATGTCCATTCGTTCGGATTTTTGAATTTGTTTTATTCGCTTAATACGTTTAAAGCGAGTTACTTCTGATTTAATCGTTTTAATGCGTATTAAAACGGAATTAATTCTGTTTTAGACTTTTGTTGGGTTGTTTGCTTGGTATAATTCGGTTTTAAGGAATGTTACGATTATTCTTATTAATATTTTTGTAACAATTTCTGTTAACCCAGATTTTTGCTCGTTTGTATAAGTAGAGATCTTTAGAATTGAAATCAAAGCAATTTTTACTATTGATGTAGTCATATGATTTTTTATACTTGCTATAACCCTCATTGAAATTATTCAATAGTTTAGAGCATAATTTTGTTATCCATTCTTCGAGGGTGAGTCCCTTGCTATCATGCTTTTCCTTGCTAGGAAATAAGACTAAGATTAATTCATCAAAACTTGTTATTTCATTGTTGCCTACAAGGTCATAGATGCCTTTTGATAGAATGTTTCGAGCATTTTTATTAAGTTCTGTATTAATTTTGACTAGGTACTTTTCGTATCTAAAATTGAGAAATTCATCTTTTGACAACGTTGGTATTTGTTCGGTATCGTCATTCACTTTACCCTTTGAAATTTGACTGTCTTGGAATTCAACTTGCCATTCATTTTCTTTTTCATTTAGTTCATATGTTGCTATCCGATGTGTATCATGTTGTTCGTTAAATTCAAACCGATAGGGTATTATATTTCGCATTAAATGATGCAAGATTTTCTGCTTCGTAGTAAAACGTGAATAGCTATCTTTTTGCCTAGAGATTATATTAGTAGCTAACGTGTTGTATTTTTCGTTACGATCTTTCAGGAATCTAGGAAATTTTATAACCTTCCTTGAAGCGATATCTTTTTCTTTCTGCTTTAGACTCCTTACTTTTTCAGTATATCGATGAAAATCTGTGAGGCGTATATCGTTAAAGCGTTTAAACCATGTTTGTAGATACATCGGCATGATTCCGTATTTCATGATAGGTTCATATTCTTGAATTAAATCTGATTTTATGCAGCCGTCGAAGAATATATAGAAATCTGGTAATGAGTAGTTTGAATATTTTGTGTAAATCACTTTTGCAATGAACGGATCGTTCTTGTAGTTTTTTATTCTATGCTTACTAGCTATACCTTCAATCAATCGTTCAATAAACTTTAGATGGTTCTCTTCTGTAAATATGCTTCCTTCTACAAGCTTTCTAACAGAAGGAGAATTGTATCGTAAATGTCTGTTGAGTACGTTAGCGATCTCGAATACTAGGTCATATTGACGATTCAAGACAGTGTCAATAAGTAATAATGTAATCTCATGAAGTAGCTCATAACCAATTTTAGAATCATTATTATTTGAGAAGCGCTTTATTTTTTCAAAAATATTTTCGTTATGCATTATCACCATAGATTTTTTTAAGAGAGTTTAAACTCAGATTTTTATCAAACTTATTTTTAATTAGTTTTACCTTTTCTTCTGTTTTATCTTTTGAGTAATTTACTGTAGTAGTCTTCTGTATATGAGACTGCCACATATCTGCCTTCGTGGATGCTGAAAATCGGACTTCAGAAGGTGGAATATTCAACTTTAGAAATGCTAATTTCCACTTTGCAAAAGCAGGAAAGTGACTTTCAAGAACAGTATTGATAGTGCTAATTTCAAGCATCTTGATAAAATTGGGGTAGTAGAAAGTGAGATTATTATATGTGTGCCAATACAGGATTAAGTTTTGTTCGGATAGCAGATATGACTCGCCTGTTTTTATTTCAGTCGCGATCTTCTTTCTAGCAGACTCAAGTTGATGTCTAGAAAACGATAACTCTTCTGTCAAGCTATCATTTATAGAGTACATGCGATGTGTGCAAGGTTGATTGAATTTATAGTAAGGTTTACCTTTCATTTTGATGTACCAATATAAAAGCTGTGAAAACAGGATAGAGCTATTAATACTACCCGTAAAATTGTTGAATTCAGGTATGTATCGAATTATACTCATATGCATAGATTTCTTGTGACAAGCCTTGACAAATCATGCTTGTCAGATTAAGGAGTAATATTTTATTTAGGTTTAAATCGCTATTTTGCGGTAAGTATTTTTATTGTTATTTGATGTTGTCTCGTTGAAATAGCTGAGACGATTAATTTAGATCTGTTCACCTCGACGTTTCTCCAATGCTAAAATTGAAGATTTCCGGATTCTGATCCGTTTGTGGATGCGAATGTAAGGTAGGAGACCCTTTTTTAGCCAGGCCCGGATTGTGTTCTGAGATACGCCGTAGTAGATAGCACAGGAAGAAACGTCGAATAGTGTGTCACCGTCCTCTTCCTCTTTACGCTTATTAAGATTACTTTCTCTCGGTTCTTGTTCGCTAGCTGATTCTAGCTTTATGTCTTTATGTATAAGTAAGCTAGAGAGTAAATTACTTGATTCTGCACTTCTTAATTCACTGAAATTTGTATGTATGTGAAGGATGATATCTTGCTTTTCTTCTGAATTCATAGTTTTTAGTTTAAAAGATTTTGAAAAATTGCTTGTTCTAACTTTCACAAAACTATGTACGAAAACTGAAATAAACTAATGTGTGATTTTGAGGAAAAGATGTGGCAGGTAATTCGTTTTAAAAAAATACGGTAGAGTAGGGGGAGGTGATAGGTGGTATTTTTTTAGAAACCGGTTTTTAATTTTAGTAAAAAAAGTATTGCAGAGGTAAGAAATTAGGTAAATTACCACGCGAATATTTGGTAAAAAATAAGATTATTTTTTACTTAGGCTCAATGATCTTTAATGAATATGTTGGATGACCTGTTTTCATATTCGTTTTAATGCTATCAAAACTAGTACTTTTTATGTCTAAACTGTTGTTTTTATACATTTTAGAAAATGCCAGTATTAATAACTGTGCAAACCTAGCTCTAGGTTCTGTTTCTTCATAATATAGCTTCCAGAGATCATAGAAAAATTTATTAATCACAGAATTAGGAAATTTTTCATTGGTCTTCAATATATTTAGATAACTACGGGGCTTAATAAAATCGTCTTTTTTACTTGTCGAGAACAATCTATCGATTAATAACTCTACGTCACTTTCTGTTAAGATTGGTTTATCTCCATTTATTGGTTCAGTATATAATGGAGATAAGATTTCCTTTAACCCAATTTTATTTTTCTTAATATCCCAGTATATTTTGTATTGGAAATGAAGATGTAATTCCTCATGAGAATTGATTTTATTCTCTTGAGAAGTTATATTATCTACTAGGCTTTTATTTTTCAAAATTTCCAACAATCCAGACAAGAAAATATCAGAAATTGATTTTGGTAATTTAAGATAAGGTGATATTGAAAGCTTAATAATATCGCTCTCTATCACTTCAGCATACTCCAATAGTAATTTTTTAATAATCTCACTTTTTGATAAAGGACCATACTCAAGTCTTTGCAAGTAAGGGAAGTCATCAAGTGAGGAAGCTAAGTTTTCTCCCAGGTAATAAAATTTACTATGAATGAATTTTAGGATTGATTGCATGGTAGAATCTACATGAGGAAAATGCGGATGTTCTAGTTTTTTGTAAAAAGAGTTTTCTAATGGTATCTGTCTAACAGCCTCATTGTATTCTGACAAGGGTTTGTAAAACTCGATCCATTTAGTCCTGTTTATTAAAATTTCTTCATTAGTAGAATCTTGTTTTATTCCTGGTTTATCTCTAGTGAAAAAGTTAAGGTAGTTCATACCATTTATTTTTGTTAAATCAATTCTTGTAATTGGTATTTGAATTAACTCTTTCTGGTAGTTCCTTACAGGGGTGATCTGAGTTGCCGTAGTGACACCAAACTCTTTGGGTAGAGGGCAAATCTCTGTTAAGATATCTGCAAGGAATGTATAGGTAATTAAGTTGGGTATTCTGGCTTTTTGAGTTAATTCCTGGAGGTGCCATAAGTCTTTAATAATCTCTGTGAATTGATTTTCATATAGATATTTTCTGTACTTAATGTTCTCTCCACAGTTCTTCCACATTTTGGAGTAGGGGTGATGATCTATTAAGCTTAAACGGAGTGAGTCTAATGTGTGGTAATTTTTATTAAAATAATCATTATTAAAAAGTTTTTTTAGTTTATGTAGCTCTGCAATGAAAGGAATGGTAAATTGATTCAATTGAATATTCTCAATTAATCTTAGGTCTTTTTTGAATAAAAATTTTAGTTTAGGTTTTGTAATGTTATAACCTGAGATGATTGTAGTTGCAGTTTGAATTAAAGTGAGAATTTCATTCCTTTTTTTTTCTTCATTGAAAAAATCAACGAATTGAAAATCTGCCAAATTAGTACTAGAAAAGTGATCGATTTTATTGGTAAATTTACGCGGGAGAATTTTAGGGAAGTTTTTATGAAAGGAAGGATAAATTGTATTTATTTTTGACTGAAATTTCTGTATTCCGGAATGGTTTTTAGTACCAACGTCAAGCTCATTTTTATCAAAATAGATAATTTTGGTTCCACCATTATGAACATCAAAGTATCCAAATTGGAAATTATCATCAGAGATAAATTTATGAAGCTCATCGCTAATTGCCTTGAGGCATTCGCCTAAGTCGTATGCTAGTTTTCTGTCCATAGGAGTGTATATTTAATCCATTCCCAAGATAACACAAAAAAAAAATAAAAAAATAAAACATTGCCCGAAAAATCGCCCGAAACATACATCCTAAAAACACAAAAACCTGTAAGTCAATGACTTACAGGTTGTATTAATTTGTAAAAGTCGGGATGACAGGATTTGAACCTGCGACCACTTGACCCCCAGCCAAGTGCGCTACCGGACTGCGCCACATCCCGAATCTGAAAAAATACCAACTACTCACCCTTTGAAGAGAACCAACATCCCAACGCCAGGGAGGGCGTATACATCTAACACCCCACCAAATCTCAAAATTGAGATTCAAATAGTTGTCTAAACTCGAATCTAATCAAAAAAAGACGCCAGTAAAACTGATACGTCCCTTCCCGCAGGCATGAAAAGCAGAGGTGGGTGGAAAAAATAACCACCCACATACAATCCACTCTTAAGAGGTGGTCTATACTGGATTCGAACCAGTGACCTCTGCCCTGTCAAGGCAGCGCTCTAAACCAACTGAGCTAATAGACCTTTTTACCCCAGCATCCTGAGGCGTCGCAAAATTACTAATAATATAGATTCTTCCAAACTTCTACACTTAAAATACCCTTTAGTTTGTGCTTGAAGCTTGGCAACTTCTATCTGATGGATAACCTTCTTACGGCTTTCATCCAGAAACTTGAAGTCGAAAGCTATTCAAAATTCCTTGTTCCCCAACGAAACGCAGCCAAACAATGCTTGCTAAAATAAAATACATAGCCCTTATGTCTTCCATATATTCCATAAGCAAGATGGGTAGACAAACCCAACGCACCCTCCAAATAAAGAAGAACCCTCCAACGCAACACTTGCGTTAGAGGGCTCTCTCCATATTCGAAAAAAAACGGTATTTAGCGAAAGCGAAGTATCTGTGTCCCATCACAATAGCGGGCACTACGTCAGATGAAAACTTCCCACTTCCCACTCCTTGTCTGCCGTAGCCAGCTAGACAGGCCCAACCTCTCTCTACTTTCTAACAAACTGCTTACTAACCACCAACCCAGCAGCAGTCCGAACCACTAGATAATAAACCCCAGGATTCAACTCCTCACAGTTTAAAACCAACGCACCCTCCGGCCAACTCGCCACTTCCTGGCGCTTCACCACCTGCCCCAGCTGATTGTAAATTTCCAACACCAACGCCTCATCAGGCATCCCTTCCATATTAATGTGCAAGTCCGCAGTCACTGGGTTAGGGTAGAGGCGTGCACTTGGTTGAGTCATAACCTTAGCCGAAATGGCACTAGATTTCAGCTCCAGCTCCAGCTCTAATTCCGAATCCAATTCACCCAACGCCTGCATCCCCTCAGGATTATCAATCAACATTGAAATCTCTTCCTGAATTCCGCATACCTGATCCCAGTCGCTATCTAAAAGCTTAACTTTAACAATGTAAGTTCCAGTAGGTAGTTGTGCAAGCTTTGTTGGGTCCTCACACGATGCCGTACACTCAAAAAGTAAATACCAATTGCTGGTAAACACTTTTACATTAGGAATATAACCTGCCGGAAAACCACCGATGTGCAATATCCCACCTATGTTAGATATATAAATGCTGGTACAAGGATCTGAACTCGGTGCTTCACCCGCACAACTACAGCCATCCGCCTGAATTACGTCATTAACTGTATCGTCCAATCCGTCATCACAAGGAGTACCCGGTGCTTTTGGCCAGGCCGGATCATTGCTGTCGCAATCAATATCATCGCAGTAACCATCCTCATCACTGTCAGG
>Ga0209187_1002182_pt1 | contig 19439 bp, 21 predicted proteins | sample BantaG_FD_187430 | JGI IMG/M metagenome (GOLD analysis project Ga0209187, IMG submission 187430) | Marine algal microbial communities from Bantry Bay, Ireland - BantryBay_4 metaG (SPAdes) (version 2) | ecosystem: Host-associated > Algae > Red algae > Unclassified | place: Bantry Bay, Ireland...
GACACCCACTATATTCCATCCCCATTCTTTCGCATCAGCTGCTAAAAATTTACCTCCAAACAATCCTTGTTCTTCTCCGCTCAAGCCTAGGAAAATAATACTCGACTCAAAGTCATACTCAGACAACACTCTAGCCGCTTCGATGACTCCAGCCATACCGGAAGCATTATCGTTGGCACCTGGAGAATCTGATGTCCCATCTACTGGATCACTCACTCGAGAGTCTATATCGCCCGACATGATGATGTATCGATCAGGAAATAGCGTTCCTCGTTTGATTGCCATGACATTGACAATCCATGTGTCGACAGGTATACGTCTGCTGTCTTCTGCCTTAACTAAGCCTTTGTGATAGTTCACCTCTAGACATCCATTGCAATCCGCTGATATTTGCTCAAATTCTTGTTTGATCCAGCGGCGAGCTGCACCTATACCTCTTGTGGTTGATACTGTATCAGAAAGTGTGTGCCGAGTACCAAAGTCCACAAGGGTATTAACATCTTTTTCGATACGATCTGCGCTAACATTTTTAACAATATCATACAATCGAAGGTCCGCACTTGATGGTACTTGTGCTTGTAAAAGTATCCATGGGCCCAAAAAGATCAAAAGGAGGTGAAACAATTTCATAATTAAAAAATTTGAGAAATTGAATATAAAGGAAACATTATCAATGTTTTATCTGATACGTTTTTTTTTGATATAATTAACGGAGGCCAATTTCATCGGCCTATGGCATAATTTCTGCATTTCTCTCGATAGTTATGAATATTGAAGAAATCAACAGAAAGCACTACATCACTCAAGATATTTACTACAGAGTAGGATTTGGACTCTCATCAAAGTTATTGCGCTTTGACAAAGGGATCATCTATCTAGAAATGGAAGTGCGAAAAAAGTGGGATAAATCGTACAACGCTGCCGTATTCGAAATCGCACATTGCTGGAAAAAGGAGCATCCAGAATTCGACTCTGCTGTTGCTTGTAAAGTCTACATTATTGATAGTAAGAAGTTTCCTTATAAACGAACTTTAATGCATTTGGGTATTAAACCAGGATATGATGGGGTAAAAGGTATTCTTTATGATAGCAAAAAGTTCAATTAGGCAACAGCATGCGCCATAGGCATATCTAAGTCTTGGCTGCTTTGACAATCTGATTTTAAAACCCAACCATAACCTTGTCTAGTCAACACCTCGAAATAATCACCTAATTCTGCAGATACACCTAACCACTCTCTTGCTGACAATTGTGTAAGTAGCTTTGTCGTAGTTAAACTGCCAAGCACCTCTATTCCTTCTTTCTTACTGAATACGTGTTTTAAAATAATTCTCATTTTGGTGTGATTTCTTTATTAGTAGTACAGTAAAGACGTTACATATTACCCTATACCCTCAAAAATTTAAATCTTTTTTGTCGAGTGTGACTCTATTGTATGGGTATGTAGTGCCATATGTAGGTTAATTTAATATGTTGTTGCCTTGTTAGAGGAGCGAGGGGTCAGGGGCGAGGAGCGAGGGGTCAGGGGCGAGGGGTTTGGCAGGAGTCAGGGGCAGGGCGGAAGTTGAGAGGGTTTATTATATTCGAACTGATAATAAGTAATAGATCTTCAAAGTATCGTTGGGTTGCAATTAAACTTCTAAAATGAAAAATCGTCTGCTTTCCATAGATATCATGCGTGGGATGACCATCTGTTTCATGATTATTGTCAATACACCAGGTTCTTGGGAATATGTTTATTCGCCATTGCTTCACGCCAAATGGCATGGTTGCACACCAACGGACTTAGTCTTTCCATTCTTTCTATTTATAGTGGGCGTCAGCATGTCCATCTCTTTTTCTAAAATCATAAGAGATGGGACAATTCAACAACACCGTGGCAAACTCATTCGAAAAATTTTGCGAAGAACAATGCTCATCTTTTTGGTTGGGTTATTTCTGAACTGGTTTCCATTTCACCACAAACATATTTCTGATTTACGAATCTTGGGCGTACTTCAGCGAATAGCACTTGCTTATGGTGGAGCTGCCATGTTAATCGTATTTCTGAAAGATAAAAAAGCGCTGGGCGTAACAGCTACGATCATTCTACTCGGCTATTGGGCAATCATGTTTTTCTTTGGCGAGCCAGGTAGCCCCTATACTTTGGAAGGAAATGTTGCGACGTGGTTAGATCCTAAAATTCTTGGCAATGCACATGTATACAATGGGTTTGGAATACCATTTGATCCAGAAGGATTGGTAAGCACACTTCCTGGTGTTGCTCATGTGTTGATTGGGTATTTTATTGGTCTTAAGGTACTGGAGTTGAAAAAGGATGAGAATCATGCCTTAGCAATTCCAAGTCAACTCATCACTTTACTTGGCATCGGTATCACTCTTGTAGTTTTAGGGTTGATTTGGAATTATAGCTTTCCCATCAACAAGCCAATCTGGACAAGTAGTTACGTCTTATTGACTTGCGGCCTTGGAACGATATTTCTCCTTATACTTATATGGCTTGTTGATCATAAGAAAATGATTGCTTGGGCTTATCCGTTTCGAGTGTTCGGTCTCAACCCTTTGGTCTCCTATGCACTGTCAGGCTTATTTGTGCGATTGATGTTGTTTACATTCAAATGGGATGACACCAATGCATACCAATGGTTGTATGAAAACATATTCCAATCGGCATTGGGCAACTATAGTGGATCTTTTGCATTTGCATTGAGCTATACGCTTTTCATTTTTTTATTTGCGCTTGTGTTGTATCGGAAGAATATTGTTGTGAAGCTTTAGCTTGAGGGTATTCAGGAGAGAATAAATTTGTCATGATTTTTTTACAAAAAATCTCGCCAAATTTGCCGATCAATTCTATAACTCTGCCACGGGTTTCACCCGTGGCTAACGATATGAGACCCCGCTGGGGTCTTTCTTGATCTATATAATTCTGCCACGGGTTTCTCCCGTGGCTAATGATATGAGACCCCGCTGGGGTCTTTCATAATCTATATAACTCCGCCCAAGGGTTTCTCCTATGGCTAACGATATGAGACCCCGCTGGGGTCTTTCATGATCTATATAACTCCGCCAAGGGTTTCTCCCGTGGCTAACGATATGAGACCCAGCTGGGGTCTTTCATGATCTATATAACTCCGCCATGGGTTTCATCCGTGGCTAACGATATGAGAACCCGCTGGGGTCTTTCATGATCTATCGAACTCTGTCACGGGTTTCTCCCGCGGCTAACGATTTTAGAGCCGCTGGGGTCTTTTGCTAACGATTTATAAGATTAATGCATCTTGTCCATCTATGTTATCTTATAAATCGTGTTCAAGACAATTTTAAAATATCCTATGTGAGAATAGCCTAAACTAAACCATACAACTCATTTAGTAAGATTTAATATCCCATCTCCTTAATTGCTCTTAATATATCTCGTCGACTTATTTGTCCGACCAGTTTATTGTTTTTGTCTTTCACGAGTAATCGTTTGTATGGGGACGTAGAAAAGATGTATGCAACATCCGTTATATTATCATCAACACTGATTGACTTCATCACATTTGACATATAATTAGACACTGTGTTAGAGCCTATAGGTGTTCTGTTGTACATACTTCCAAAAAGGATATTCAAACAATCCTTATCATCAATAAGACCGACAACCTCTCCCACACTATTGAGTACAGGTGCACCAGATATCCGATGTTTTAATAGTGAATTGATGACTTCATGTATATCTGTGTCTGGGGTAAAGGTGATCAAGTTACGAGTCATATATTCTGTAACTAAAGGTGCCTGTGTTTTTGCATCTTCCGAACTGTCAACAGCTCTATTTTGAAAATTCTTCATTTGGTTTTTTATTTTAAAATACGATTTATTTTCATTTTACAACACTTTGTTCTGTTTAAGTTGCAATAATCAAACATATAGTCTTTTCAAATATATAAATTTGAATTAGTTCTAAATTGTGTCACTCATATGTACTACGTTCCAGAGAGGAATCCGATTGAATTCACGATCATTTTACTCTGAAGTTGCAAACTTCAGAGAACAAGTGTCATATATGCTCATTGTTTGTATTTTTGTAAAAAAATCTATCATGGGATTTTCATGGAAGGCTGCTTGGAATTACAAATGCCCCAGATGTAGACAAGGGGATATATTTATCAAGCCCATCAATCTCAAAAGCCCACTTGCAATGCCAGAAAAATGCGAGTACTGTGGTCAAAAAACAGAACCAGAAGTTGGATTTTATTTTGGAGCAATGATGGTGTCCTATGGTATTTCTTCATGGGTATATTTAGGTATTGTCCTCTTTTTAGTTTTTTACTATAAATGGTCGGTAGAAAGTGCGATGCTCGTAGTCATCGCTTTAGCCGTTGTCACCTACCTATGGTTGCTCCGTTACTCTAGATCGATGTGGTTACATATGATGGAAAAACACAATCCTGAAGTAGAAGAAAAAGTCAAACTTGAAATTGCCAACAATACCAATTCACAAACTGAATGGAAACCCAGAATTTCTGGCAATAAAAAGTGATGTTAGTCTAAATTTATTAAACGACACGTTTTTATTTTGCCTCCTTCAAAAACTCTATAAATTAAAGAAGGACTCTCTATGGGATCGACACCCTTACGTTCTCTGAGGACTGTGTCCTCAGAGTAATACGATTGAAGTAACAATCATATAATTCTGAAGTTGCAAACTTCAGAGAACGCACAGATGTCCTTATCTAGTTGATCAAACCTCTTTGGGCTTAGTACGTTTTTTAGTTGTGTAATAATCTTATCGCCTGCAGAATAGATTCTTTGTCCCCTTCTAAATCGTCAACAACACTTCTAAAAAAGTCTTGTCTATCTGGGGGTAATCTAATTTGTAATCAACAGGAACACCAATATTCTCATAACAGTTGCCTTGGTTGTCCATATAAATTTCATTAGAAATCGATAAACTCCAACCATTGGGCAACGTTTTATCAAGCGTAGTAGAAGTGGCTCCCATTGTTGAAGCTCCTATTCTTTTTACATTAAATAACGTCATTGATCCTAATGAGAAAGTTTCTGCGGCACTACCTGTTTGTGGAGATGTCAAAACATAAACAGGTTTAATAAATCCATCCTTTACCTCTCGAATATAAATAGGTACCTCTTTAGAAAATGTATTTCCATACCTAAATTTCTGTTTGGCAACTTGTTGTTTTTGAATACTAAACCGACTTAATATCTCAAAGCTCACAGCATCTTGTCCACCACCATTAAATCTGACATCTATGACGATTGATTTCATGTTTGAAAGATCTTTCATTACGCGATTCATTAATTCACGAACACCCTGTACTTCTTGTTCAATATATTGACCTTCATATAGTTTATGCTTTGTCTCAATAAATGCATCAACAAAACCAATACTATCGATAAGATCCTCTGGAATATCAAGATCAGCATAGAGCCACATGGTTTTCACTTGAATGTAGCCAATACCAGAAGTCAACTTCCCCCATTGTACTAACCAAGAATCTTTAGTCATCTCTTCTTGAAGGTGATGACTTGCTACCATTTCTGCTACCGAAAAATCACCGAGCTCTGGCATCTCTAGATGAGCAATTTCCTCTTGACTGTTTTCTAATTTATCCAATTCCTCATACACGTCATCTGTTGCTTCAAGAAACGCATGGTTGTCATTTAATTTTTCTAAAGTTTCTTCTATAATTAAATACAGTTCAGCATCAGTAGACTCGCTGTTTAGCTTACTTTTTTGTTGTTAATAAAGACTATCCCAACTTATCTTATTCAATTCGAGAAATGCGTAATGCTCTGTTACTGTTTCTGAGAAAACATCAAAATTATATAGGGGGTCATTTAGTTTATTCTGTTCTAAATATAAATTGCAAAGGTCCGGCAACTTTTCAATTCTCGTAAATTTGTAATTAAGGACTCCTTCATTTACAGTAAGTGTATCCTTACTAAGTGATTGGTCTAATACATTTACATTGCCTGTTCGACTAGCTAAACATGATATAGTCGTAATATCGTAAAAAGAATAGGACACACTATCCTTTATCTCCAATAACAATCCAGAGCCAATTGATTCCCAAATTCCATTAATCGAATTATTGGTGCTTGTTTCTGTATGGCAAGAAAAGACGAATAATGTGCATATGAAATAGAGTCCTAAACATCTCTTCATCTTTAGTTTTCTTTTAAAGACTATTAATTGATCTGAGAGTTGCACGAAGTATGCTAGTGTAGCAGAAACCTGAACAAGTTATGACTATTATCAAGACCACCTATCATTTTATGCTATAGACTCTATTCTAAGTTTCAATCTTTACTTATCTCATAACAAACATGCCTTTCATACTTTGGATAATCGACCAATTCAGGATGATTGAATTCTCCAATTTTTGTCATCCCAATTTTCTTCATCACATTTTCTGACTTAGTATTTGTTGTCGTGCAAACAGATAGTATTTTATTTATACCTAAGTCACTAAACGCATACGCCATACATGCTGTCGCACCCTCTGTCGCATATCCTTTACCCCAAGCGCTTCTTTTTAATCCCCAACCTATATCGATGGCAGGCGTATATGCGGTCTCATACCTTTGAAATGCAAGACCAATCATTCCAATGAATTCATGTGTTTCTAATATCTCAGTTGCATAGTACGTAAATCCATAATCAGAAAAGTGTTTTCTAAGCTCCACTATCAAATTGTTCACTTCTATTTCTGATAGCGTTTTCGGAAAATGTTCCATGACTGCTGCGTCTGCATTTAATTTGGCAAACTCCTGTAAATCTTCCTTTCGCCAATTTCGGAAACCAAGTCTTTTTGATTTAAATATATACTCTCCTTTTTTCATTCTTTATATAAGGGTTAATCTATTAATCTATTGCGCTTTTAGGCACTTAAAAAGCCGATGATATTATCATGGCTTATTACCATTTAATGGGAAATCGATCTAATAATCAAGCTAGATTTTTTCTACGCTTATCTTCTGATTCACAAACCCATATTCTTCTAGTGAAATTTACTTTTCCTCTTTTGCTCACATTGCAATAATTTACCACTTTTAAACCTGCTTTACTAATTGAATTTTTAATCTCCGCAGTAGATACAATAACAATTCGATTGGTGATTTCTGCTGTAGATTTAATTATGTGATTGATATCATCGTCAGTTGCTTTACTGTATAAGTTGTATGGCAGATCAAGTATAGCAGCATCATACATTTTGGAAAGATCTTTTATATCACAGCAATGAACCTCTCCGACATAATTGAAATGAGAGAGGTTTGCACGAGCATTTTTACATGTCTTCCAACTGATGTCGCAACCTTCAATGTCATACCCTGCAAAACAAGCTTCTAACATTATTGTACCAGCACCACAGCAAGCATCTAATAATTTTGCATCAAGTTTTGACTCTATTGCAATATTGACAAGTGCTTTTGCAATATTCTGTTTTATCGAATTGCTGTAGGAGTACGGTTTTTGTTTATGATTTTTCCAGTCAAGATTATTTCTGGTCGAAACTCCAAAGTACCAAACATTCTCATAAGTACATATCCCATATGTGACGGTGGGATTATGATAATCAGGATAAGAGTCAATACAATACCCCACATCTTTTAATTTTGAAAGTCGCTCTGCGTTTCTTGTGGCGTCGCCCTCCAATATATAATATTCCACTTTGAATCCGTCGGTCCGAATATTTTCTCTTTTGATCTGATCTAATAGTGTTGCATAATCAGCAGAAAATGAAATGACATCAAGTCTTCTTTTGATAAAAGCGCTTCTGGATGGTTCTATTTTTACATTAGAAAAAAGCTGCTTATGTTCTTCTTCCTTATTAAATAAACATCTGGACTCAAGCTTACATAACATACTTTCTGTGTCGTCATAGCCAAAGAAGTAGATGTATTTTTTGTCTTGCATTGTTTAATTATCCTTCCAGTTACTTATTGATCATTAAAGAGAGACAAGGTCTCTCTCGACTGGTTTTTGTTTTTATTATCTGATTATTTTATCAAACTCAACATGTACTTAATTTTTGATCAACTCTTACATGAGTTCCTAAATTTATTTTCAATTTTCATGTTTATTTAATTTTACCACTTTTTGCTATTACTTCTTCTGAAGTCAATCCATATAAAGGTGGAGTTGAAATTTCTAACATCCCAAGATATACATATAGTTGTCCTCTATGATGAATTTCATGTTCTGACATAGCTCTCAGCCATTTCCATGTGGTTATTTCGAATCCAGCTGGCGTTTTACACTTCTTATTTAGGTCTTCTTGTTTTAAGTTTAAGAATATTTCTAAAGACTCTTCATACATCCGATTGTAAAATTCAATAATATTTTCATAGCCATTCGCATAATTTGTTCCACATCCATTATATAAACTCGGGTTTAGTTGGATAGTCTCTGCATACATGTAGCGCTCTATTGTAGCTAAATGTCTTATGATATCTCCTATTGTAAATTTCCCAACTTGATAAGTCCATTCCATTTTATCCGGCGGTATATATTCGAATAGTCTCTTTGTTCTAGTTTTTATCTTTGCATAGTATTTCAGAAATATTTCAATATTATTAAATTCCATTTTTATTCTTTGAGTTAGTTATTTCTCTTTTACTTGACTAGAACGGATCGGCGATATCATGAAACTTCTTTAAATAAACTAGTGCCTCCTTGATTTGTTATTTTCAATAAGTGCCTCTGTAAATCTATAACTTGTGCTGTGATCATTTAGGTAAAACCTATATTGCTCAGTTCCCAATTCTAGCCAATCTTTCAGTTTACAAGAATAGTAAAGTTTAGAATCATAAACACCAATTTCAAAGTCTTCCATTTATTTTGTCATCTACTGGATCATAACTTATTTATATCACCTTATTTCAACAACTTCTCCCGCATCTCCTCAGTCAACATAATACACACATCAGATTTACCAAACCACTTATATCTATTAGTCGCAATCCATCGATAGGCCATATCTCTCAGCCCTTTTGGAACAATTTTTATCGCAGACAACCATCGATATGGCACTTTGAGATATCGACTTAATTCTACAGTAAAATCAGAATGTGTAAAATATTTACCCTCATTAATTAAAAAAACAGTTTCGTCTTTTTCAAAATCGTAATCCAACTTTTTAAATAACTGCTTCGCTGAATCATCTTGAATTTGCATAAACCTTATTACATTATTTTTATCATTCTTAAAGATGACCTGAATGGCTCTGTGACACAGAAAGCATTGCCCATCATAAACGACGATTGGATGATCAAAGGATAATTTTTCTAGTTCTTCTGTGGACATTTCATTTATTAAACAAACAATTCGTGAAGAAGATCTGCAACAGTCTTTAAATCTTTTATTTGAATATTGTAGTTTGACTTTAGAGATTTCAAGTTGTGTGTGGACATGAATATTTGCTCGAAGCCAAGTCGCTCCGCTTCTTGAATTCTCTGCTCGATTCGGCTGACAGATCGCACCTCTCCTGACAAGCCTATTTCTCCAGCAAAACAAATCGTCTGCTCAATGGGAATGTCATGCATGGAGGACAAAATCGCGCAAACGGTTGGTAAGTCCATGGCAGGATCTTGGATTTTAATGCCCCCAGCAACATTCAAAAACACATCGTGATTGGCAATGACCAATCCACAGCGTTTTTCTAAAACTGCCAATAACATATTTAATCGGCGATTGTCAAACCCAGTGGTTGATCGCTGCGGACTGCCATAAACGGCTGTTCCGACCAAGGCTTGTATTTCTACCAATAAGGGTTGTTTCCCTTCGACGGCTGCACCGATGCAACTGCCACTTAAGCGTGAGTCGTGTTGCTGAATTAACAATTCGGAAGGATTGGTTACTTCTCGCAGGCCCGTTTCCATCATTTCATAAATGCCGATCTCATCAGTCGAACCAAAGCGATTTTTTAAAGATCGTAAGATTCGATAAGAATAATTCTGATCTCCTTCGAAATGTAAAACGACATCTACCACGTGCTCCAGCAACTTCGGTCCAGCGATTGATCCCTCCTTGGTGATGTGTCCTATAATAAAAAATGGGATGTTGTGCTCCTTTGCAAAAAACTGAATTTCGCCTGCACATTCTTTCAATTGACTGACACTTCCCGCCATGCTATCCACGTCAGGACTCATCAAGGTTTGTATCGAATCGATAACCACACAGGCAGGATCCTTTGTTTTGACTTCCTTAAATATCTTTTTGAGATTCGTCTCTGTGAAAATGTAACACTCTTGGTTTCGAATCCCTATCCTATCGGCTCGCATTTTTATTTGAGCCGCACTTTCTTCTCCGGAGACATACAGGAGCGAACGACCAAAGCGCAGAGCCATTTGTAAGAGTAGCGTTGATTTTCCAATTCCTGGCTGACCACCCAACAAGACTAATGATCCCTTTACCAGTCCTCCACCCAACACGCGATCCAATTCCTTACTTGAACTTTTTAGTCTGTCTTCCTCTAGAGTTTGTACCTCTTGAATAAGCTCAGATGCTTTGTGATTTCGCTCTAACGATGACCATGGGTTTCGTTTTTTCTCCGTCTTGGTTTCTTCTTGGATTGTTATTTCTTCGAGGGTGTTCCATTGGCCACAACTCACACATCGACCTTCCCATCTTGTGGATTGCGCGCCACAGTTCGAACATATAAATGATTTCTTTTCCTTTCCCACACGACAAAGATACAAAGAGATGGTTTATTTGAACCTGAATAAAATCTTCCCTTATGCTACTTAGATTCCTTTAGGCTGCCTAAGCTCTTGTGATTCCATTTCTAATAAAAGTGTTAAAATTTTGATTTTAATGTGTCCTGTCAGATTTTGTATCGTCTTAAGAATGAATTTTACTACTAGCTCTTTGTATAGAATTCTATTCAAAGATAAAGATATATATACAGTCAGTTTACCGACTGATTGTAGATTGTTTTCAATTGGTTTTTTGGGGTTAAGCAGGGTTTTACGCAAGTAGAACCCTGTCCATTTTTAGGAGTGTTTGGAGTAAAACAGATACGACTTCTTCCATATTTTTTTGTGAATTTTTTGATAAGATTATCCAGGTTGTGGCGTGATCGATTCTTTGTCTTGAACAGGGTTTTTATGATTCATATGATGGGCATGATTGATTCTTTGGCTTGAATAGGATTTTTATGATTCATATGATGGGCATGATTGATTCTTTGGCTTGAACAGGATCAACCAAAGGTCGACAGATTTTTATGATTTATATGATGGGCAAGATGGGTTTTTGTCTTGAACAGGATTATTTTGATTTATATGATGGGCATGATGGGTCTTTGTCTTGAACAGAATCATTTTGATTTATATGATGGACATGATGGGTCTTTGTCTTGAACAGGATTATGTTGATTTATATGATGGGCATGATGGGTCTTTGTCTTGAACAGAATTAGATGATAAATTGTATTGTAACTTTTGAACATTACGCCGGTGATGTCCATGTATCTGTTATCAATACAATACAGTCTTATGGGATGCATAGCAATTCTTCGAGCTCTATGTATGCGGTAGGTGAGTCTATTGAACTGAGTGGTGGATTTGAGGTGGGTTTGGGGAGTGTGTTTAGTGCGGTGATTGAGGAGTGTGAGTAGTGGGATTTTTTAACACAGTTATGGACTATAACTAAAAAGTCAATCTGGCTTTTAAATTTTCTACTCTTTGTCTCCAATTATCTGCTTCTTTCCCATTTGGATCATTTGAAATCAATGCTTTGTAGTTTCTGATTTCTTCAAGTATTTGTTGTTTTTCTGCTTCAGTCATTTTAGTTACATTTAGTTAATGTATAATTAATTTAAATTGATTTATTCTGAATGCCCAAAACACCTATTTGGAAAGTCTGCTTGTGGGGGCATAGGATCTATCGATATTAATCATATTTTTATTCATCTATCTCATAATTTTCTCGTTTAATTGACTTTAAAAATCTTGAAGGTTTTGTAAAAAATGCATCCCACGATGATACATATGACGGCATTGTTATGAATAGATTTCTCTTTGCTCGACTTGTTGCAACATAAAACAATCTTCTTTCTTCTTCTATTTCTCTTACCGTTCCTAATGACCTTGAAGAAGGGATTAGTCCATCTAAAGCGAATGGAACAAAAACAGCATACCACTCCAAACCTTTAGCCGAATGTATTGTAGACAAAGTTACTGGCTTAATATCTTCTTTTAGAGAGGGAGAATTTTCATCTTGAAATTTATTAGATGGTGGCTCTAATGTAAATTCGGATAAGAATTTTTCTAATGATTCATATTTTTGAGAAATAATTTGCAAAATTTCTAAATCCTGTTCCCTACTCTTATAATCATCTTCAATTTGCTCTAGTAATGGCTTATAGTATTCTATAATTTGATTTGTAAATATTGGAGGAGAAAGATCCTCATTTTGTAGTCTTTTCATTAAGGCCCCCAATTTTGCTATTTCTTCAAAGTATTTTCTTTTAGAAAATTTCGAGAAATCTATCTCACCGTTATTTTGATGTATACATTCAATTATCTCTTTCGCTCGCACTTTACCGATTCCTTCAACAAGCCTCAAACATCTGTGCCAAGCTACAGCATCAAGTGGATTGACAAGAATTTTCAAAAAGGCTATTAAATCTTTTATGTGTCGTCTTTCACTAAACTTTATACCCCCAACTACAACAAATGGTATTCCTCTTTTAGTTAACTCGGCTTGGATATAGTTAGAATGCCAACTGGCTCTAGTTAATACAGCAAAATCAGAATACTCTAATTCATTATCTTTCAGTTCAACGATTTTATCCGAAATAAACTCTGCTTCGACTAATGAATCTGAGAATTTTTTAGTTATTGGCTTTATTAAATCTTCTCTAGAAGTGAAGAGCCTTTTTTTGAATCCTATCTTGGCACTGTCTATAATATCATTTGTAAAATGTAGTATACCCTTTTGGCTTCTATAATTTTGCTCGAGTTTTACTACATCACACTTGTCATAAGACGTTGGAAATCTAAGTATGTTTTCAAAGTTGGCTCCTCGGAAAGCATAAATACTTTGAGAGTCGTCGCCAACTACTGTGATCTTTTGATCTTTATCAGATAAATAGTTTACTATTTATCTTTGAATATTATTCGTATCCTGATATTCATCAACAAGAATATATTTTATTGATTTTTGTATTGTTGATTTAAACAGTTTCGAATCTCTAAGGCTATTTCTAAGAACAATCATCAAATCATCGTAATCCAGTAAATTTGATACTTCTTTATATTTTTGAACAGCAATGCCAATTAAGCTTATTTCGGACTTGAAATCTGAACATTCACTAAAATATAAATCTATAGTATCATCAATACTTATTTCATTGTTCTTAGACTTCGATAAGATTCTTTGGACCTTTGATTTTTTAGGGAATTGCTTCCCTTTCACTTTACTTTTAATATTTAGTTCGGATCTTAACAAATCAATAATATCTTCTGTATCCGATGTGTCAATAATGCTAAAATTGGGTTCTATCGAATTTAATTTACCGAATCTCCTAAGAGCATAGTTAGAAAAACTATGAAATGTTCCACCTAATACGCTACCTATTTTATTGTTACTTAGTATAGATTGAACTCTATTAAGCATTTCGTCCGCAGATTTTCGAGTAAATGTCAATAGAAGTATTTCAGATGCTTCAATTCCTTTCTCTATCAAATACGCGACTTTATATGTTATTATTCTGGTCTTTCCACTCCCAGCCCCTGCAATTACAAGCAAGGGATTATTGATCGCATACACTGCTTTCAATTGATTTGAATTAAGCTCATTTTCGAAGTCAATATCCGTTTGAGTTAATTCTGGTTTTAGGGTTTCCTTAAGTACGCGAGATTCGATTTCTTTTGAAAGCAACTTCAATTCTTCAATTTGCTTTTCTTCATCATCGTCTAAAAAATCAGCCGTATCACTTATTGTATTTTTTATGTCCTCTTCCAATGATGATTCACTCCTTCTCGAATTTATTGAAACTCTACTTGCAATATCAATTTTTAATCCTCCAATTACATCATCTATTAACGACTGTACATTTTCTTTTGAAACAGTTTGTTCTTGCTGCTTATCTTTTTTTCCAAATATTTTTTTTATAAATTTCTTCAATTGATTCTTTGTTTTAGATTATGCTTCTGGCTTTAGGTTCATTGTGAAAGTTCCTTAAATCTACAAAAGGCATTCGCTAACTTTATCTGATGTGGACTTTTACATTCTGCTTCAAAAATAGCTGGGTGAGCTACCATTATAAAACAAATACGGGCTCTTGACACGGCTACATTAAGTCGATTTGGACTGAATAGAAATTCCATACCACGTGGGGCTTCTTCTAAGCTCAATGTAGCTACAGAGTATATAATTACCGGAGCTTCTTGTCCTTGGAATTTATCAACCGTTCCAACCTCCAAGGTAGGCAAACGGTTTTTAATAAGCTGCACCTGCGCATTGTAAGGTGTAATGATTTTGATATCATTTTCTCTAAATGTATGTTCTTCTCCTTTTTCATTGATGTACGTAAAATTGCCATTGGTTAAGTGCTCCACAATTTCGACCACTTTATCAACTTCTTCAGATGATGAACTTGTGTTTCCGCTATGGTTAACTTCTTCAAGAAATAATCCAGCACCAGCATATCTGGAATCTATCATCTTCTGTTGATTGAGATGATCTTTTGACTTCAATCTGTCTTCATAAAATAACTCGGAGACAAACGCATTGATAGACGGATGCATGCGCCAGGTCTGATCTAAAAAGACGCCTTGTTCATCTGATATAGTTTTCTCGCCTTGCAACACATGCTCTAAAGCGGATAACTCCGTACCATCTGGATGCACGCCTTGCTGAGGTTGTTTTAGTTGTTGTGGATCTCCTAAGAGTATAATGTTAGCACAACCGTGAGAAACAGCAAGGGTGTCAATCAATGAAAGCTGACCAGCTTCATCTACAAAAAGATAATCAATACTGTCTTCATAAGGTGGTTTGCTCCACATAAAAGAAGTACCAGCAATAACGTGTTTTGTCCCTATTGCGTTTAGGACAGCATTCTCAGTTCTAGTTGTTGACCATGGTATGGTTTCATCTTGGTTTGTATTGACTTTCTGTATCATATCAATATCAAAGCCTTCCTTTTGTGCTTCCTCCCAAACTTTAGTCAGCAAATTTGCGATAACCTTATGGCTAAGGGCAGTAATGCCAATTTTCTTGCCTTGTTTAGCAAGCTGGACTATTAGTTTGCTTCCTGTAAAACTCTTGCCCGTGCCAGGAGGGCCTTGAACTGGTAGATAGCTGTGATTAAGTTTAGCTGCAAAATCAAATGTATGCTTTAAAATATCCTCATTATTTACCCTTTTTTCCGTTAAACTTGGAGGAGCATTTGAGAGCAATTGTCTAGCTGCTTGGTATTTCACCTCTGTGCTATTCATACCATGATCTGCAACCCACTCTGCCAATCGAATGATAGCTTCCTCTTTATTTTTCGAATTCACGTTCTCTTTACTAAAAACGGAGGTAGGATGTGACAGGTCTTTATTATTTGTCCCTTTTTTGATCAGGAATGTTCCTGCATCCAAATCAATCTCATGAACACTGCCTATCTTCCTGCCTTCCTGGTCTTCTAAATTCTGACCCGAACGTAAATCACACTCTTGTGGGGGAAAGGTATACGTGTCCGCTACACTTCTTTGTGCCGGCTGACGAGTACCTTCGAACTCCATAAATGCAATAGCTTTTCGTTCTTTCAGGAGCTCATCTTCAGGAAGGTCTTTTAGTCGAAAATACTCCCACCAAAATGACTTTTGCTCTCGTCTATACCAATCCAACATGTGCCTTAGAATAAATTGTGCTTGCTCCATTTTGCTCCGTTCAGCTTTTACAAGAGGTACACTGTCGAGCAATTTGTCCATAATGGGCTGAATGCGTTCTTGATGCTCAGTGATGCTAAAGCTTGCTTCACCATCTCTATCATCCGGTCGTGTGATGGTTGCGCCTTCTGCGATAAGATCCTTTCTAATCTTTTCTAACCATGCTTGCAGTTGAACCAATGATTCACAGTCATCTTGATTATATAGTTGAACAGCATCTTTGGTTTCCTTCCTAAGTGTATTAATATTTCCAGTTTGAAGAAGTAGTTCCAGCTGTGATTTATGACTTGAGAGTTCGCGTAAATTCATTTTACGTTCATAGCCATAGAATTTCTCTAAATCCTTTATCGAGTATCTTTCAACGCTTGCTCGAACAGACTGTCGAACAACAGTATAAAGATCTACAAATGTGAAAGATCTTAAAAAAGTATCAATTTCATTTTCTCGAGATGCATATTTACCCATAAGCCGCTTAAAAGCGGTGACTTCATAAGGTGCATAATGGTATATGTGTAGTGTGGGGTCTTCTTGATTTAGCTTAAAGGCAAAGTCGATGAATCGCTCAAAAATTTCTTTTTCTTCCGCTTCGCTTTTAGCCCAATGTGCGTGATAAACACCTTTATGAAAATAACCAATTATATATTCAAGACCATCAGGCTCAACCATCCGATCTCCTTCAAAGTCAAGGTATATATCATTAGGCGAGGGCTTTGGCAGTTTATTCAATCCTTTGCCTTCTTCAATTTTCAAGGTTTCATAGATTGGTTTATGCTCGTCTTCTCTGCTCATATATTGAACATGGGCTTGTTCGCGAAGTTTGTTATATGTATCACTCACTCCTCTAGAAGGCTTAAAAGGTATAGGAAAATCTAGGTTTGCTAGTTTCTCCAAGGTATCTACATCGTGTGATCTAAACTCTTTGGTTTGGGATTTGCTCATGCCAGCGACGAAGGATAGATGGTCATCTTTTCTTCTTATATCATTACAGTTCTTCCACCATTTGCAAATATCGCAATGGCTAACAGGCTCTGGGTAGTAATATTATTAGTGTCAATTGCTTCTTCCAGATTCCGTTTTACTAGTCTTATATATGCAGCATATTCATCATAGCGATAGCATTCATCACTTTCAGGCTTTATTACACCCATGTTTTCTGGTGTAACACCTTGAATTTGTGCTACCCGTTCTGAATAAAGACCAATCTGTAAAATTGTCCCGGCCTTGGTTTCATTAGCTAACTTGGTATCCCAAACCTCATAAGACCAATCTCCTAAATCACTTGGTTTAGGTACCTTTTTAAGAAAATCAGCCCACCCACTCCATTTACCATCTTCCTTTAATCTCGCCTGGTAAATTACGTCAACACCAGCTTTCATGGCAACTATTGTATGCTTCTCAGCATACGAGTCATTATCACTAATTTCTGAAACAATTTTTCCTTCATTCTTGATCTGTTGTAGGTGATTTTTTTCGAACTCAATACCTTTTTCCTTAAGCATTTGCAACACACGATTTGTGTTCACTTCTGGGTCTGCAATTTCACCTTTTACGTGTTGTTTATTTAGTTCTGTAAGGTGTTTACAATTACTATGAGCGGATAGGTCAGAAGGAGAGTAAATTATCTGTTTGCTTTTTTATTTCATGTAAAAAATGTGCCTTTAATTTTCAGTTAATTTGTGACGGACGTACGTATAATTGTAAGCGGAGTATGACCAGAGGGAGTATTCTGTCTTACATAGTGTTCTCTGCTGGCTTTCTTTCTTCGCTCGTATAGCTTTTATATTTACCGAGGTTTTAAGTGAGTTGGCTTGTAGCATTCTGACACCGCAGGAACTAGGATGGCAGTGTGCTGCAATTGGGTGACAATCTTCTTTAATTACTTGTAAATATTTCTGCCAGTGCTTCTCCTTGAGAAAGGACACAATCTGCTTCCAGTCTTGCTAAACCTAGTGGTTCCATATCTCATTCAGATCTTCTTTACAGTTATTCTTAATCTTGCTACTACAACGTCTCTTTTGCTTCAATCTACTTTTTTATTTTTTCTGATCACATCAACAATAGTATGTATCAGTTCTTTCATCTTGTCATCATTAAATCAGCCAAAGACACATTTTTGAGAAAAAATCGTATTTTCTTCGAAAATTATATTATGATGGATTATGAAACTCACTAACAAATGGAAAAATTTATTTTTGATAATCAAGATAATTTGATACGGATAGCTTTTACAGCACCATTAATTTATGCAATTGTAATTCTGGGGATTAGGTTGGTTGGAAAGCGTTCGACTTCTCAAATGAATAGCTTCGATTGGATTGTTACAGTAGCTGTAGGATCACTCGTATCATCCACAATAATATTAAAAAGCATCTCTATTTTAGAAGGCGCTTTCTCTATCTTCTTACTTCTTATAATGCAACTTATACTTACTAAGATACTATCTTATAATACAGTATTACAAAAATTAGTTCGAGCAACACCTCAACTGCTGGTTTACGAAGGGAAATATCTTGAAGATAATCTTATTACTGAGAGAGTAGTTAAAGGTGAAATCTTATCTGCAATAAGACATAGAGGTATTCAAAATATCAGTGATGTTCATGCAGTTGTCTTAGAAACAGATTCTACATTCAGTGTAATTAATAACACTGATAACAATGACTGCTTTACGCTACAAGATGTAGACGGTCTACCTGACGGTCTGAAAGAAGACTTGGAGAAACGAAAAGCAGATTAAAGTGGAATAGCATCCATACTCCTAATGTTCTTACCGTCGAGAATAATTCATACAGCTTTAAATATCTCTGCATTATCTAAGTATCTTGGCTATTCCCTTTATGTATCCATGCATAAAAAAAGCAACCTAAACATGGTTTAGATTGCTGTTTACTTTTGAAATGTAATATTATCCTATGTTGTTAATAAACGACTTTAAATTCTCTTTAGTGTCTCCAACTTTCTTCTGAAGTCTACCTAACAACTCATCCTCTTTACCTTCTTCGTAGGCTAGATCGTCGTCGGTTAATTCCGCATACTTTTGCTTTAGAGAACCCTTAATCACATTCCAGTTACCTTTTAACTTGTCATTGAATGAACTCATAATTATAAATTTATTTTATTGTACAATACCGTACACATTTGTTACTTATTAAGAGCGAGAAATGTTCGCTTTATTATCAAAATAATTTGGAAAATTAGAGAGAAAACGATCATTCTTATCCGTTATGTAGTTAATTATATAAATGCAATTTAAAATTAAATTCTATGGAAGTCATCAGCGAAGTATTATCTGAAAATTCAACAATTATACTGAATAGTGTAATAATCTTTATAGTCATTCTTGTGATCACAAGAATTGCAGGACTCAGAACATTTGCGAAAATGTCGCCCATAGATTTTGCAAGCACAATTGCAATTGGTTCTATTTTGGCCACAACAATTTTAAGTTCTAAGACATCTTTGATAAACGGAACATTTGCTCTTATGACTATTGTATTCCTGCAGATTGCTTATGGAAGACTAATGAAAAACTTTCCTGCTTTTCATAA
>Ga0209187_1002183_pt1 | contig 19436 bp, 19 predicted proteins | sample BantaG_FD_187430 | JGI IMG/M metagenome (GOLD analysis project Ga0209187, IMG submission 187430) | Marine algal microbial communities from Bantry Bay, Ireland - BantryBay_4 metaG (SPAdes) (version 2) | ecosystem: Host-associated > Algae > Red algae > Unclassified | place: Bantry Bay, Ireland...
GAGGCTCTCGCTTATTTTTTAAGCCCTCGAAGGGCTTGAAAAATAAACTGAGATAAATAATAGGTAGGCCTACACTATATCACCTTCGGTATAAAACAAAACCGTCGGTCGTCTCTCGCAAAGCAAAGATATGGTATATTTATTTTTATTTTTTAACTCTCGTAATTATTGTCCGAATAATAGGGGGCTGGATCAGTAACCTTCCCCACTTTAGGACAGGTGTTAAGTTAAAAAACATATCCATTTAAATAACTTGTAGCGATTATCTATACACTTACATCTGAGGTAATTCTAAACTATACTTTTTATACATACTACTAATTAAAAGTTTGAATTCATCAGATAAAATTTCACGAATTTCATCTTTAGATTTTTTAGCATCTTCGACAGATTTAGAAGTTTTATTAGCAACCCATTTTTTATCAAAGGCACTGTAACAATTATCATCCGGCGACAATTCTAAATAATCCAAAAGCCTTTTTGTTTCTTCCTGAGGAGATTTTAATAAATTTTCATAACTGATTACAAAATTTATTTGTGACCTTTCATGCATAATTATTTTTGCCATTAGTAATTGACTAGATACTACAGCTTTATATGGTCTACCCCACCACATGAAGCTAGAATATATAGAATCAACAGGATTTCTAAAAACTGAAAAATATCTTGCTTTCGGAAACACTTTATTCATAACGCTCCAATACCATTCTAAAAATTTGTCCTCGTCTTGAAAAAATCTCTTTGCAGTCGGTATTCCTATTGGCTTATGAAACCATTCCGATTGGTCGGTTGGGAAGAGATTGAGAAACTGCTTTCTAATAACTTCTGGCACATCTTTATATCTCTCTTTAGGTAGGCTACTGATCATTGCCTTAAACACACTGTGTATTAAATTACTAGTTTCACCTACATAGGTACAATCGGGGTGGTTTTTAATAATATTAGAAACTAGTGAAGTTCCTGATCTACCATTCCCTATCAAGGTAATAGGGGCATTAATATTACTTAGGTTAGGCATGAGTTTCTATTTACCATAATTGAATAATTCAAAGTCGGTTCTATATCTTTTAAATACTATTTCCTTTAGATCTTTGTCATAATATTCTTGAAACTTATTGTGCTTAGTTTGGTTTCCGAAATGCCCTAACTTCATATTCGAATTTAGTGCTTTTGAGACATAGTTATAATCTGCTTCCAAATTCTCAAACTTTCCAATAAAATCTACTTCACATTTATCTCCTTCATATATGAAGGTATGTTGAGATCTAAAGTGCTCATTCGATTTTAAATCTGGTATCTTTGATACTGAAAAGCAGAAATCTGCAAATGTCATTTTTCCCCAAAATAAGTCTCCATGCATTTTGTGAATTCCTCGATTCACCCCATCCACCAGCCACTTTGTTGTAATCCCAGCCTTTTCAGGTTTAATTTTACTTTTATAACATGACAACAATCTATCGTATGGGTTTCTTACGAATGAAAATTTGAAGTATGATTTAAAATCTAAAGGAATTGGTCCTGAAAATTTAGGAATCTCCTTATGAATCAAATTCTTCGGTATGTTTAGATCTAAACTCTCACTAATTGATTGTTTAATACTTGAACAAGCAACTTTTGGGATTGAAAAATATATTCCTTTATATTTATCAATCAAAATTCTTTCTGACCTACTAACATTCATATTTATTGATTTTAAACATAATCTCTTAAACCATCTTTAAGAGAAAACATACTATCCCAACCTATGCTATTAAGGTAATGAATATTTGCTTTACTATCCATTACTTCATTTTCTCTTAAATTAATAGCTCCAAAATCTAAATCCGTCTTTGTATTCTTCAAATGATCCTTTAAAAACAATACCATTTCCTTAATCGAAGTAGATTTGCCTGTGCCCAATTCTATATCCATATATCCAGGAATAAAAGGCATAATTATTAATTTTTGAATTGCTGTACAGACATCCTTAACATAGATAAAATCTCGTTTTTGTAGACCATTCGTCAGTTTTAACTTTGAGCAGTTATTGTACAATTGAAAAATTACATAAGGAATAAACTTGTTCTTGTTATCAAATTCTCCAAATAAATGATAAAGTATTATATTTCTATATTCAATGTTGCTACTTTTTCCAGATATAAATAAATTTGCATATTCTCTACATATACGTTTAGTGCCATGATAAAGTGGCAAGTATGGATAATTATTAAAATTTGAAGTAAAACTGTCAAAGCTTATAATTCTAGTCGGATACTTAATATTACAAGCTGATAGAACTTCTTTCATCAGTCCAACATTACAGTTATAAACTAAGTCAAAATTAGAAGAAGCTTTATTATCATAAACTGTTGCACTATTTATAACAGTACCAATTTTATTATAAGATAATAGCTCAATAAATTCTTCATGATTTACACTAATAAAGTAATCTGACAAAGATCTAATACGATCTAAATTCGAACCTTTCCTAACGTAAACGTAAGGTTTGGAATTGTTCTCAATAATAAAATACTTCAACAAATGGCTTCCTAAGAACCCACTAGCACCTATAATACCAATATTTGTATCAGTATGAATTTCCACTGAAGTATTGTTCAATTTGCAGATTTGTTATATCTAAAGCCGATGTAGGATTTGAGGAAAAAGACTTATACCATTTCACACACAAATCTATGGCTTCTGAAGAATTATAAATAGGTTTCCATCCAAGTAGATCCAAGGATTTTGATATATCTAATTTTAAAAAATTTGATTCATGTTTATTGGTCACCTTAGATAGTAATTCTAACTGCCCACTACCCCAAGATTCTAATATCATTTTCGTTACCTGATACACATTAAGGTTATCCTTTGCATAAGGGCCAAAGTTCCATGCACCTGAAAATCTCGTCGACTTAACATCCATTTTACTTGCCAAAAGTAAATATCCAGTAAGCGCTTCCAGTACATGCTGCCATGGTCTAACTGCATTTGGATTTCGTATTTTAATTACTTGCTTTTCTAAAATTCCTTGAACAATATCAGGAATTAGCCGGTCTTCAGAAAAATCACCGCCCCCAATCACATTTCCTGCTCTGGCTGTTGCCACAGTAATAGTTTCTGACTTAAGAAAATATGAATTCAAATATGAATTAGTTACCATCTCTGCACAAGACTTACTGGCACTATAAGGATCATGTCCTCCCAATTCATCAGTTTCTTTAAATGGAAGATTCTTTTCCTCATTTTTATATACCTTATCCGTAGTAACAATTATGCATTTACATACTTTATTGAAAGATCTTAATACTTCTAGTATATTTAGTGTTCCTATTACATTTGTTGAAAATGTTTCTACTGGTATATCATAAGATAATCTGACCAACGGTTGAGCAGCAAAATGAAAGATATAATCTGGCACAAATGAATTTATTTCACTTTGTAAACGCTCCAAATCACAAACATTTCCAATTTTCGAATCACAATATTCATCACCATTAATATGTCTATATAAACTATTATCTTTGACTTCATTTGAATAGCCTCTAACAATAGCTCCTAAGGACTTCAAATATAAAATCATCCAAGTCCCTTTAAAGCCAGTATGTCCAGTTAAGAAAACCCGTTTTCCAGAAAATTTTTTTATGAACATGTCCTTATTTACCAAATTTTCCAAGGTGCCTTGTTTTCTTTCCATAATTGATTTAATTCTTTATTATCCCTCAAAGTATCCATTGGCTTCCAAAAATCATAATGTAGATAAGCATTCAATTGCTTATCATTTGCTATATTTTCAAGTGGACCCTTTTCCCAAATAGTGGAATCATCATCAATATAATCGATAACTTCAGGCTGGCAAACAAAATAACCACCATTAATCCAAGCACCGTCACCCTTGGGCTTTTCTATAAAAGATTTAACAGTCTGGTCATCAGAAATATCTAAGGCTCCGAACCTACCAGAAGGTTGGACAGCAGTTACAGTCAAATGTTTCTTTTTATCCTTATGGAATTGCAATAGTTCTTTAATATTTATATTGGATATTCCATCACCGTAGGTAAGCATAAAGGTTTCAGACAAATAATGTCTTACTCTTCTAATTCTGCCTCCAGTCATAGTGTTTAAACCAGTGTCTATTAAAGTAATTTTCCAAGGCTCTGCTTTAGATTCATGTATTATCATTTCATTTTCAGCAATATCAAATGTTACATCAGACTGATGCAAAAAGTAATTATGAAAATACTCTTTTATTACATATCCTTTATATCCCAAGCAAATAATGAATTCATTAAAGCCATGATAAGAATATAATTTCATTATATGCCATAAAATTGGTCTACCACCAATCTCGACCATAGGCTTTGGCTTTAGTGCAGTTTCCTCAGAAAGTCTGGTTCCAAATCCTCCAGCTAATAATACTATCTTCAAAATATTAGTTTTGTGTTGTGACTAAACAGAAATTATTTACCAAGCTTACTATACTTATCATAAATATCTGGACCCAATAATTTTGCAATTTCTTGTTTCATGTTTCTTTTCCATTTTCTTCTCATCTTCTTTGTAAATAATTTGTCTTTTACATATTTTTTTCTTTGAGTTTTATATTTAGTTTCTGTTATAACCAATTCTTTTGCTTTTTCTATACTAAGTCCTAGCTTACTTTCATACTCAGTTATTTTCTTTTGATCTTTTTTGCTAATTGTTTTTTTATCCTTATTCTTTTCTTTCTTAACAACCTTTTCTTTAACTATGGAAGGTTTACTTTCTTGATTATCTGCAGAACTACAACATAGAAAGCAAGTCACAGATAAAATCAATACCAATAATTTATTCATCGCAATTTATTTTATGAGTTTATAATTAAAAAAATTCATTACCTCCATATCCTTGGATAATTCTTCGGAAATAATTCTTTTTTGCTTTGTTGACAATATTTTAATTTTCTTTCTATTCAGGTTGATTATTTCGCCTTTTCCGCTCTTATTTGATATTAATGTTTCCATTAGGTCTATTGAATTTAAATCCAACTTTACTTTTGGTAGAAACTGAGAAATAGATTTTAGGCTGTACTCAGTTTTATCACATAGATCTTCATAAGTAATCAGTAATGTATGTTTTAATTCTCTGACATTTGACATTTGGGATCTTGCGCAAAAAATCCAAAACTTAATAGCTTCCAACGTGTCAGCTGTTCCACGTATCCTTAAATCCCTTCTAAGCTTACCTTCAACAAAAGCATAAGGATTCCTTATTAAAATTAAAAAATAAGAAGGAGTAAAATTAATTTGTATGTCTTGAGCTCGACATAGATTTGGTGGGCTTTTCTCAACCAAATAATGTTTCGAAAGATCCCAATTCTTTAACCATATTTCCTTTACAAAATGCCAATCAACAATTTTGTTATTATCCCAAGCATTTGTCCGCATTTCAGATTTAACTTCTTCAATAAATTGCCCCTCTTTGTTATTCTCATGATTATTAAGTGAAACGGTATTTGAGTCAATTTCTAAGATTGATGTTAACAAAGTTGAACCAGAGAATGGCGGACTTAGTATAAAAACATACTTATTATTCATTAGCTATAGATAATTACTTAGGTGCAACTTATTATGATAATCGATATATCTTAGATTTTCATATACTTTTATAAAGATAGCTATTATATTGTAAAGTTTGATCATGCTTGCCAATTGTTATAGCTCAATTACTTTGAATGATAATCAAGTGAAAAGCACTTTATTTCTTACTCTACTGTTACAGATTTTGCCAAATTTCTTGGCTGATCAATGTTGCACTTTCTCATATTCGCAATATGATATGCGAGCAATTGCAGAGGTATAACAGTTAGTAATGGACTTAACATTTCGATTGTAATGAGAGTCTGTATAACATAATCAACCAAATCCTTCAAGCCTAAGCCTTCATCTGTAACTAAAGCAATGACAGTCGCTTTTCTTGTTTTAACTTCCTAAAAATTACTAACAATGTTTTCATAATATTTCATTTTATTAGATAGCACAATGACTGGCATTTGATCGTCAATTAAGGCTATAGGACCATGATTCATCTCTGCAGCAGGGTAACCTTCAGCATATATGTAAGAAATTTCTTTCAGTTTTAATGCACCTTATAAAGCAACGGGATCATTAATCCCTCTTCCTAAATACAAAGCATTGTGACTTTCATAAATAAAACTAAATATCAATTTGCTTTTGAGACAGATTCATAAATGTTTTACCCTTCTTTGAAATAAATATTCCAAACTTATATGTACCAGGGGGAAGGCTACAATAGTTTTTGTGAAATGTATTTTTAAAATCAGCATCCTTTAGGAATAAACCAGAAACATTTTTCTTAGTCTTCGTAACATTAACCTTAGGATCATCTATTGGTTTACTGACAAAATAAAGATTACGATTTACATCAAAAGCTACAAGTTTTTTTTGTAAACCAAGAGTCGAGTATTCCTTAAAATAAGAAAATCCCCTAATAATAATGAGATCATCTTTTTCTCTTACATTGAATTCAGATTCAACTGCATCATCTATCTGATTAACAGAAAAAGTTTCTGATGTTTTAGAAAATTGATCCCCATAACTCACGCCTTTGTCAACGTCGAAATACCCTAAATCTTCACACCTTTTTATTAATGTAGTATTTTTAGATTTCTCAATATCATAATCTTCAAGAAAGCTAATATGCTCCTTCTTAAGTTGGACTACCCTATTTTCTAAATCACAAATATTATTTGAATATCGATTAAAGAATAAAAACAGCCCTATTATAACAATACTATACTTTATATTTTTTGTATTAACTGACTCGTCTACCAAAATAAAACAATACCAAATAGCTATAAATAATGAAGATACAATTTGATAACGTCCAATTAATGCATAATGCAACCCGCTAGCTGCTCGGCCTTGAGAAACAAGACCAACTGTCAATATCATCGCAAGGAAAAAATAAATTTTATTTAATTTAATTATTGACTTCCAATTTCTAAAAAATACATACAAAAATACTCCACTTATAAATGCCCCTAACATAACCAAGATAAAATTAGATGAGATAAAATCTCTGAAAATCGCTACTGGCAAGATTATGCAAAATCCCACCAAATCAAAGAAATTATATCTCAACAACTCAGTCAATTCAGGTCTGTGACTCGGTACATCTAGATTAAGAAAATATAAATACACTAAACCAATTGCAAACGATGAATAAATTATTGGATAAATAGCTTTCCATTTATTCAGTACCAAGAATAATATACAAATAGGAATTACGGCAATTCCATTCCCAAAAGTAAGTAACGCAAGTGCAGAAGATAATACAGCTAAAACAAAATAAAGTAAACTATTCGTTTTATGTTTCAATAATAAGATCGCAGCAAAAATAAACACATATGGCCACTGACTACTGACCGCACATAATGCCCAATTCGATAACCTGTCAATGGGAACAAATAATATTAAAGCGATTGTAAAAGTCTCCAAAGAATTAATCTTAAATGAAAAATTCTTTATTATCATTACAAACAAAACTAATATTGATAAATTTCCATAAAATATTAGCCTTATATAATTGAATCCTCCAAAGATCATATTATCGAGAATATACAATAAGCGATAAAACACAACCCGATGTTCGGAATGATTCTTTAATAAATAACTAAAAGGCTTGTTTTCAGATAAAAATGTTGAAACAGTTCGTAAACCATCACCAGAATCATCTTGGAGGGGAAAATTATAAGAATAGTAAATAGTAACAGCATAAAATATAGATATGACAAGTGCCGTCAATATTGTAAAAAAAGGAATGTTATTAAATCTAGTTAAATACTTACTCACCTTTATTATTTTCTGAATATTTAAGCAACATTAATAGTGAAACACCCACAGGAAAATTGATCAATTTCAATAGCTTTCGTTCAATCTGAAAAATCATTCCAAACAATTTATTGAGCAAAGAATTTGAATCAAAGTATTTAAAATCAGACTCTGCTTTCCTGTTTTTCACCAAATTTGATGCAAGCCTTAAAATTGCAATAGGTAAAAATAGTAATGCATTAAAATAAGTCAATCGCTTTAACTCAATATCCTTATACTCTTTTGTTAATTCGGTTAAAGTTGATTTCTTATACCGTCTAAAATGATGATTAATAACATCATGATTACTCCATAAGGAATTAAATGCTGGTACGGTAATAAATATAAATCCTTTACAGACCCTACGTATTTCATCCATTGCTAGTTGATGATCTTCAATATGCTCTATGACATCAAAAGCACATACCAAATTAAATGTATCATCATCATAAGGTAGCTCAGTGGCTGAACCCTGTGTAATCGGTTGTTTTAAATAATTAGAGACAAACTCACAGCAATCTTTGTCATACTCTAATGATTCAACATGACCAATAGTCTTCAACATCTCTGAAGTCTTATATGTGGCAGCTCCTACATTTAGAATTTTACAATCAGAAGCTAAGTTAAGTGCTCTTATGTTATCCTCAATAATGTTTAATCTGACCTTAAACCACCAATGTTCTCTTTCTACTTTGTAATATAATTTATAATAGTCTTTGTCCACTTTGTTTCTTATTTATTCTATAATTTTCTCTATTAAGAAATTAGGACGATTTTTTGACTGAAAAAATATTCTAATTATATATTCACCTAATACTCCGAGAAAAACCAATTGTATACTTCCAAACAGAATAATCAAGAAAACCAAGGCTGTAAAACCAGTCGGCACTTCGTCTGACAATAATCGAATAGCAAGATTATAAATAAAATAAATGATTGAGACTGAGACGCCAATAGCCCCTAATCCAGTCACCAATTTTATTGGATAATCACTAAAGTTGAAAATACCGTTATAGGCCAGACCAGCCAACATTTTAAAATTATACTTTGGTTCTCCAGCGAACCTTGCCTGTCTTTCATATGGAAAGCCTATCTGTTTAAAGCCGACCCACGCGCGCATGCCTCTCAAATATCTACTTTGCTCTGGCATAGCATTCATGATCCGTATAATTCTATTTGTTATCATACAAAAGTCACCTGAATCCTCTGGTAAATGTATCCCAGATATTCTGTTTAGCAGTCTGTAAAACATGTAATATGAAGATCGCTTTACAACAGATTCCTTTCTCTTTTTTCTAATACCATATACTACATCATAGCCTTCATTTAGTCTATTGTAAAAATCAATACACAATTCTGGTGGATCTTGTAGATCTCCATCGATAATCATGACTGTTTCATAATCTTCGCATACTGATAATCCCGCAGTCACAGCAATCTGATGCCCAAAATTTCTAGATAATATTAAAGCTTTAAAGTGCTCAGAATTTGTAGCTGTATTGAGTAAAAGTTCTTTTGTAGCATCGGTGCTTCCATCATCGACTAATATAAATTTGAAAGCTAGAGATTTGTGGTCAACCACTATTTTTTTAAGCCTCCCTATTAAAGCTTCGAAAACATCTTCTTCGTTATATAGAGGTATTACAAAAGCTATATTTATTTTCACGTGGCAAAAATAAAAAAAGCTAAAGAGAATACTCTCTTTAGCCTTTATTATTTATAACTAATTATGTTTCTGTCTACTATTTAGATAAAACCATTTTGTTAATATCTACTGATTTACCATCAACAACTAATTGGTAAGTGTATGTACCTGAAGGAAGGTCAGAAGCATTAACTTCTAAAGTACCGTTTCCAACATGCTCAATATCTAAAGTCTTCATTAACTGACCATTCAATCCGAAAATTGAAATTTGTGCAGTTGCTGCATTGGTAGGAACAACATAACTAATTCTAGTCGTGCCATTGAACGGATTTGGAGTGTTTTGACCCAATTCAGCTAAATCAATAGCAGATAAAGAAACCTGAGTTTTGTTTTCAACTTCAGTAGCACCTATTGTACTAAAAGCTTCTTCTAAAGCAGCAATTTTCTCAGCTTGAGCTTCAATTAATGCTTGCTGATCTTTTATTGCGTTGATTAACATGTATTTAATTTCGTTATCTCTAATTTGAAGATAATCTTCTGAAGAAATAACTTTGCTAACTTCTTCTAAAGTGGCTTCTGTTGACTCAACATGAGTGTAAGAAGAAACTAATTCTGGAGCTACTTTTGCTAACTCCTGAGCAACTACACCAATGTGGCTATCTCCATCAATTGTACCAGCTAAACCATTATATTGGTAAGATACTGGATTCAATTGCATAACTTCAGCAAGTCCTCTATCAAAAGAAGAAAGATTCTTCTTTGTAGCACCATCTGATGTAATTAACATTCCACTTGTTTTGATGTTACCAACAACATCAAGAGCTTCAGAAGGATTGTTTTTACCTATACCTACTTTACCTGCTTGAGTAATAATCATTTTAGTCGTCAAACTTGTTCTGAAATTAATAGCTGCACCTGCATTTGCACCAGCATCAAAAAAGAAAGACCCAGGAAAACTTGGATTAGTATCTGAAAAGAACTGTACTGCAGCTCCACCAAAACTATTGGATGTCTTATTAATAGCACCGATTCTTAAAGAAGCACCAACACCACCAGTAATATCCATCACACCATTGTTTGCTCCACCATTCCATGAAGACTCCTTGATAGTAACACTAGTCAAATCATCAACAATAGTAAAAGCGTCATCAGGAGTCGCAATTCCAGAGTTATCTCCAGATACAACACCTCCATTCGAAAATACCTTAAGCTGTGCAAAAGACATCACGCTTAATGATACGAAGAGGAGTAAAAAGCTAATTTTTTTCATTTTAAAGATTTTAAGAAACCTGCGAACAGGGTTTTATTAAACAATAAGATTTTAAAGATTTTTACAAAAAGAACAGTCTTTACCATTCTCCCACTTTACAAATATACGATTAACTATCTAATATTTAACTCCCTAAAAAGAGGGAAATTTAAAAAAAAGACAGTCTCTCGTCATTTTAGACGTTAAACTGACAAGAAACCCACAATTTATAGTCTTTTCAATACATAAAAATGCAAAATAAGCTTTGAAAAATGATTAGGTTAGTTTAAATATGTCTCCTATATTCGCTACCCTTGCAAAAGTTAAAGTAAAATTTTAATGAAAATAGCAGTCATTGGAACCGGCTATGTGGGCCTCGTAAGCGGAACTTGCTTTGCAGAATCAGGTAATAATATTAAATGTATCGATATTAATGAGTCTAAAATCCAGATGCTTATAAATGGTGAAATTCCTATATATGAGCCGGGACTTGAAACGATTTATAAAAGAAATTTAGAGCAAGGTCGATTAAAATTTACAACTGATTTAGCTGAGGGTATCAAAGATGCCGAAATCATTTTTCTTGCGCTTCCGACTCCTCCTGGAGAAGATGGTTCAGCTGATTTATCCTATGTTTTGGGTGTTGCAAAAGACTTATCTAAATTAATTGACTCTTACAAAGTAATTGTTGATAAAAGTACAGTACCGGTCGGGACGGCGGATAAGGTTCACCAAGCACTGGCAGTTAATTGTGATCCTAAATTTTTCGATGTTGTCTCAAATCCTGAATTTTTGCGAGAAGGTGTAGCAGTACAAGACTTTATGAAACCTGAGCGTGTGGTCATAGGGACTAGTTCTACTCGTGCAAAAGACTTAATGAAAAAATTGTATGATCCTTTTGTCCGACAAGGTAATCCTGTCATATTTATGGATGAAAAGTCTGCAGAAATGACTAAATATGCCGCTAATGCATTTTTGGCTACTAAAATTTCATTTATGAATGAAATTGCTAATCTATGCGATAAAGTTGGTGCAAACGTAGATCACGTGAGAATAGGAATTGGGACTGACTCGAGAATAGGCAAGAGGTTTTTATTTCCAGGTGTAGGATATGGTGGGAGTTGTTTTCCAAAAGATGTTCAGGCATTGCATCAATTAGCACAAGAATATGATTATCCTTTCAGTATTCTTGATGCAGTTATGCAGGTCAATCAAAAACAAAAATATACTATAGCTCATAAAATCAAATCTCATTTCGAAGGAAAGTTATCTGGAAAAAAAGTTGCTATCTGGGGCTTAGCTTTCAAGCCAAATACTGATGATATCAGAGAAGCACCAGCATTATATACTATAGATAGCCTTTTAAAAGAAGATGCACACATTACGGTGTACGATCCAGAAGCAATGGATAATGTCAAGGATATTTATGGAGACTCTTTACATTATGCTGAGGATTCTTATGCTTGCTTAAAAGGAGCAGACTGTTTGGCGGTGCTTACCGAATGGAATTTATTTAGAACCCCAGATTTTTCAAAAATTAGTGACTTACTGAATGAAAAGTTAATTTTTGACGGCAGAAATGTGTTTGATCCATCAACAATGAGTGAATTAGGATTTACTTATCATTCTATTGGTAGACCAAACTAAAATATGCCAATTTTACAGACAGCTAAGAAAAAAGTTTTATTTATCCATATCCCCAAGACTGGTGGATCAAGTATCTTAAAATGGTTTGGTTATTATGGGGACATCCAGCTATATGACCCTATTGTACCTCGATTTATGAAGGTGACACCTCAACATCTTTGTTACCATGATATTCAAACATTATTGCCGTTTGAATCTTTTGATTACAGCTTTGCAGTGATCCGTAATCCATATACAAGATTAGAAAGTGAATATTATTTCAGAACCGCTGGTCAACAAGAGAAATTTGGAAAAAGAGCTGATTTTTCAAATTGGGCACTAAAAAAGCTTACGGATTTTAAAAAGAATAATTTCGCACTAGACAATCATTTACGCCCACAATCTCATTTTATAGATTCTACAATCTCCATATTTAGATATGAGGATGGCTTGAAAAATGTCCAAACTGAACTAATGAGTCACTTTGAAATTCCAAATTCTAAAAATTTACCGGTAACGAATAAGACTATTTCTAAGACATCCTTACATTGGTCTTCAGAATTACGATATACCGTCAATGATATATATAAAAACGATTTCCCCATTTTTTCATATCCAATTATTAATCCATTATAATGTCTAAGAAAAGAGTACTAATCACTGGAGCCGCTGGCTTTCTAGGTTCACATTTATGTGACAGATTTATGAAGAAAGATTGTGAGGTCATCGGGATGGACAATTTCTTAACTGGTGATGAGCAGAATATTTCACATCTCTTCAAAGATCAATATTTCTCATTCTACCATCATGATGTAAGCAATTATGTGCATGTTCCAGGGAAATTAGATTACATTCTTCACTTTGCTTCTCCTGCAAGTCCAATTGATTATCTCAAAATGCCAATACAAACCCTAAAAGTTGGATCTTTAGGGACACACAATTTATTAGGCTTAGCAAAGTCTAAAGGAGCTAGAATGTTAATCGCCTCGACTTCTGAAGTATATGGTGATCCACTAGAACATCCGCAAAAAGAAACTTATTGGGGTAATGTCAATCCTATAGGTCCAAGAGGCGTCTATGATGAAGCGAAAAGATTTCAGGAAGCAATAACGATGGCATATCATACCTATCACAAACTAGAAACTAGAATTGTCAGAATTTTTAATACCTACGGTCCTCGAATGAGATTAAACGATGGAAGAGCGCTACCAACATTTTTTAGTCAGGCAATGAAGGGAGAAGACATCACAGTCTTTGGAGATGGATCACAAACTAGATCTTTTTGTTTTGTAGATGACCTTTTAGAAGGAATTTATAGACTTTTGAAAAGTGATTATCAATTTCCAGTAAATTGTGGAAATCCTGTAGAAATTACAATTAAGCAGGCAGCCGAAGAGGTGGTCGCATTGACAAATTCTGCTTCTAAAATAATCTATACAGACCTACCTAAGGATGATCCTAAGGTTCGAAAACCAGATATCACGAGAGCAAAAGAAATATTAGACTGGGAGCCCAAAGTTGACCGAGCAGCTGGACTAGCCCTTACTTATGAGTACTTTAAAGAAAAAATAGAAAAATAAATTATCTAATTTTTTCCCATTCCCAAGCAGTCTTCATAATATCATGTATTGAATATTTAGTAGTCCACTGTAGCTCATTTTTTGCTTTTGATAAATCAGAGTATACTGCAATAACATCACCTGGTCTTCTATCACCGATAACATAGTTAAGTTTTTGACCTGTCGAACTTTCGAATGCTTCAATAGCCTCCAAGACTGTTACTCCTTCTCCTGTTCCCAGATTAAAGACCTCAAAATGAACCATAGCTAAATCTTGATCTAGTCGAGATACTGCTAGTGAGTGTGCATTTGCCAAGTCCATGACATGAATATAATCTCTCAAGCAACTGCCATCACGCGTATCATAATCATCTCCAAATACAGTTAATTTTTCGATTGATCCTTTGGCAACACCTGTAATGACTGGGACCAAATTTTGTGGCTTATTTAATGGTGATTCTCCCATTTTAGAACTCGGATGTGCACCTGCAGGATTGAAATACCGAAGAGAGATTGCTTTTATATCAGTGCCTTTTATACAATCTTGGATCATTTTCTCACCAAATTGTTTTGTTCGACCATAAGGGGATTCAGCCTCTTGTTCTGGAGTTGATTCAGTGACTGGAAGTTCTAAAGCATTTCCATAAACAGTGCATGAAGATGAAAATATAAATTTATGGACACGATACTTTCTACAACAGTCCAGTACGTTTACAAGACTTGTAAGATTATTACGAAAATAAAGTATCGGATCCGCAACAGATTCTCCAACTGCTTTTAAGGCAGCAAAATGAATAACTGAAGAAATTTCTGGGTTTTCTTTAAATATGTTTTCTGTAGCATTTTGATCGCATAGATCCACTACATAGTTTTTAACTTCTTTTCCCGTAATGTCTTGAATTTGTTGATATGCACTACCATCCGAATTGCAATAATTGTCTACTGAAACAACCTCAAAACCCTTTTCTAACAAGTCTACCAATGTATGACTTCCTATGTAACCAGCACCTCCTGTAACTAAAACTTTGCTCATCCCTTAAAATTTGTCACATAAATACAAATCTTTGTGTACGAATAGTATTTTTTCATGTTAAAATTCGTTCAAGTATCATGTATGAAAATAATATATTAATTACGGGAGGCTGTGGGTTTATTGGTTCCCACTTAGTGCGCTTATTTGTCCAGAAATATCCCAGCTATAATATTATCAATCTAGATTCTTTAACATATGCTGGTAATACAGAGAATTTAAAAGATATCGAGGACTCTCCAAATTATAATTTCATACATGGTGATATTTGTAATCAAGAAACCCTTGAGAATATATTTACGAACTTTAACATAAATAGGGTCATTCATTTAGCTGCGGAGTCACATGTTGATCGCTCAATTGACGATCCCCTTTTATTTATTAAAGTAAATGTGATAGGCACTGCTAATTTATTGAATTGTGCTAGAAAATATTGGAATAATAAACAATCAAATTATCTATTTTATCATATATCTACGGATGAGGTATATGGTTCGTTAGGTGAAACAGGCCTATTTACAGAAGAAACTTCCTACGATCCTAGAAGTCCTTATTCAGCATCAAAGGCTAGTTCGGACCATTTGGTAAGAGCCTACTTTCACACCTATGGCTTACCTATTATTATTTCTAATTGTTCTAATAATTATGGCCCAAATCAGTATCCTGAAAAACTAATTCCTATATTTATAAAAAATATAATCGATCACAAAACACTTCCTGTTTATGGAGATGGAAAGAATATAAGAGATTGGCTTTTTGTAAAAGATCATACGCAAGCTATCGATAAAATATTCCATAAAGGAAAGCATGGAGAAACATATAATATTGGAGGATTGAATGAATGTACGAATATAGAATTAATCAAACTTCTCATTCGGCTAACCGATGAAAAACTAGGCAGAGAAACTGGTCATTCATTGCCTCTGATAAAGTATGTCAAAGACAGAGCTGGTCATGATTTTCGATATGCAATTGATGCCAATAAATTACAAAACGAAATAGACTGGAGTCCTTCAATTCAATTTGAAGAAGGATTAGGACTTACAATTGATTGGTATTTACAAAATGAAGAATGGCTTAATCATGTCATAAAAAAGAAAAGTAATAATTTATAAAACTGACAAGAATTGAAGGTAAGCAGATCACATTTTAAAGATTTACTCATTTTAGAACCACGAGTTTTTGAGGATAAGCGTGGATATTTTATGGAGTCTTTTAATACCAACACGTTTCAAGAAGGCACAAAACAATCGATTAATTTTGTTCAAGACAACGAATCATATTCTTCCTACGGAATTGTAAGAGGTATACACTTCCAGAAACCACCTCATGATCAAGCTAAACTCGCCAGAGTTATCTTAGGTGAAGTACTAGATGTAATCGTTGATTTGAGATCAGAATCGCCAAGTTTTGGTAAACATATGAGTATTGTTTTGTCAGAGAAAAACAAAAAACAGATATTTATTCCTAGTGGCTTTGGTCATGGATTTACGATCCTAAGCCAAAATGCAATTTTCGCTTATAAAGTAAATCAATATCATGCTCCTGAATTTGATTCTGGAATAAGATGGGATGATCCAGAATTAGCAATAGACTGGAAAATTCCTGACACAAAAGTGATTCTATCTCATAAGGATAAGAATCTTCAATCATTTGAAAACTATCGCAAAAATCCTTGTTTTTGAAAATTAAATCATGAAAGGAATTATACTAGCAGGCGGATCAGGAACGAGACTCTACCCTATTACCAAAGCCATTTCTAAGCAATTAATGCCGATCTATGATAAGCCAATGATCTACTATCCTCTTTCTATTCTGATGTTGTCGGGAATTAAGGACATTTTGATTATCACAACTCCAGAAGATAATCCATCATTCAAAAGATTACTAGGCGATGGAAAAAATCTTGGTTGCAATTTTGAATATGCCATTCAGGAAGTACCGAATGGTTTAGCCCAAGCCTTTGTCATCGGAGAAAAATTTATAGCTGGAGATTCTTGCGCTTTGATTTTAGGTGACAATATTTTTCACGGCTCTCTAAGTAAACTTTTACAAGAAAGTGCCCAAATCGAATCAGGAGCAAAAGTATTTGCATACCCAGTTCACGATCCAGAAAGATATGGAGTCGTTGAATTTGATGACGATCAGAATGTCTTATCAATAGAAGAAAAACCAGCACTTCCAAAATCAAACTATGCAGTCCCAGGATTATATTTCTACGATAATCAAGTCACTCAAATAGCAAAAGACCTAAAACCCTCAGCAAGAGGTGAATATGAAATCACAGATTTGAACCGAGTCTATCTTGAAAAAGGGCAATTATCAGTCGGCATCATGCAGCGTGGTACGGCTTGGTTAGATACGGGTACATTCCAGTCCTTGGCTGATGCTTCAGAATTCATCAGAGTGATCGAACAGAGACAGGACTATAAGATAGGCTGTATCGAAGAAGTCGCCTACAGAAGCGGATTTATTAATGCGGAGCAATTAGAGAAGATTGCTCAGCCTTTAGTTAAATCTGGCTATGGAAAATACCTATTGCGAATTATCAATCAATAATTTTATTAATGTCCTCTTAATCAAAGGTTTGGTCATGTTTTAATCAATGAAGATGACTGAGTGGTCCGTCTTGAGGTAACAAATCTCCTAAATCTATGATTGAACGGTTCATCATGCGAAATTAAATAACCTTAATGGTGTTTGATAATAAAGTAACCGAGGCTTTGCCCTGGGATGGGCTACATTCATAAAGAATGAAATTATAAAAAACTAACTTTATCAAAGATTGAAATTCTGTTCGCTAAGACCTTCATCTGCTTAACGTCCTCGCCGGACGGGCCTTCATTTTTTCCATTGATGAAAAAACGAAGCAAAAAAATCTATGACAGTTAAGGCAGCCCATCCGAGCCAGAGTCTCGGTTCTTTCATTATCAAATACCAACTAAAGGTATTTGATTCCGTAACACGGACCATTCATTCATGCGTAACTGTCAGGCAGCCGCCACTTTTAGAACTAAACTTACTATTTCTACCAAAGGAGATAAAAAAAATACTATAATGGTTCGTGACAAGTTCTCAATGGAGCCATGCCGAACGGCGAAGATCGTCCATTATGCTTATGAAGAGCAAGTACCTATAAATCAATCGATTCATATTAATAAATTGCCACTTAAGGATATTCAGAACTAATGGAATTCTTATACCAATAGTCGATTAGTAAGCACTTTGCTTTCTCATGCAAAAAGCTATCTTTAACAGAAGACTAATCATTCTGTTATGCACGCTTATCTGAAGACTCGATTATCCATTATGATGCTTCTCCAGTTTTTTATCTGGGGAGCATGGGCACCCACCTTGGGAAACTATATGGGAACAATCAATATGTCTGATTCCATTCCAAGGGCTTATTCATTGGGACCAATTGCAGCTATCATAACTCCTTTTTTTATGGGTATGATTGCTGATCGTTTTTTTGATTCAGAAAAAGTCCTTGGTGTTCTTTGCCTCATCGGAGGAGTCGCTATGTGCCTTATGCCCAACTATGCAGGTACTCCCCTATTTTTAACACTTTTAGGTATTCATGCACTCTGCTATCTCCCGACTCTATCGATCACAGCATCTCTATCTTTTCATCACTTGACAAATCAAGAAAAAGACTTTCCAGTCGTTAGAGTATTTGGGACCATTGGATGGGTGATCGCAGGGGTTCTGATTGGAAAATTTTTAATGGCAGATTCCACATCATTGCCTTTACTGATCGGTGGTGGAGCTTCCATCCTATTAGGGCTATACAGCTTTAGCTTACCGAAAACCCCTCCCCCATCAGCTGGTCAAAAAACGTCATGGAAACAGATTCTTGGCTTGGATGCACTAAAAGCTTTAAGAGATAGATCATTCATCATCTTTCTTATCAGTGCTACCCTTATATTCATTGCTTTTGGGACTTATTTTCCTTATGCGCCTATATACTTTAAGGCGCTTAATACTGGCTTAGGGCTCGAACACTTTACCAATCCCAGTTTTGAAATGTCCTTTGGTCAATTTTCAGAGATATTTTTTATGCTAATGATTCCTTTTTTATTTCATAGGCTGGGTGTGAAATGGATGTTGTTTTTAGGGATGCTTGCGTGGTTAGCCCGTTTTACCTTGTTTGCTGCTGCTTCTACAAGCGGTTCTTTTTGGCTAATTATGTTGGGCATAGGAATTCATGGTATCTGCTATGACTTCTTCTTTGTGACTGGGCAGATATACATTGATAAAGAGACCACGCCTGCGATAAGAGGTCAAGTACAGGGGCTTTTGGTCCTTCTGACTCAAGGAGTAGGATTTTTTATTGGCACTCAACTATCTGGGGCTTTCTTCAATAGCCGGGCAGTACATGGAGCTATGTCTTTACCTGATTGGCAAACATTTTGGACTTATTTTGCCATTGCAACTGCTGTATTTGCGGTAGCTTTCTTTTTATTATTTAAAGAGA
>Ga0209187_1002188_pt1 | contig 19375 bp, 18 predicted proteins | sample BantaG_FD_187430 | JGI IMG/M metagenome (GOLD analysis project Ga0209187, IMG submission 187430) | Marine algal microbial communities from Bantry Bay, Ireland - BantryBay_4 metaG (SPAdes) (version 2) | ecosystem: Host-associated > Algae > Red algae > Unclassified | place: Bantry Bay, Ireland...
CGACATCGGAGTTGACCGCGGCCGGAGTAGCGTGGGACTGGTACGAGTTCGTCGCGCGGAAGAATTCGGGAAAGCTGCGCGAAATAAAGTGAGATACAACAAACGTCGCGGCCGACGCTGCACCGTCGGGGGCCATGTTCCGGGCCGTGGCGAAGCGCAGCGGCATTCCGCCCCTCACGCTCGCACGCTGGCATCGCTGGTGGACACAGGCCGTACCGGCAACGCGCTGGTGGCGGTCCTTGCGCTCTCGCTTCGTGCCGTCGCCCGAGAGCGAACGGCTGCCGCTCTCGCTGCTCGAGCGAGTGGCCGGTGACGAGGCGTCCGGCCGATTGACGACGGTACTGGCCCTGACCGGACCGCTGAGCACGCGCACCTGTTCGCACTTCCCGAGGGTCGTCGTCGATACGCACGAGATGCTCTGACACGGACGGCGATCGTTGCACCAACCTCGCTCGCTGGACCGAGAAGCCACAAGAGGAACGACGGTGACGAAGCCGGACAATGAGCGAGAGGCCTGGGCGCGACTGCGCTTCGCCATCGTGGGCCCGCTACTGGCGAGTCCGCCGCAGGGGCGGGAGCTGCAGTTGACGCTGCGACAGTTGTCCGCGCGCGAGTGGACGTGCCCGGGTCACGGCACGCCGATCCGCTTCGGTGTCTCGACCATCGAGCGCTGGTACTACGCGGCGCGGAACGCGACCGATCCGCTCGGCGCGTTGCGTCAGCGCGTACGCACCGACAAGGGGCAGGTCCGCGTGCTGACGAACGCGGTGACGACACTGATCCGCGCGCAGTACAAGGAGCATCCCGGTTGGACGGCACAACTGCATCACGACAACATCGCCGTGCTCATCGCCGAGGACCCGGCGCTCGGTTCGATGCCGTCGTACTCGACGCTGCGTCGCTACCTGCAGCGTCACGGGCTCGTTCGGCGCCGCGCGTCCAGGCGCGCGAGCGCCGGTGCCGTCGTGGCGCGCGAGCGCCACGAACAGCTCGAGACCCGCAGCTACGAGTCGAGTCACGTGAACGGGTTGTGGCACCTCGACTTCCACCACGGCTCGATCAAGGTGCTCGAGCCGGACGGACATTGGGTCAAGCCGATGCTATCGTGCGTGGTCGACGATCATTCCCGGCTGGTCTGTCACCTGCAGTGGTACCGCAGCGAGAGCGTCGAGTCGCTGGTACATGGGCTCACTCAGGCAATCGCCAAGCGCGGGTTGCCGAGAGCGCTGATGAGCGACTATGTTGCGCGCAACATAATCGCTCTTCTGTTGCCGTCGCCGTTATGTGGCCGCCCCGCCCGAGACGGGCGCCGCGGAGGGCGGCGCCCTCGATCGCGGCAACATAACGATCGTGGCGGACCCGGCAGACTTCTCCATTCCTCGACACGGATCGGAGATTGTCATGCTCGAGCACTACTACACCAAGCCCGCCACCCTTGATCGCATCCGCGCCTGCTGGCTCGGTGAGCAGATAGAGGCGCACGTCGGTCGGCTCCTGACACTGGGCATACGCCCGAGGTCGTTTTTTTCAGAGCGCCGCTGCTGCGCCAGTTCGCCGAGTTCTCCTCACGTAACGGCGTTCAGATTGTCGCCAGGCTTCCGTCGCAAGTCAGTCCGTTCATCGCCGAGCGGATGGCTCGCTCGCCTTCGGAGACAACCCGCTCCGGACCTCCGTTCAGACAGAGAACGGTCTCGTCACCCGCGCCGAAGACGTAGGCGACCACGGTGCCGCCCTCGACCGTGATCTCGTGCCGTTCGTACGGTTCGATCTCACGCCACATGCGGGACGGCTTCCAGGTCGAGTTTCGTTCGGGCTCCTGCCACGACATCCTCCTTCGATCACGAATGGGCTCACGCGCCATCCGGCGCACGAGCTGTCGGGTCGAGATCAACCGAAGATCAGCCAACGTCATGCCACGACCGACTTCAGTGTCAGCGGAAAGATGGACGACTGAATGCGCCAGGAATTCACAGCGCAGAAAAAATTGGCTTCGATGATCTGCGGAAACGCCGCGTAGTAGGCGATCCACATCAGCGCCAGCAGCAGGCTCCGGAGAGGGGTCCACGACGGCACGAGCGGGCGGCACGACGTCGGCGTCGCCCGCAGCGCGATCGCGCTGGCCAGTACCGGCACGATGAGGGCCGATCGGAGCACGTAGAGCTGCCACAGCGGCAGACTCACGCTCGCGCGCTTGATCACCGCGCCGCCGAGCGAGAGCGCGAGCACCGAGACGAGAACGGCGGCTGAGCGGGGCTCTTCGGGCTGGCCGGGCTCGTGCGCCTGCGCGGTGTCGTGGGGCAGATAGACGATGCCTGCTTCCTGAGAGGAGAACTCATGGCCGGCGCTGCAGCGCACGGTCACCGCGTCGCGGAGCGCGGGCGGAATGCTGCCGAGGATTTCGCCGCCGAGCGAGGCAACGGCATCTTGCAGCAGAACGAGCGAGCGCCGTCTCATCCGGAACAGTATCGAGCGTGTACTGGCACGGGACCGGAAGGCAATCACGAATCAAGAGACGGAGCCGTCCTCGAGCTCTCGCCCCGTTACCGCGCCGCCGGTCCGGTGACCGTGTCGGGGGGGTGATGTCCGTCCGGGTCGCGACGTCGCGCGCGAGCTTCCGACTCGAAGGCCGGCCCGCACCCGACAGGACTGCAGTAGGATCTTCCGCTCGCGGTCGGCGCGCCGACCGGTTTCGTCCCGGCGAACGAGCCGGGGGTTCGATGCCGGATGTCGGCAACCCCGTCCGGCGACCGCACTACCGGCAGAGGCCGGACCGAACGTGCCGCGCGATACCGGAGACCCACCGACATGCAAACGCCTGCTCGCCCGAACCGGCCCGCGCGTCACGCGTCGGCCGCGGCGGCGCGGATCGCCACGCTCGATCCGGAAACGAGCTACGAGGAGATCGCCCGTTTCCTCTACGCCTACGAGTTCTCGTGGGACATCGAGCGCTCTCTCGAATTCGCCCTGTTCCGCACCTACGCCGTTCCCGCGATCTCGCGCGTGCTGTCGAGAACCGGAGAGTTCGAGTGCCGGTCGCGCAAGCGCTACGACGATACCGAGCTCCTCCTGTGCGAGGTCATGGAGCACGGACTCGACAGTCCGCGAGGCTCGCGATCGATCGCGCGGATGAACGACATGCACGGACGGTTCGGGATCGACAACGCCGCCATGCTCTACGTGCTGTCGACCTTCGTCTGCGAACCCATCCGCTGGCTCGAGCGATTCGGGCGCAGGCCCATGACCGAACGCGAGCGGAGAGCCTGGTTCCTCTACTACCGCGGGCTGGGCGAACGCATGGGCAACCGGGAAATTCCTCTCTCGCTCGACGAGCTGACGCGCCTGAACGTGGACTACGAGGCGGCGCACTTCCGGTACGCGGACACGAACCGCCGAATCGGGAGCATCACCCGGGACATGCTCATCGGGTTCTATCTGCCGCGGCCGCTCGTGCGGTTCGGGCGGCCAGCGGTGCACGCGCTGCTGGACCGGCCTCTGTCGGAAGGTCTCGGGTTCCCCGTGACGCCCGCCTGGCTCGGTCGCTCGGTCGTGGCCGCATTGCGACTGCGGGCCGGCGTCCTGAGATTGCTGCCCCCGCGCCACCAGCCGCGCCTCCTGACGCAGGTCCCCCGTCCGACCTACCCGAACGGCTACCGGATCGAGGAGCTCGGAACCTTTCGGGCGACGCCGCGTTCGAGGTCGGAACGGTAGCGCGGTGGTGACCGTGCCCGTCCTGACGTCGAATGGCCGTCGCGCGACCGCCGATCTGGCGACTTGCCGCGCCCGGCACCGGCGCGAACCTCGGTCCCCTGCCCTTGCGCAACGTGCGTCGCTACGCCGCAGTCGTCCATCGCTGCGGCGCGAGGAACATCCTCCGGTGCTGTCTCGCTGACGGCATCCCCACCGTCGTCCTGCCCGGTCGACGACGACCGACCGGACAACGCAACGCGGCTCGAGAGGGCGTGGCTCACGATCCGAACTCGCCTCGAGCAGCCGCTCGCACCCGCGGTCGCACGGTGCTCGAGGATCGCTCGCTCGCGGGGCGCCGGCGAGCGGCGGCTCGTCGGATCGGGCACGAGCGGAGGACGCGGGCCGCTCTCGATCTCGCCGACGTCAACCTCTGAAGATCTCTCGTCGCACGGCCGAGCGCTACATCGACCTGCTCGAGGCGAGCCACCTGATCTACCGCCTCCCCCCGTTCGGCTAAGTCGGCGCCCATCGACCTCTGGCCCTGACAGCCGGCCGGCGAGCCCTCACTGCCGTGTGCCCCGACGCGCTCGAGAAGACCTGGCGAGTGATGACGATCGTGCTCTGGCCAGGCGAACACGGGCCCTGACGGAGACCACCTTCAAGAGGTGCCCGAATGCGATCACGATACCCGGCCCGGCGCCGCAGCTGCGTCATCTGCCAGAGCTTTCATCCCGACAAGCACTGCCTCGGCCCGCAGGCAGCGGCTCGTTCGCGCGACGGCCGAGCCGTCGATCTCTCGTAGCTCCGGCACGCTCTCTCGGCAACGCGGCTCCACCCACCTGCAGCGCGGCGCGAAATGACAGCCCGGCGGCGGCGACAACGGCGACGGCAGCTCGCCGCTGATCGGCTCGGCCGCAACGACGTCCTCGCGATGAAGCTCGAGCCGCGGCACGGAGTCGAGCAAACCGCGCGTGTACGGGTGCGCCGGTGCATCGAACAGCGTCTCCGCCAGTCCCTCCTCGACGACGCGTCCGAGGTACATCACCGCGAGCCGGTCGCTGACGTGTCGTACCACCGAGAGGTCGTGACTGATGAACAGGCACGTGAGATCCAGCCCCGTACGCAGCTCGAGAACGAGATTGATGATCTGCGCCTGGATCGAAACGTCGAGCGAGGCGACCGGCTCGTCGCAAATCAGCACGTCCGGGCGCATGGCGAGCGCCCGCGCGATCGCGATGCGTTGACGCTGGCCGCCGGAGAACTGATGGGGATAGCGGTCGACGAACCCCGCATCGAGACCGACCCGCTCGAACCACCCGGCGACGTAGGCGCGTGCGCCGTGCCGGCTCACGAGCTCGTGTGCGACGGGGCCCTCGGCGACGGCGGCACCGACCTTCATGCGAGGGTCGAGCGATGCAAAAGGGTCCTGGAACACCGTCTGCACGCGGGTCGTGACCTTCGAACCGTCGACGCGCACGGGCTCCCCGTCGAGCGTGACGCTGCCTCGCGTCGGTGTGAGCGAACCTGCGGCGAGGCGTCCGAGCGTGCTCTTGCCGCAGCCGCTCTCGCCGACCAGCCCAAGCGTCTCGCCCCGTTGCACGTGCAGGTCCACCCCGTCGACGGCGACCAACGTGCGCGTCTCGACATTCGCGCCGAGCCGGGCGGCCAGGCGATCTCCTGCGGAAAGCGTCGGTGCGAACTCGCGCGTCACCCCGCGAAGCGACAGGAACGGCTCGCTCACGCGAAAGGGTCCGACCGCTCGGGTCCCAGCGGGTGAATGCAACGCCAGCCGCGCTCTCCACGTTCGTGCAGCTCGACCGGTTTCGCGCAGTCGACATCCGCATGCGGGCAACGCGGCGCGAACGCGCAGCCGGGCGGCAACGCCGACAGCGACGGTGCACCGCCCGGGATCTGCCGCAAGGGCTCGCCGGCGGCGACCGTACCGGGAAGCGAATCGATCAGCCCGCGCGTGTACGGGTGACGCGGATCGCGCAGCACCTCGGCGGTGTTGCCGAACTCGACGATGCGTCCGGCGTACATGACGAGCAGACGACTCGCGAGACCGGAGACGGTTGCCAGGTCGTGGCTGATCCACAGCACGGCCGATCCGGTCTCGTCGGCGAGCATCCGCATGCGGTGGAGGATCTGCGCCTGTATCGACACGTCGAGCGCGGTGGTCGGCTCATCGGCGACGATGACGGCCGGGCCGTGCAGAAGCGCGATCGCGATGGCCACGCGCTGACGCATCCCGCCCGACAGCTCGTGCGGGTAGCTCCCGAGCCGCGCGCGGGGCTCGGGGATGCCGACCTGATCGAGCACCTCGATGCAACGCGCGTTCGCCTCGCGTCGGGAAACGCTGCGGTGCGCCTCGAGCGCCATGCGCATCTGGGCGCCGATGGCGAGCAGCGGGTTCAGTGTCGCGATCGGATCCTGGAAGATCATCGCGATTTCGGCACCCCGGCGGCGGCGGAGCTCGGTCTCGGGCCGTCCGACGAGCTCGGTGCCGCCGAGCCGGATCGACCCCGAGACGATCCGGCCCGGCGCGTCGACGAGGCCGAGCAACGAGAACCCGGTGACCGTCTTCCCCGATCCACTCTCCCCGACGAGTCCGGTGATCTGCCCGGGAGCAAGCGTGAACGACACGCCGTCGACCGCGCGCAACACACCGTTCGCCGTGTCGAATTCGGTCACGAGGTTCTCGACCTCGAGCGCCGCCACCCCGGAGGCGGGTCGCTCCGCGGGCGCGTTCAGCGCCGGAGCCTCGGGTTGAACTGATCGCGCACGCGATCCCCGACGAGGTTGATCGCGACGATCAGCACGATCAGCGCGATGCCCGGGTAGACCGAGATCCAGTAGCGCCCGCTCATCATGTACGGGAAGCCGTTCGATATCAGCATGCCGAGACTCGGCTCGGTGACCGGCAGCCCGAGGCCGAGGAACGACAGCGTCGCCTCGAGCGAGATCGAGTTGGCGATCTGCACCGTCGCGACGACGATCAGTGGCGGCAAGCAGTTCGGCAACAGGTGGAAGATCGCGACGCGTCGCCCCGACAGTGGTGTGGCGAGAGCCGCCTCCACGTAGTCCTTCCGCCGCTCGGCGGTCGCCGCCCCGTAGGCGGTCCGCGCGAAGTAGGCGTACTGCGCGGCCACCAGCGCGGTGATCAGCTGCGCCTTGCCCTGCCCCAGGAGCGCCACCAGCACGAGCGCGAGGAGAATCGCAGGGAACGAAAGCTGCAGGTCGACGATGCGCATCAACACCGTCTCGACCCAGCCGCGCGCGTAGGCGGCAAGGATGCCGATGGTCGTGCCGAGAAACAGCGCGACGGTACCGGCGGCCAGACCGATCTGGAGCGAGATGCGCATGCCGTAGAGGATCGCCGACAGCAGATCGCGTCCTTGGGGATCGGTACCGAGAAGGTGGGCGTAGCCGCCCGAGCCGACGAAACCCGGCTCGCGCCTCGCGTCGAGGAGCGAGAGCGTCGTCAGGTCGTAGGGATCCTGCGGCGCGACCCAGGGCGCGAAGATCGCCAGCAGGCTCGTCACGACGACGACCAGCAGCGCGGCAACCGCGACAGGGCTTCGCCTGAATTCCGCCCAGAAGCGGGCCAGCGGTGACACCGGGGCGCTCATCGCGGCGCGACGCTCACGCGGCACCGCGCGCGCGGATGCGCGGGTCGATCAGGGCAAACAACAGATCGACCGTCAGGTTGATGATGACGAACAGCAGCGTGGTCAGCAGCAGGTAGGCAACCATCACCGGTCGATCGAGGACGGCGATGCTGTCGATGATCAGCTTGCCGACACCCGGCCAGGAAAAGATCGTCTCGGTCACGACGGCGAAGGCGAGCGTCGAGCCGAGCTCGAGGCCGAACACCGTGATGATCGGGATCGAGATCAGCTTCAGGAGGTGCCGACGAAGGATCGTCGACTCGCGGATGCCCGCGGCGCGGGCGAACTTGATCGTGTCGCTCAGCATGACCTCCCGGGTGCCCGCGCGCGCGAGACGGATCATCATCGCGAACTTGAACAGCGCGAGGTTCACCGCCGGCAGCACCAGGTGCCTGAGCCCGTCGAGGGTCGGGAAGCTCCACGCCACGCCGAGCAGATCGACCGTCTGCCCGCGTCCGCCGGCGGGCAGCCAGCCGAGGTTGACCGCGAACGTCAGGATCAGGATGAGCCCGATCCAGAACGTCGGCACCGAGAAACCGAGCACCGAGACCGCCATGATCGCCTTCGCCAGGACGCTGTCCGGGCGATAGCCCGCGTAGACGCCGAGCGCGATGCCGAACACGGTCGCCGACAGCACCGAGAGCAGCACCAGCTCGAGCGTCGCCGGCAACCGCCCCGCGATCAGCGACAGCACCGGCTCGTTGTAGATGAACGAGCGCCCTAGATCCCCGTCGAACAGGTTCCGCACGAAGATCAGGTACTGCTGCCAGAGCGGTAGATCGAGCCCGAGGCGCGCGATGGTCGCCGCGCGTATGTCCTGCGTGGCTTCCGGCGGTATCACGATGTCGACCGGGTTGCCGATCGCGTAGACGCCGACGAAGACGATCGCCGACATCGCGACCATGACCAGAGCGGCCTGCAGCAACCGCTGCAGGACGTAGCCGGACACGGGACCCGGTGTCCGTCAGGCGGCTCGGCTCCGCGATGTCAGTTCTTCGGCTGGATGAAGAACGCGAGCGTGTCCTCGTCGAACCGCGGGGCGAACGTCACGGTGTTCGCCTTCGCCGCCCAGACGGTCTGCAGCTGCACGAGCGAGATGTAGACCTTGTCGGCCATCGTCTTCGCCATCGCCTCCTCGTAGAGCGCGCGGCGCTTGTCGTCGTCGAGCTCGGTCGCCCCTTCCTGCAGTAACCGGTCGACGTCGTCGTTGGCGTAGTCGACGCGGTTGTAAGCGCCGAGCTTGAGTTCGGGATCGTTCGAGTGGGCGAGCGAACCCAGGGTGTAGGACGCCTCGCCGGTCAGCGTGCCCCAGCCATTCATGAAGACGGAGTACTCGAGCCGTCCCTGCGCCGGGAAGTAGACCGTCTTCGAGATCGCGTTGACGTTCGTCCGTATTCCCACCTGGCTGAGCATCTGGCCGAGCCCCTGGCAGATGGCACCGTCTCCGGGCAGCCGATCCGAGGTGCAGTAGAGATCGATCTCGAAGCCGTCCGGGTAACCCGCCTCGGCGAGCAGCTCCCTGGCCTTTGCCGGGTCGTGCTCGGGCATCGCGATGGACGCGTTCGAGCCGAAGAACCCCGGCGGCATCATCTGGTTGGCGGGTTTTCCGAGCCCCTCGAGCACGACCTGCACCATCGTCTCCCGGTCGATCGCGAGATCGATCGCCTCTCGCACGCTCGGGTCCTGCAGCGGGTTGCTCTCGAGCGCGCCGCCGTCGATCGCGCGCACCCCGGGCGGCTCGTCGCGCTGGTCGAGCTGGAGGTTCATGACGTAGACGCTGTCTCCGACGACGGCCTCGACGGACGCGTCACGCTGCAGCGCGAGGTAGTCGATCGAGGAGACGTAGTTGATCACGTCCACCTGGCCCGCCTTCAGCGCGGCGAGACGCGAGCTGTCATTGGGCATCTCCTTCCTGATCACTTCCGCCCACGGACCTTTCCCCCGCCAGTACTCGTCGTAGCGCTCGAGCACGAGATCCCCCTTGGGCTCCCAGCTGACGAGCTTGTAGGGTCCGGTGCCGACGGCGGCAGGACCGCCGTTGAAGCCCTCGTTCGCTGTCTCGGGTGTGGAATAGTCGGCGGCGGCCTCGCTGCTGACGATGAACAATCGCACGAAGTCGTACGGCAGGGTCGCCGCAGGACCATCGGTCTTGATGCGCACGGTCAACGGGTCGATCACCTCGACATCGGCGACGCGGCGCACGTAGATCGTCGTCGTCGTCGGGCCGGAGACCAACGGGATGCGTTCGATCGAGAACTTCACGTCCTCGGCGTCGAAGTCGCTTCCGTCGTGGAACTTCACCCCCTCCCGGAGCTTGAACTCCCAGGTGGTGTCGTCGACCACTTCCCAGGACGTGGCGAGCCCGGGCTCGATCTGAAGGTCGTCACCGGACCAGACGAGCGTGTCGTAGATGTGCTTGGCCGCCTCGGCGTGCGAACCGAGCGCCGAGTAGTGCGGGTCGAGGGACTCGGGACCACCGCGAACGCCCATGACGAGCGTCCCGTCCTGGGCGTGGGCGCTGCCCGCGGCGCTGGCCAGACCGGCGAGGATCAAGGCGAGTGCGCGGCGGGCGCGCGGCGTGCGAAACGTCGTCATCGTCGGTCTCCTCGAAAGTGGGGTCGGCCGTGAAGCGTTCGAGCGGACGTTGCGTGTTTCCTGCAAAGCTGTCAAGTTCCATACGGAACCAATTGCTGGTCGAGCTGGAGCGCCGATGGACCCGATGACCGAGGCGAAGCTGTGGGAGAACCCGTGCGGATTCGCCTTCCGGGTGAACTACCTGGCGCTGCGCTACAACACGCCGTGCTACGCCACGGTGCACGACCGTGAGGGACTCAGCCGCATCGAGTACGTGGTCATCTACTCGCTCGCCCTTCACCCGGGTGGCCGGGCGTGCGACATCGCCGCCTCCTCGGGCTTTCCCAAGAACAGCCTGTCCCGCGCGATCACGAAGCTCGAAAGACTGAATCTCGTGCGCCGACGGCGCGACACCGACGATGCGCGCGAGCGCTCGCTCCACCTGACTCGCACGGGCCGTGCACTGTTCGAGCGCACGCTGCCCGGGTTCGAGCATCGCGAGCGGCAGATGCTCGGCGCGCTGTCGGCGGCCGAGCGACGAACGTTGTCGACGCTGCTCGCCCGAGTCGTCGAGCATGTCCTGAGCCTGCCCGACGAGGTGCAGGGGCCCGCGTCTCACAGGCCCCGAACGCGAGGTGCGGCATGAGAATCGCGGACATGAACTGGGCGGATGTCGAAGCGCGGGTCGCCGTCGACACCCGCTGCGTCTGGCCCGTCGGCTCGACCGAGCAGCACGCGCAGCTCTCGCTCTGTGTGGACATGATCCTCGCCGAGCGGGTCGCGGTGGAGGCGGCCGAGCCGCTCGGTGTACCGGTCTACCCGGTGATGCCCTACGGGCTCGCCCCGTACTTCTCGGCCTTCCCCGGCACGATCAGCCTCTCGGTGGAGACACTCCTCGCCGTCGCGCGTGACGTGGTCGCGTCGATGTACGCGTCGGGCTTCCGCCAGATTCTCATCGTCAACGGTCACGGCGGCAACGCCCCTGTCGGCGCCCTCGCCCAGGAGCTCATGGCCGAGTACGAAAGCGAGCTCTCGATCCGTTTTCACGAGTGGTGGAAGGCGCCCGCGACGATGGGCGTGGTGCAGTCGATCAGTCCTACCGGCAGTCACGCCAACTGGATGGAGAACTTTCCGTGGACGCGGCTCGCGCACGCGACGGCCCCGGAGGGCGAGAAGCCCGCGCTCGACATGGAGGCGTTTCGCGGCGCACCGCCGGTGCTCGCCCGGACGCTCCTCGGCGACGGTAGCTTCGGTGGGCCGTGGCAGATGCCGGACGAGGCGATGGACCGCGTGTGGGAAGCCGGCGTTCGCGAGACGCGCGCGGTGCTCGAGGGCCCGTGGCCGAACGCCCCGGCATGAGTGCGCGCGCTGGGCCGACCCTGATCTGGGGTGCGGGCGCGATCGGCGGCACGCTCGGGGCATACTGGCACCGCGCCGGGCACGAGGTGCTGATGGTCGACGTGGATGCCGGGCACGTGGCCGCCTGCCGCACCACGGGTCTGGTCATCGAGGGGCCGGTCGAACCGGCGTTTACCGGCGTCCTCCCCGCCGTCACTCCCGACGAGCTCGACGGGCGCTTTGAACGCATCGTACTCGCCGTGAAGGCGCACGCGACGCCGGCGGCGCTCGACCGACTCGTGCCCCACCTCGCCGACGACGGTTTCGTGCTCTCGGCGCAAAACGGGCTGAACGAGCGGACGATCGCCGACCGCATCGGCGCTCGGCGCACCATGGGCGCGTTCGTCAACTTCGGCGCCGACTGGCAGGGGCCGGGGCGGATCCTCTACGGCAACCGCGGCGCCGTCGTCGTCGGCGAGCTCGACGGGCGGGTGCGCGAACGCACGCGCGACATGCACCGCCTGCTCGCGCTGTTCGAGCCGGACGCGGTGCTGACCGACGACATCTGGGGCTATCTCTGGGGCAAGCTCGGGTACGGGGCGATGCTGTTCGCCACCGCCCTGACGGACGACAGCATGTCGGCGAACTTCGCCGATCCCGAGCGCGTGCCGATACTGATCGGGCTCGCGCGGGAGGTCATGCGGGTGGCCGCGGCCGAGGAGGTCGTCCCACGCGGCTTCGACGGCTACGACCCGACCGCCTTCGCCCCGGGTGCGAGCGAGAGCGCCGCCCGTGCCTCGATCGCCGCCCTCGCGGACTTCACCTTGCGCACGGCGAAGACGCACAGCGGCATTCATCGTGATCTGGCCATTCGGAAACGGCGCACCGAGGTCGACCCGCAGGTCGGCGCCGTCGTCGAGATCGCACGCGCCCGCGGAGTCGACGTTCCGTTGCTCGCCCGGCTCGTCGCGCTCGTCCACGACATCGAGGACGGTCGGCGTGCGCTCTCGAACGAGACGTTCGCCGCGCTCGCGGGCGCGCGGACGCAGCCGTGAGCGTCGCGCTCGTCAGCGGGGTCGGGGGCGGCATCGGCGCGGCGATCGCCGCAAGACTCCAGGCGGACGGTCTGCAGGTCGCCGTGACCGACCTACCCGACGCGTTGAACGCCTACCTCGCCGAGCATTCGGCAGGTGCTGCCCACGCCTGTCCTGCCGATCTGGGCAGGGCCGATCAGGTGCGTGCGCTCGTCGCGTCGGTTCGCGAGACGCTCGGTGTGCCCGACGTCGTCGTCACCGCCGCCGGCGGCGTGTGCGGGCAGATCGGTACGCCGCTGGCGACGGTGACCGATCGTGACTGGCACGACGTCTTCGACGCCAACGTGCACGGCGCCTTTCACCTGGCGCGCGAATGTCTTCCGGGTATGGCGTCGGGCGGACGGTTCGTGACGATCGCCTCGGGCGCGGGCCTGCGTCCGAGCCTGACCGGCGTGCAGGCCTACACCGCCGCAAAGCACGCGCTCGTCGGGCTGACGCGCCAGCTCGCTCAGGAGTTCGGACCGGCAGGCGTCACGGTCAACGCTGTCGCCCCCGGGTTCGTGCTGTCGAACGAGACGACCCGTCGGCAGTGGGCGGTCTACGGCGAGGAAGGCCGGCGAAGTCTCGTCGAGCGGATCCACACGCGCCGGCTCGGCCGCCCTGACGACATCGCGGCGGCCGTCGCGTTCCTGACAGGGGCCGAGGCTTCGTGGATCACCGGGCAGGTGCTCTGCGTCGACGGAGGTATCGCGTGAACGGATCCGTGCTCGACTGGTGCCTCGCACACGAGGAGGACATGATCGACGCGCTGAAGGCCTACCTCCGCCTCCCGTCGGTCAGCACCGACGGTGCCTACGAGAGCGGCATGGAGGCCGCGCGCAGCTGGCTCGAGGCTTACCTCGCGAACCTCGGCTTCGAGGGCATTCGGCGTCTTGACGGTGGCGGACACCCCGCCCTCTTCGCGGAGCGCCTCGACGCACCGCCCGGCTCACCGACACTGCTCGTCTACGCGCACTACGACGTGCAGCCACCCGATCCGATCGAGGCGTGGACGAGCCCGCCGTTCGAACCGACCGTACGGCGCGATCGGCTGTACGCGCGCGGCGCGTCCGACGACAAGGGACCGGCGATGATCGCCCTGCACGCGCTCGCGGGATTCATCGCCGTCGACGGCCGGCTGCCGGTCAACGTGAAGCTGCTGCTGGAGGGCGAGGAGGAGACGGGGTCGCCGTCGCTCCCGCGGCTTCTGGAGAGTCATCGCGAGCTCCTTGTCGCGGACGCCGTGCTGTCGGCCGACGGCGCCCGCTGGCGGGCGGACCGTCCGAGCCTCAACGTCGGCTCGCGCGGCAACGGCGGACTCGGCTTCACCGTGCGCACGGCCTCGAAGGACCTGCACTCGGGCCGCTACGGCGGGGCAGTGCCGAACGCGCTGCACGTTCTGGCGGACATCGTCGCGGGGCTGCACGGCGCCGATGGTCGCGTCGCGATCGACGGCTTCCACGACGGCATCGAGGAACCGGGCGCGGGCGAGCGCGCCACGATCGCCTGCATCGATTTCGACGAGGGCGCATGGCTCGACGCGGTCGGTGCGAAAGCCAGCGGCGAGTCGGGCTACGCGACGCTCGAGCGCCTGTGGACGCGCCCGACGCTCGAGGTCAACGGGATGTGGGGCGGCTACCTCGGAGACGGTGCCAAGACCGTCGTGCCGTGCGAGGCGCACGCGAAGCTGACGACACGGCTCGTCACCGGTCAGGACCCCGTGCATGTGGAGTCCGCTCTCCGTCGCCACCTCGAGGCGGCCTGCCCCGCCCACGCCTCGCTCGACATCGAGGCGCAGCACGGCTGGACCGGCGCCTACACACTGCCCGACGATCACTGGCTGCTATGCGCGGCGGAGGCGGCGCTCACGGCGACGACCGGCGTCTCGCCCGCGCGGGTGCGTATCGGGGCGACGCTACCGCTGATGAGCATCGTGCGCGACACGCTCGGCATCGAGACGGTGATGTTCTCGTTCTCGACCGCCGACGAGGATTACCACGCACCGGACGAGTTCCTGCGGCTTCGCTCCGTGCGCGAGGGTCTGGCAGCCTGGACGGCGCTCCTGGCCGGACCGTTCGACGGTGCACCGGCCGTGATGCCGGACGTCGAGGGCGGTGGCGACAGCCGCTGACGGATCGTCCACCCGATTGCCCGGCGCCAGGACTCGTCGGGTGCATGTGCCGGCCAGGAAGCACGGATAGAGTCGTCCAATCCGGCGTGTGGACCAAGACATCTCGAAGCCCGACGTCGAGGTCTCTCCGCTCCAGCAAACAGCGCGGCAGGCGGTGCCGATGCAGGTGCGCGAAGGCGTAACCACCTCCGCGCCGGAATCGTCCCGGAACTTCGGCCATCATCGAACCTGATATCCCGTTCGTCCTGGAAGACGAAGCGATCGATCCCGCCTCGGACACCGTGACCGACGAGGCTTTGGATGAACCGGCATCCGAATCGATACCGCCGCAGGAACCCGAGACCGCTCCGCTGTCGACGACGATCGAGCCGGATCCGGTCGATTCCGCAGGCTGGCCACCGCTGTCGACGGGGCGTGCGCCGACTGGTTGCGCTACAGCGTGACTACCTCGACGACGAGGTTGCGCCGTTGCTCGATCGAGCGATCTGCCCCATCGGGCACCTGGAGCCGGCGGCGGTGGCAGCAATGTTCGGCCGAGTATCGGTCTTGCTGTTCACCCCGCAGTGAGACGCGCCATCCGGGCTGGTCGCGATCGAAGCGATGGGCTGCGGACTACCGGTCGCCTGCATCGATCGCGGTGCGATGCACGAGGTGGTCGCCGATGCAGGCGTGTTCACCGATGGCGACGATCCGGCGGCGCTCGCCGGTGCGCTGTTGCGTGCACTGTCGATTCCTCGCCATGTCCCTCGCCGTCGCGCCGAGCTTCATTTCGGCCTCGACTCGATACGGGCCGCCGCCGCGAGGCCGCCCTCCAGTGCGACTCGATGCTGACGTCGCTGAGCCTGCTGCGCGGCGGACGCTACCTGAACTTCCTGGCGCGCTCACGGCCTTCCGCCACCTCGCCGGAACACGCATCGAGGCGTGCGGTTTCTCCATGGCGGCCGAATGACGAGTTGCCGCGGGTACGCGTCGGCCGTGATCGACAGGTCCTGCCCGTTCGAGCAACGTCCGAGTATCGTGGATCGGCTGGCACCGGGACCGCCCGGTGACATCGTTCGGCGCCTCGATCACGTTAACGACCTGCGCCCCCGGTCCCGATTTCCCACGGAACCGCTTGATCGAAACCGCAACCTGTGCGATCAATGCGTGGACCATGACCCGAGGCCACGACGGCACGGTCCATCGAGAGCGCATCGATGCCGGCCTGCAACGCCTCGACGTCTCGCCCTTTCGAGCTGGAGCGCAGCGATCCCATGCATGACCCCCTACATGCCCGCCGAACACGGTCCGCGACTCGATTGTCGACCGCCTGCGCGCTGACGCTCGTAGCCGGATCCGCCGTGGCGGACGGCAGTCTGGTCGTCTCGAACTGGGACGGCTACATGCCCGAGGATCTGCCCGACCGGTTCTCGGAGGCGAGCGGTACCGACGTCGAGGTCTCCTTCCACGCCACCAACGAGGAGATCATGGGCAAGGTCGTGGCGAGCCGCGGCAAGGGCTACGACGTACTCTTCGTGTCGTCACCCTTCGCAGAGGCCCTGCACGAGCTCGATCTGCTCGCCCCGATCGATCGGGCGAAGATTCCGAATCTCGCGAACCTCTACCCGCAGGCCGAGGAGCTCGCCTACGACCCCGGCAACACCTTTTCGGTCCCCTACGCCTGGGGCACCACCGGGCTGTGCTATCGCAGCGACCGGCTCGCCGAGGCCCCGGACAGCTGGCAGGACCTGCTCGATCCCGACGAGTCGCTCGTCGGCCGGACGACGATGCTCGCGACCGATCGCTGGCTGATGGGGGCGGGGCTGCTGGCCCGCGGGTACTCCGTCAACGAGACCGACCCGGCCCGGATCGAGCAGGTGCGGGACGATCTCGTGGCGACGAAGCGGACGCTGCTCGCCTACGACGACACGACCTTCTACTCCAAGCTCGTGTCCGGAGAGGCCGACCTCGTGCACGCCTGGGACGGGTGGTGCAACTACGGCATCGCCGAGAATCCGGATATCCGCTACGTCGTGCCCGAGGAAGGCTCCGATCTTTGGGTCGACACGATGGTCATCATGAAATCCTCGGAAAACGTCGATGCGGCCCACGGGTTCATCGACTACGTGCTCGGTGCCGAGACCGGCCAGTGGGTGGTCGAGAACATCATGTACAAGGTACCCAACGAGGCGGCGATGGGGAACATCGATCCGGCCATGCTCGAGTCGTTCCCGAATCTGGCGATGACGCCCGACGAGCTCATGCAGGGCGAGCAGCTCAGGGACCTGGGCGAGACGCAGAAGGCGTACACGAAGGCGGTCACCGAGATCACCTCCTCGCGCTGACGCTCGGTGGCACGGCGTCCGTCGACTTTCGTGCGCGCTCCGACGGCCCTGGTGCTACCGGGCCTGGCCTGGCTCGTCGTCTTCATGCTCGTGCCCTGCGGCCTGATCCTCGTCTACGCGTTCCTGGAGCGCGGCACCTACGGCGGCATCGACTGGCTGTTCACGTTCGACAACTTCGTGCGCGGCGTCGAACCGCTGTACGTCTCGATCCTGATCGACTCGGCGCTGATCGCGGGCTCGGCGACCGCCGTGGCGCTGCTGCTGGGCTACCCGGCGGCCTGGGGCATCGCGCGCGCCGCGCCGCGCTGGCAGACCCGCCTGCTCGTGCTGGTGATGCTGCCGTTCTGGAGCAACTACCTGATCCGCACCTACGCCTGGATCGTGCTGCTGAACCGGGAGGGGCTGATCAGCCGCGGGCTCGTCGACCTCGGGGTCATCGACGCACCCGTGTCGTTGCTGTACACCGCGCCGAGCGTCGTTGTCGGACTCGTCTACAACTACCTGCCGTTCGTCATCCTGTCGATCTACGCCTCCCTGCAACGGCTCGATCCGAGCGTGCTGGAGGCGTCCGAGGACCTCGGTGCACCACCGTGGCGGACCTTCGTGCGGGTGGTGCTGCCGCTGACGATGCCGGGCGTAGCGGCGGGTGCGGTGTTCGTCTTCGTGCTGTCGATAGGCAACTTCATCACCCCGGACCTGCTCGGCGGCGGACGCGTCGTCATGGTGGGCAACCTCATCTACGACCAGTTCCTGTCCGCCCGCGACTGGCCGTTCGGGGCGGCGCTGTCGCTCGCGTTGATCGCGATCATGATGGGCCTGCTGTTCGCGCAGGCGGTGGCGACCAATCGTGGCCGCTGAGCGCCCCGCCGGTACGCGCGGCGCGCTCGCGACGCGACTGTGGCTCGGCGGCGTGCTGTGCTTTCTCTACTGCCCGATTCTCGTGCTGATGGCCCTGAGCTTCAACCGCGCGGGCCTGCCGACGGTGTGGAGCGGCTTCGGGCTGAACTGGTACGCGGAGCTCATCGAGAGCCCCGAAATCCTGTCCGCCGCGCGCAACACCTTGGTGGTGGCGGTAGCGTCGACGCTGATCGCCACGGCGCTCGGCACGATGCTGGCGCTCGGCGTCGCCCGACGTGCGCCGTCGAGCGCGCTCGACGCGTTGCTGTTCGCGCCGATGATCATCCCGGACATCGTGCTGGCGATCGCGCTGCTGTCGTTCTACTCGCTGCTGAACCTCACGCTCGGGCTGCATTCGATCATCGCCTCCCACGTCGTGTTCAACATCGCGTTCGTGTGCGCGGTGGTGCGCACCCGGCTCAAGCACTTCGACTTCGCCGTGCTCGAGGCCTCGGAGGATCTCGGCGCGAGCCGCTTCACCACGTTCCGACGCGTGACGCTGCCGATGATCCTGCCCGGCGTGCTCGCCGGTGCCATGCTCGCCTTCACGTTGTCGGTCGACGAGTTCATCATCGCGTTCTTCGTCGCCGGCCCCGGGGAGAGCTCCACGACGCTGCCGATGCGGATCTACTCGATGATCCGCTTCGGCGTGACGCCCGAGATCAACGCGATGGCGACGATCGTGATGCTGTTCAGCTTCACGCTCGTGCTGCTCTCCCAGCGCCTGGATCGCTCGGCGACGCTACCCGATGACTGAACCCGTCCCCGTGGTCCGTCTGGACGGCGTCACGCGTCGCTTCGATGCGGTGCTCGCCGTCGACGACATCGATCTCGATCTGGACGCCGGCGAGTTCTTCGCGCTGCTCGGTCCCTCGGGGTGCGGCAAGACCACCCTGCTGCGCCTGATCGCGGGCTTCGAGCACCCCGATGCCGGGACCGTGCAGATCGACGGGACGGACGTGACAGCCCTGCGCGCCGGCAAGCGGCCCGTGAACCTCATGTTCCAGTCCTACGCGCTGTTTCCGCACATGAGCGTGCGCGCCAACGTCGCCTACGGTCTCGAGATGGAACGCGTCGCCAAGGGCGAGCTGCGACGCCGTGTCGATGCGGTGCTGGAGCTGACCGAGCTCGGCGAGCTGGCGCCGCGTCGCCCCCATCAGCTCTCGGGCGGACAGCGCCAGCGCGTGGCGCTCGCCCGGGCCATCGTCAAGCGTCCGCGCGTGCTGCTGCTCGACGAGCCGCTCGGCGCGCTCGATCGCAAGCTGCGCGAGCAGATGCAGTCCGAACTCAAGCGCCTTCAGCACGAACTGGGCATCACCTTCGTCGTCGTCACACATGACCAGGACGAGGCCATCGGCCTCGCCGACCGCATCGCGCTCATGCAAGCGGGTCGGATCGTGCAGCTCGACACGCCCGAGGGCCTCTACGAGCGTCCGGCCACGCGTTTCGCTGCGGACTTCGTCGGCCGCTCGAACTTCCTGTCGGGCCGTCTCCAGACCGATCGTCTCGTGACCCCGGAACACGGCGCGCTGCCCGTACAGGCACCCGGCGCGGGGACGCGGTCCGGCGATGCCTGGCTCTGCGTGCGACCGGAGCACATCGAGATCGGCCCGCCCGGAGACGCGGTGCCGGCGACCCACGCCTCGGTGATCGGCACCGTGCTCGAGACGCTCTATCGCGGGG
>Ga0209187_1002191_pt1 | contig 19339 bp, 10 predicted proteins | sample BantaG_FD_187430 | JGI IMG/M metagenome (GOLD analysis project Ga0209187, IMG submission 187430) | Marine algal microbial communities from Bantry Bay, Ireland - BantryBay_4 metaG (SPAdes) (version 2) | ecosystem: Host-associated > Algae > Red algae > Unclassified | place: Bantry Bay, Ireland...
AATTATAAAGGATTATATAAAGTTAAATTGAGCAACGACTTAAAATCAGTCAATTCCGTTACCTTGTATTCGGGAGGAAGAGGCTTGCCAGAGGAGTTGATTATCAATGTAGCCAAAGTACGCAGTGAGTTAGTCTTCGCTACACCCCACGGAATTTTTACTTACGATAACGCCCTGGATACCTTTCAGTTACATCCCGATTTTTTGGAGATATTTGGTGCCAAACGCAATTTTCACCGGGTGATTGAGGACGAAGTTGGCAATATCTGGTTTTCGGTAGATCAAGAATTTGGGGTAATCAGGATTGCAGAACGAGGTGTTTTTAATAAATTTAAAGTGGAATATTTTAACCAACTCCAGGAAGATCTGGTAGATGGTTTTGAATATGTATATGCGGCGGGCGATCAGCAAGTTTTTATCGGTACGGAGAAAGGATTTACCCGATATATGCCCATTGAGAATAAAAACAAGGCGTTTAAATTTAAGGCCTTGATCCGTGAAGTAGCCTCTATTACCGAAGGAGATTCGACGATCTACCAGGGGGGTGAAACAGCAGATAATTTTGGTTTTAATTATCGAATGAATGATTTTCGATTCGGTTTCTCAGCGCCTTATTATGAGAAAATAAGTTATCTAAAGTTTCGCTATAAGCTAGACGGTTTCGAGGAAGAATGGAGTGAATGGACGCCAAGAACCGAAAAGGAATATACCAACCTGCCCGCCGGAGATTATCGCTTTCAGGTACAGGCACGGAATGCCTACGGACAATTGAGTGAAGAGGCTTATTTTGAATTTACCATCTTTGCCGCCTGGTACTGGTCGTGGATCGCAAAGTTGATTTATCTAGTCATTGGGGTAGTATTACTAATCAGTTTATGGCAGTATGTCAACCAGCGAGAAAGGAAAAAAACTGCTGCCTTTAAGATGGAACAGACCCAAAAACTACAACGCAAGGAGGCCGAATTTAAAAAAGAAGTCCAAAAATCAGAAGGAGAAATTATCAAACTTCGCAACGAAAAACTCAACACCGATATCAATCACAGAAATAGTCAGCTGGCTTCCGCCACCATGCATCTGGTACAAAAAACAGAAATTCTTAATAAAATAAAAAATGACCTGACCAGTATCCAGAAAGAATCGCCAGTAGAAGTAAAGAAAAAGATCAAACAAATTACCAGAGCGATTGAATTCGATATTCAGCTGGACGATAGCTGGACCCAATTTGAGACCTACTTTGATCAGGTACACGAAAACTTTTTCAAACGCTTACGCGAAAAATTTCCAAAATTAACGCCTAAAGATCAAAAGCTCTGCGCCTACTTACGTATGAATTTATCAACCAAAGAAATTGCTCCCTTATTAAATATTTCCGTACGAGGAGTAGAGATCAGTCGCTACCGGTTAAGAAAAAAACTGGCGATCGACTCGGAAGTAAATTTGGTGGGCTTTGTGATGGAGGTGTAGGGCTCGTGGCTCTTTAATTGGTGAGGGCTTTCGGTAGGCTGACAATGGGCTAACGATTGACGCTCTTCAAATGGTGAGGGTGAGCGATTGGCCTTCAGTGGGCTTTCGACAGGATAACAATTGATTTTCTTTTATCGTGTTTAATCGAAAGCTGGTGAGAAATTTGAGCCTTCCGGTGCGAGAGGGTTGCTATTTACATTCACTTTGCCATGAAGTTAGCAGAATACGTTAAAGAACGCCCATCGTCCGCCCACTGAAAGCCTATTGATAGCCCATCGTCCGCCAAACCAATTAAAGAACCTCTAATTCTTCTTCACATAAAAAGGAAAATTCGCCGTTGCTGCATTCCCATTCCCATCATAGATATAGGTAAACAATCGGTAAGGGCCTTCCTTCTTCGGTGCCTTAAACACCAGCTTTCCAGGCGTACCACCATCCGTGGATACCGCAACCGGATCGGGTCGAGATTCTTTATCACCACCAGATTTGATATCTGTACTTTCGGGTAAAATCTCGTATCGGTAAGTTAAAGGATCATCGTCTGGATCTTTGCTTTCGATATCAAATTGGACTTTGGTACCAGGTTTCACGTAGACGCTGGCGCGGGTTTCCGCTCCGTTCATCTTCATTTTAGTGATATTAGGTGCACGATTGTCAGGATACTTACCACTCCATGATTTTTCGAGAACGTCCATGACTTCCGTTTCCGAGCCATCCTCCAAAAATAGTCCATACCAGGTAGGCGTAGTTTCCTGCTTTTGTCCCCAGAGAAAAACGTACGAACCTATACACATGGCGGTATCTTTTGCAATGCCTTGCTCGTACCTTCTGGCGTAGTCAAATGCTTTTTCGGTACTGGTCTGTTCGATGGGAGCGCCCCATTTTGTTTTGTCAACTTCCCAGTGTCCGTTGGGTCCCCATTCTGTAATCACGTAAGGCTTTTTCCAGCCGTAAGCGCGCATCTCTTTATCAATTCCAATCAAGCCACCATACGTATTGATCCCATATATATCAATCGAAGGTGCTCGTTCCATAATCAATTGAACTTCTGCAACGTCCAGACCCGCCGTAACTGTCATGGTTGGATGATTTGGATCGACCCTTTTGATCATTTTAGCAATATCTTCGACTGCATTCCAGACCTTAAAGTCCGAGTAGAATAAATCCATTTCATTACCAATACCCCAGACCAAAATAGCCGGATGATCTTTATACGTTTCTACTATTTCGGTAAACCGTTCCAATTGTGCTTGTACCGCTTTCGAATCATTATAATCAAATCCCTGGCGCTCACAACCCACCCAAAGACCAAAAGAAATTGTTAAACCCTTGGCATGTGCTTCATCCAGGATAGCAATACCTTCGGCAGCACCCCAGGTTCGGAGAGAATTCGCTCCGTAGGCTACCGCACGATCTATTTTAGATTGGCCACCAACTCCCTTAATGTAGTAAGGCTCTCCACCACGGTACAATTGCCAGTTACCATTTTCCTGACGCATTTCTACTTTGATCGGACCAGGAGCGGGGGCTTGACTAGTGACTTTAAATGGATAGCTCAAAAAAATGAGCAAAGACAGCGCTATGATTATTTTTTTCATTATGGAAATTTTTTCACCTTAAAATTTTATTACACCAAAAAATAGTAAATAATAACAAATTCAACAAAAAAATAATACAATGACGTAGTGATGATGTACATTTACACATAGAGACGTACAGTTGATGTAGGTGTTTTTTCTCTATTACTGCCTAATCACCTTACATTTGTTCACCAAATTATTTTTAAAATCCTGGCCAAAAATAAATTCATGGTTCGACCTTCAACCAAAAAAAATAAAAGTAATACATCTTTTAGATATCTATTTATTCTAGTCCTATTTCTGTGGAACACTGAGCTGATACTTGGACAGGATTCCACTACTGATCATCCACCCGAAATTTTAATCAATACTAAGAAGGAACTGCCTCCCGATTCTTTGACCCTGAAAGCTGCAGAGGAACTACCACTCAATCTGGAGGTGATTGCCGGGATACAATATGATACGTCTTTTGTGGGTACAAAATTGCGAAAGCAAAGTCAAAAGTTGACCATTTTCGGCTATTATCGACTATTCGGATATGGACGAAATATGATGGAACCTTACCCAAATTTGGTACCTTTCGAAAAGGCATATGGATTTGGGGATGGATACCGCGAGCCAACGATGTCTCTTAGTGTCTTTGGTCGACCCAACGGGAAATCTGCTTTTGGAACGGAAATATTCTTATTTGCTCCTTACGCCGGGGGTGGCGCGGAAGAAAATGTTTTTACCTTGAATCTGGGGATTAATTTCTACGGAAATTTTCGGACTAAACTCGGAAATTTTGGCGTACGCGCCGGTGGTATCCATTGGTATAACCTCAGTAATTTTACCGTTGGTGTTTATCAAATTCTGGATCGATACAGTATTTTTGATCGTACCCCCTGGGAAGGCGTTACCGATGAATTAAAATATGAAAGTTATTATAGAACCGGAGCAACCAGTGCGGGAGATCTGCGCTGGAATAATCAGGCCTTTCAAGGGTTGATTGTCAATGGGGCACAACTGCCAGGTAATCTTGGTTTTGATTTATTTTGGGGAAAAACACAACCCAATGGAAACTTAACAAACTCCATTAATGATCCGGCGCTATCCATCCCATCCACGCTGGACGCAGGAAGTGTACCCACTTATCTTGGTTTTGCGGGTGATGGACGAACGACTTCCAATTTTATTACCGGTGGAAAAATCGGGAAGACTTTTGGTAAAAAACGGAATACTATATTTTACAATGCTATTTATAGTGTCACCGCGTTAGATTCCATTGCCAAAATTTCGAGAAAATATCAGGTGCACACTTTATCCATGAATTTGAAAATTGACAAGATGAGATTTGTGGGAGAATTTGGGGCAGGTAGCTACGAAAGTCCGACCTACAACAAAAAGTGGGGAGAAGTCCTGATGCTTCACGCTTTTCTTCCCAAAGAATATACAGTGCTTCCCATTGATGTTCAGCTATTCCAGATTAGTAAAGACTTCTTTAATCAAAATGGAGCAGTTGCGACCAACTCGAATCCTGATATTATTAAAGATTTTGGCGTGATTGCGGGTGCCAATGGTATCGGTGCTCAAATTGCCCAGGTTGGTCAACTCGTTCACAACCGTCGCGGATTAAATATCAATACGGAAGTGGACATCGGAAAACTAAGACTTAATTTCGGTTGGGGACTATCCAAAGAACTAGAGGTCGCCTCGACCCAGCTTACTTATGTTCATCGAATTAATGGCCTGGCGTTGTCACGGATCTATAATCCTTTTCCGGAAGGAGCGGTAAGTCCGACCGTATTTGGTCCGCTGGGACGAAAGATTTCATTTTTTCGCGGAGTAACAGAAATTGTACAAACCACGGACCTGAATCCGGTCACTGCCAACGCAAGAAATAAGAAATATTTTAATGCCGTGGATTTACAAGCAAAATATAAAACTAAACTAGGGGATCGTTTTCTGTATCTTTTTTACTTAGGATCTTTTGGTTCTGCTAGCCGAAAAAGTGAAGCACTACCATTGTACAATGAGGATAGTTACTTGTTTGTACAATATCACGAATTTGATGCGTACCTGGAGATATTTCCCAAATTTATCCTCACCGGTTACCTGGGAATTGAAAATGCACGAGGTGGAGCGGATACACAGTTTGACCTGGCTACCCAATTGCCCCTCGATCAATTCGGGACCGGTATAGGCGTTGGTTTTGACTGGACCATTTCAAAGTCCACTGGTCTTTATTTTAGACACCGATGGATGAATTTTAGGGACCGAAGTTTTGAATTGGATCAGTATAAAGGTAGAGAGGTGACGTTGGAGTTGAAGACATTTTTTTGATACGATGGGCGGACAATTGGCTTTCGAAAGCCCATTGAATTTGAATTGGTTTTATTAATTTTTATTATGATGTTGTTTATGAAAAATTTATTTACGAAAATCTTCTTGTTGTTTTTTATAACCTTATGGACTGGATCAGGTCTTTGGGGGCAAGATGGCGGTTCGTAAGCGACCATAGCGGACGAAGAAAAAGCTGAGATTCGATTTAATGGATTGGGAAGAACCTTGATTAACCGGACGGGAATTGAAGGAGATGTGGTACTGGCAGATACGAATACGATAGGTCGCCTGACGGATGGAGAATTTTTGTTAGACCTGAAGGTAAATGCTACGCCGAATAAATCTTCGGAAGTACAGGCGATTCTTAGACTTCGAAATGAATTTGGCGGATTTTTCGGGGCCGGAATATCGCTGGAAGTACGGGAACTCTGGGCACGAGGAATCATTGCTGACTTTGTGAAATATCGGGTAGGAGATATGGATGTGGCGGTGTCGCCTTACACCTTGTTTAGTCCGGATGAAGAGGGGTTTGTCAATGAGCCGGCGGTTTTTCAACCTTTAAAACAAGTGATTGATTATGAACAATTTTATACCGACGATAATACCCGCCGGCTACAGGGAGGTAAGATCGATTTTGGATTGAACTTTGGATCGGTACTCGAAGATATGGAGTTCTCCTCCTTTATTGCCCGAATTCGAGGAACAGACTTCTTTACGATTCCTACCCGTTTAGTAACGGGAGGAGAGGTGGATTTCTCTACCGTTACCATTAGTGATTCTTTAGGGATAAAGGCAGATGTAGGCTTTAATCTGGTCCATACTTTTGACGATCTTCAATCGGGGAATGCCGTAACCGGGATTCGAAATACGGTATACACGGTAGACTATGATGTGACTGTTTTAGATAAAAATAATATCTCCTTAAATCTTACGGGAGAATCCGGTCACTCGAAAGTTATGCGGGCAGAACGGATAACCAAAGATGACGGGAGTGAAGAAAATGTAACGATGCCAGATACCGAAGAAGATGATACTTTTATGGACGTAGGACTGACTTTTAAATTGAAAAAACAGAAGTTAATCATTTCCGCCTCTTATATTGATATTGGGCCAGACTTTTTCAGTATGGGAGCACAGAGTAAGCGAGTAGAATTTGGCGCGGACAAAAGCTTTTATAACCGAATTGGTACCAGTCGAAATTTACGAAAAACCTCTCTGTTTGATCTTTCGCGAGACCGGGCGTTATATACTTTTCGGACGGCAGATCGTTTGATGGCCTATGATCCCCGCTACAGCAATACACTGCCGTACGGAGATGCGACACCTAACCGGAAGGGAGTAAAATTTGGCGTTCATTATGGAGAGGAAATCGACAAGATTACCGCACGGGTGGACGGCGCTTTTCTGACCGAAATCCGGGGGCAGGGAACTCCCGAGTTGAAAGATTTTACCTTGATTAAAGCGGCTGCCGATATAAATCTACACCAGTTTTTTGGCTGGAAAAATATGATCAGAACTACCTTGGGTCTTCAGTACGAATCGACTACCAGAGGTGGTGGAGAGTTTGAAGTCGTAGACTTGAGTTCTACTTTAATAGATTTGGGTTTGGAAGTAGAAATATTCTCCCAGTTTGATTTGCTTTTTGGGGCAAAACTATTTAATTCAGAAGGTAGGGATTATGTACCCATTTTGACTGGATTTAATGATGTACAGGATTTTCCAGCACCGCTCGTCTTTGATGATCAGGAGACCATGCTCGGTCTAGGATTTAAATATGAATTTAAAAAAGACATCTACCTGACCTTGCAATATAATCATTTCAATTCTGAATTGGGCGCTGATAACCCGAACAATTACGAATTACAACAGTTCTTTGTTTTGTACAATATGGAGTTTTAAACCAGACAGTGATTTATAAGTTTCAGTGTAAATTATCAGTTCAGAAATCGCAAATAATTTTTTATGATTAAGATAAATTTTTTCACCTTTTTCTTGGGAGCATTAATGATCCTTGGCGTCGGCAGTTGTAGTCACGATACAGCGCCGGAAATGCCTAATTTGGTCGATCGTTTCGGACCTTTTAGAGCAATAAGCGATCTGACGGCAAGTCAACCGACGGCGGATTTTGCCGCAGGAGAGACGATTTCTTTTAATGCTACTTTTAATAAAAATGTTGCCTGGGTACTGGAGATAACCGGATCAGAGAGCGGATCGGTGAAAATAATCGAAGGTTTTTCCAGTGAACTAAATGCCAGCAATTCGACCTGGGATGGAGGGACGTCGGAATTACCGCTATTTAAAGCGGAGATGGCGAACGTAGTTTTGACCGTACCCGAAGAAACCGCCTTTATAGCAACCACTACCGTGGAGACATTATCGAATAAGCAATACGAAGGACTGTTGTTTACGGACTTTGAGCAAGACTTGGGAGTAGATGCATTTGTCGGAAATTTTGAATTTGAATTCACCCCACAGACGGGTCGACAAACAGACTTTCCTGCTGAAGGTGATTTTTATTATCGATTAGAAGGAACGGATGACGTAGTGCCTAATTTTTTCGTGGGATTGATCGATCTTAAATCCGAGATTACCGGGAGTGGAGTTTTACAATTTCCAACCACCGTCCCCGAAGATTTGTTTTTCAATTTTTTTATATTTTCAGATGCCGGCCCTCACGGAATAGCCATTGTTGATTTTTTTATAGACGATAACGATACGGGTACTTATGAACTGGATCAAGACAATACCACTTTTCGTCGGCTGGAAGGCGGCGACATTGATCTTGCTACTTTTGAAGGATGGCAACAGGTTAGTTATCCGATGAGTGAAACGGGAATTTCTCAGGAAGAGTTAGGGAAAGTTGTCGCAATTCGGTTGTTGATGATTTCAAATATGAATGCACAACCAACTCCACCTATACAGGTTGGTTTCGGTATTGATTATATGATCTTTACAGAAGGTGGACCTTTGGAGTTGTAACTTTTGTCCTGTACTTACTTAGAATTTTTATAAAAAAAATTTCGAACCAATTGACCAAAATAATCAGAAATAAATGAAAAATATAAATATAAAATACGCTTGTTTTGCCATTATGGCCTTTCTAATTTGCGGATGCGTATCCTTGAAGAAAGCAACTTTATACGATGGCGTAGTTACCCAGGAGAATGAGGTAGTTCCTGCTGATATTTCATTGGTCGTCCAACCGTTGATCTACGATGAAGATGCCACGGACGTATGGGGACTAGAAAAAGATGCATGTCAGGATGCGAGCATCTCCGATGTAGCGTATAGCGGCAAGGAGTCCCTGAAAATCACGTGGAATCGAGAGGCGACCGGTTGTGAGTGGTCAGGAATTGGAATTGGCTGGGACAACTGGGCGGGGAAAGATCTGTCGCTCATCATGAGTTCGGTGGCCATTCAAATGTACGTGCGGACTCAAAAAGGAAAAGCTTTTGGGTTACCTTTTGTTTTGACCCTGATTGATTATAGTAACGGGATGGGTTTTTTATATACGACCAATAAATATTTTGAGCGGGCTGCCATTGATGAAGAATGGCAAAAGGTGGTGGTGCCCTTAAAAGATTTTGAAATAACCGAGGAAAATCTGGATCCTTCCAATATCAAACAATTACAAATTGAGTTGCAGCAGAGTGGGAGTGTGTATCTAGATGATATTAGTCTTGTTTTTTACGAAGAACAAGAACAGACTCCGTGGATGGTGGAAGAGGATTTAGACGATCCCATTGCTACCCCTAAAGTTATTTTTGATGATGCCTTCGTTAATAATAACGGTTGGGGATTAGTTGAGGATGATTGTAAACAATTCGAATGGTCGGATGCGGAAGCATTATCGGGCGAAAAATCCCTGCACCTTGTCTGGAATGTAGAAGGAAAGGACTGTAAGTTTAATGCTTTTGGCGTCAGCTGGAATAAATGGAAACCCGTAGACATGACTTCTATCAGAGATAAAGCGGCTTTTGAATTTGATATATTGACGGTAGGACAAACGGTACAAAGCCTTCCGATGAAGATTGGATTTGAGGATTACGACCGGGCAAAATCCCTGGTTAGTTTGACGCAGGATTTTGTGGAAGGAAGAAGTTATGATACCAAATGGCGTAAAGTGCGAGTTCCTTTATCCTCCATCCCGGAAGGAGTAAATTACAAAAATATTAAACAAGCTTATTTTACGATGACCGGGACAGGAGAAGTCTTTATAGATAATTTTAAGCTGGTGGATTGATCAACTTTAATATAGATTGGAATAATATTCTTATTTTTAGTGTAATAAAGCAAATTCATTTCACTAAAATTTTCAGGTATGTCCATAAGAATATTTATAGTTGGAGTCTTCCTCTTTCTAAGTATGGGTTTTCTCTCCGCCCAAACCTTCCACGGCCCGGCATCTGATATAGCCAAAATAAAATCCAATATCGCTAACTTCTCACAATTCTACATCAACGGCGAAATAGACAAGCTGACCAATTCCTACACCACCGATGGTAAAATATTTCCCAATGGTACAAATATCATCGCCGGACACGAGGCCATCCGAAGAAAATGGACTTTACCCGTCGGCGTAAAAATTCTCAGACATCAGGTAACACCAGAAGAGATTCGCATCGTGGACGAATACGCTTATGATTATGGCTACTACGCCGGAGCTACATTAGGACGGGACAGCTCGGAGAGTACCTGGCAAGGAAAATATGTCATCGTTTGGAAAAGAGTCGAAGACGATTGGAAAATCTATTTAGATATCTGGAATAATGTAAATGCACCCACACCAACTGCCTCCAACACCAAGCCGATCCCACAAAATCATCCAGAATTTGGCGCGGTCAAGGCGGCGATCGAAGACTACGTATTTGGGCTATATCTAGTTGAGGCTCAACGAATTGTCAATAGCGTGGATACTACGTTACACAAAACCGGTTTTTGGTTTAATAAAGAAAAGAAGGTCTACGTTAATAATCTGGAAATGAGTTATACCCAATTGGTCGACCTGGCTGGAAAATGGAATAAGAACGGCGATCAGACCACCCCTGAGTCTCCCCGTGAAATCACCATTTTCGATATCACTGATAAAACCGCATCGGGAAAGTTAGTGGCGGCCTGGGGAATGGATTATTTTCACCTGGCAAAAGTTGATGGTAAATGGAAAATTCGGAATGTGTTGTGGCAGAGTTTGCCTGAAGCGGAGTAATGAATAATGAATAATGCCTTCGAACGTGTTTTTTTAATAATGAATAATGCACTAATGTACCTCTTCATGAATACTGACCTGGCAACGATCTTCATAGATCGATCGCATTATTCATTAAAAAATTATTCATTATTCATTATTAAATCCCAGACCTTCTGCTTGAGAGGTGACGTCTTTTATTGCCTGTTTTCTAAGATAATGGGTATACTAAATCCCCAAAACCCATTCGTGGCCCGTCTTTTGGACTATAAAAGCCTAAGACTTGTTCTGTTAAAGCCCATCAACTTCCACAAAGCAAGCGAATAGAAAGGCTACCCGTGCGATTGCCTACCTTTGGTCGTGTAAAAAAGCTCATCTATCGTGTTAACTGACAACGATATTTTGAAAGCGAATGCTTAACGTTGTCACGCACTCATTTCTTAAAATAATATCCGATGAAGTTTCTTTATGTTGTACTGGTTTTCATAACCGGATTATTCTTCTCGGAACTTTCCGCACAAAATTTACAAAAATCCATTGCTGTCCTGGATCTCACGGGGCGAAATAATGAGTCCAATGATGCCCGCCTTTTTTCGGTAGAGCACATGGCCAAGGTAACAGGTATTCCCTTTATCAGAACGGATGATTTGTCGGTAGCGATGAATTATGGGATGATTTTAAGTAGTTCCTTATTTAGTAATAATAAATTTTCAAGTGAGGAAGTAAGTCAATTTGAAAGTTACGTAAATGAAGGTGGACTATTGGTGGCCCCGAGAATTGAAGAGACCGATTTTTTTCCGTTATTTGGAATTGAAAATTTTGAAAATAGTAATAGTCGATTTGCCATCCACTGGGATGCTACGCTGACGGACGCTTCCTTAAAATATATTGACCAACCGGAAGAACGTACCTTGTCATTAGGACGCGATACTTACGATGCCATTTATAAAACGATTGGATACACCACGACCACTGCGCGTACGTTGGCTTCCTTTCCCGATGGTACGGCAGCCGTAATAAAAAATACTTATGGAGACGGCGCTGCCGTTTCGATTGGGGTATCCTGGAAAGAGGTGATTTTAAGAAACCAGCTCAACCGTGATTTCGAAGCCCACCGGGTTAGCTCGAATGGATTTGAGCCAACCTCCGATGTACTTGCCCTCTTTATCCGTGCACTGTTTATGGAACATCATCCGTATACGGTTTGGAAAAATACCAGTCCGGGGAATTCGGAAGCGACTCTGATGGTTACCCACGATATTGATAGCCAAACGGGGATGGATACTTTGCGGGTTTTTGTGGACTACGAAGCAGCTAATAATCTGGAAGCTACCTATAACGTCACGGTTCGTTATTTTGATGATGAATTAATGGGGCCTTATTATTTAGGTAGTCAGTCTACGATGAATTATATTTTAAATCACGGACATAACATCGGTTCTCATTCGGTAGGACACTTTTTTGATTTTGCGGATGCCGATATTTTTCCAATGGGAAATCCAGGAAATACGCAGGATAATTATTTCCCGTTCAATGATGGAGATATTACCATCGGTGGAAATGTTTACGGAGAATGTGAAGTATCAAAAAATACGCTGGAATCCGATATTCCAGGTTTATCAATTCGAACTTTCCGAGCGGGTCATTTGGCGTATCCACAATATTTGATCAACGTACTGGATGAATTGGGCTACCACTATAACAGTTCTTATTCGGCAAGTGATGTACTAAATAATTTTCCATTTCAAAATAAAAAAGATCAAAGTTTTAGTGGAGAAAATTCTGACGTGTACGAATTTCCGGTTACCATTTCAGATGTCTTTCACGACGATCCGATTTCGTCAGCTAATATTTTTGATAAAGCGGACAACTGGCTGGAGGTTACCCAAAAGAATTTAGAAAACGGAGCTCCGACGGTCCTCCTCATTCATCCCAATCGACATTATAAACTGGACGGTCTGACATATTATGTGGACCGACTTCCCGAAGAAGTAGCGATCATGGAAATGCAAAATTTTGGAGACTTTTGGCTCGCCAGAGAAGACCAGGATTATACCACAGAAATAATCAATGATCAGATGACCATCCAGTTAACGACCGCTCTCGATCTATCCCAAAATGTCAGTCTGGTGGTCTCCAACGGACAGGCCCTGACAACGATTAAGGTACTCGATGAGCAGGGAAATCAACTAGATAAAATAATAGAAGCTAAAGGAGCGGAAGATGTGGTCGTTTATTTTCGGGATAATCTAACGAGTACGAAAGAAGGGGTTGAGCAACTGAACAAGGTGGAGATTTTTCCAAATCCAACCACAGGTGCATTTAGCGTTCGGATGGATTGGCCGAGTACGGGTAAGTTGAATCTTGATGTTTATGATGTATATGGTAAAAAAATTACGCAACTAATAAGTAAAATACTTCCGGCAGGAGCCGTCAAATTAGAGACCTCTTTAAAAACTCAAAATCTCTTACCCGGATTATATTTTTTAATCGTAAAAAAGGACGGAGAAATTTTCGGTCGGGAAAGGGTTTTATTTTTTGAGTGATTACATCCCCAAATCCTTCACAATCCCCGCAATTTTAGCTTCCAATGCTGCCTCAACTTTTTCAAAATCTGCGGCGGACGCCAGTGGCAAATTCACACTCATGTAATACTTGATTTTCGGTTCCGTACCACTTGGTCGCAAGGCCACGCGGCTACCATCCTCGGTCGTATAAACCAGGACATTTGATTTTGGAATATCAATTGGTTGGGTCGCTCCGGTTATCACATCTTTGGTAATCGACAATTTATAATCATCAATCTTTACCACCTTGGAACCATTTATTTCCGTCATTGGCGTAGCTCGCGCATCGGCCATCATCTGTTTAATTTCTTCGGCGCCGGAGATACCTTTTTTGACAAGTGAGATCAAGTGTTCTTTGTAAAAGCCATGTTTGACGTACAGTTCGATCAGCGCCTGATAAGCAGAACTACCGCTGGCTTTGGCTTGCGCCACAATTTCTACGGCGAGCAGGGTAGAGGTAACTGCATCCTTGTCGCGGACAAAATCACCGACCATATAGCCGAAGCTTTCTTCTCCACCACCGATGAAGTTTAATTCGGGATGATCCTTAATTAATTTGGCAATCCATTTAAATCCGGTGAGGACAATCTTGTTTTCTACATCGTAGCTGGCGGCCAGATTAGTGAGCATGGGCGTAGAGACAATAGTGGTTGCGATAAATTCTTTTCCCTTTATTTTATCTTCCGCTTTCCATTGTTTGAGTAGGAAATCGGTCATCAATAACATGGTCTGATTTCCGTTGAGTAATTGCATTTCATTTTTGTCGTTACGAACTGCGACGCCCAGTCGGTCACTATCCGGATCGGTTCCAATCACGATATCGGCGTTTACCTGGTTGGCCAATTCCAGAGCCATTTCGAGAGCTTCAGGCTCTTCTGGATTCGGAGAATTAACGGTTGGGAAACTACCATCGGGGACCCGTTGCTCTTCCACGATGTGCACATTATTATAACCAGCGCGTTTCAGGGTTTCGGGAATAGCGGTGATTGAGGTACCGTGCAGAGAGGTAAAAACAATGGTGGTGTTATTTTTTGCATCTTGCGTAGCGCCCGTACTCCCGTTTTTCACCGATGCATCGATAAATACGTCATCCACTTCTTTTCCAATCATGTGAATTAGATCAGGGTTGGCATCGAATTTTATATCCGCGTAATCCAGGTTGTCAATGATTCCGATGACCGCTGAATCGTGTGGCGGTACCAGTTGACCACCATCCTGCCAGTAAACTTTATAGCCGTTGTATTCCGGTGGATTATGCGAGGCCGTTAATACGATTCCGCAATGACAATTCAGGTGGTTGACGGCAAAAGATAGTTCTGGCGTAGTCCGTAAGTCTTCAAATAAATAGACCTCGATGCCATTGGCAGAAAAGACATCTGCGACTACCTTGGCCAGGCTTTGACTATTATGACGACAATCAAAAGCGATGACTGCTTTACACTTTTCGTTGGGAAAAGCTTTCTTTAAATAATTACTGAGGCCCTGAGTACTTTTTCCGAGTGTATATTTGTTGATGCGGTTGGTACCGATGCCCATGACACCGCGCATTCCACCCGTTCCAAATTCCAGATTTTTGTAAAAACTTTCCTGAAGGTCTTCCGGATTGTCGGCCATATCCTTTCGGATAGCGGTTTGTGTTTCTTGGTCGAATACTGGGGAAAGCCAGGCTTTTGCTTTGTCTAGGATTTCGTTGTTGAGCGTTGACATGATGTAATATTTAGGTTTTGAATGTTAATTTTTTTATTTAAGTAATGGACAGTTGTATGTAGCTTTTCTCAACGAAAGAGAATGTTATCAGCTATTATTAGCTTTAGTGTTTTCTCTATAAGTTCCAAATTTGTTTTGCTTGATTTGCTAGTTGACTTTGACGAGAATTAATTTCAGGCTCACCCCATTGTTGATAATGAGCCGGAATTGCCCTTGTTGTGTTCAAAGAACTCTTTTTAAATATTATTTTCTTGTCTTCATATCTTTTAGTACCTGAATCACTATTGAGCTTATTTTCCAAAATTGATAGGTTTCCTAATCTGTAAATACATCTTTCAAAAACGTCGTCTGGGATATGCTTCCAGTTTTCATCATTTGATTCTGGCATTATATGTTCGATTGTATACAAATCACTAAATAAATCTATGTCAGTTTTGTAAAGTTTTCTTTCAACTTTCGAAAGTATATATTTAACAATTTTATGATTTCTACTAGTTCTTTTAAACTCCTTATTTGAAAAGGCAGTTTCAAATGAATCGTCTTTAGGATCGATTTTCTTTAAAATACTTTGATCATAATTATTCGTTGATCTAATGGACTGTGAAAGTTCGTTATAAATAGTTTCTTGATCATTAGGATTTAGTCCACTAATTATGTTATATCTAAATGATAGGATGGTTATATCATTTAACAATTTTTTAAATATTTTAGGATCTAAATGTTGATAGCCAGCGAGTAATAGTGAAAAAGGTTGTCTAACTTGAAAAATTTTCAGAGTTTTTAAATTGCTTGTTATCTGTTTATCTCCCTTCCATAGTTCATCAAATGGATTTCTCAACGCCATATAGATATCGGAAGATCTTTCAAGATTCCTCAATAATTCAAAAACTTCCTTTTTTTCAGATATATTTCTTCTTATCGCTTTAAATAAATCATTCTTTCTTACCGTCTTGTATTTACTGTTCCAATATACCCTGAGAAATTCAGCTAGCTTTTCGCTACCTAATTTCCCAATTATTTTCCCCCAGATAGTTTCTATTTCTGTAATTTCTGAGTTATGGGGCATATTTGAGTCTACCACTGAAAATAAGTAATTTTTCAATAGATCAGAGGCAGATAATTGAACACCTCTGGCATTTAGTGTTTCAAAAACCTTAAATGCGTTTAATTCATCACTTACCGAAATGACTGTAAAAAAGAGTTTATCAATCATTTTATCTATAAATTCAGCGATTGCTTCTCCAGTAGAATATGAGCTCCTTATTCTGGTTTCAAACCATTCAAAACAATTCTTCATTAATCGTTCAGATGAATTAAGCCCTCTTTGAGGTAGTTGCTCCAATGGAACCAGTTTTGACCTGTAAAAGTCGTCATTGTTTCGATTAAGTTTTAATTTGTTAGTTGCTATTAGAGTCACAGGATCTAAATACCCGATATAATTATTTCTAAAGGAGTCTACACGTTTTATATTCTTTTCTGGCTCAATATCTTTATCTACAAAAAGTTGAAGAGTTTTGATAACTGCAAGGATTAATATGCTTATTGTAGTTATTCTTTGTTGTCCATCGATAACTTTGAAATTTTTATCATTGCGAGTTTGTAATACTAAATAACCTAGATAATGCCCTGGTTCAGTCCCACTCACCACAGATTGTATGTCTTGCCAAAGATCATCCCATTGTTCGTTTTCCCAAGAGTAATCACGTTGAAATTTAGGTATTTCATACGTTAATCCATTCCCTAGTAATTGCCGTAAAGTACTACTTGTTGTATCTTGAATACCTTTCATATCCCAAAGATCGCTATTTTTTATGTATTATAAAATTGGTTTCTTGGATTGACTCATATCTTATATCTATATTGTCAAATATCTGAGTTAGAGCAAAAGCTATAGCCGCAACTATTGTTCTTCATTCTTAGAGCCGGAGTTGATTGATTCATTTTTTCTGTTGATTAATCAGGGCGCTAAGTTGCTGATAAAGCACTTGTAATTCCGGATGATCGGTAAGTAAATCCAGATGCCTTTTCAAGGTCTTCTGATCTCCCCGTCGAGCTGGTCCAGTTTGCATAATTCGAGGATCGTTTTCCTGTACCTTTTTTGCTGTTTCTAAAATTAAGGGAGTCAATAAGTTAAAAGGAATTTCGTGCCTATCCAAAATCTCTTTACCTACTCCGAATAACGCATTGGTAAAATTGTTGACGAACACCGCCGCAACGTGTAGTATGGCGCGTTGCTCATCGTTGATTAGAGATACGTTGGGACTAATTCTCTCTGCTAGTTGGGTAAGTTGCGTTCTAACCTTTTTTCGATTCCCATCAATGCAGAAAGGAATAGTTGAAAAATCTGCCGGACGATCTTTAGAAAAAGTTTGCAGCGGATAGAAAATACCATAGTCTTGCGTTAAGCCTTTAAAGACCAGTTGCGGAGTAGCGCCTGAAGTATGGGCGAAGATATAATTTCCTTTTGGTGATAAATGATTCGCAAGATTTTCAGCCACTTCGTGGATGGCGCTATCGCTGATCGCAAAAAGATAAAGATCGGCCTCGGTAGTGATTGTTTCCAATTTATTAGTGGCGGGACAACCCAGAATTTTTGCTAATTTCCGAGCGTGGGTTATCCGACGACTATATATTTGTACCACCTCTGCTTGTGTATCTGCCAGGGCAGGACCGAGTTGCGTAGCCAGATTTCCACTACCGAGGAGGACTATTTTTTTTATCAATTTAGCCTAGATTTTAGGATGAATCATAAAATTACCCTTCTAAGGGTAAACTTGTCGTGTTTTGTAAAAAAATAGGGTAAATATTGGGGATAATGTAGAAAATCGTCTTAGATTTAGGACCAGTTAATGAAATAATGCACAATTTTTTCCTTAATTGAACCTGCTTTCTGTTGACTACTTATTTTTTTTGTCAACGCGTTATCAGAATAGCAAGCAGCATTTTAATACTATGTGAATATTTAAACAACAAGCATAATGCAGTTAATTACATTTTTGGGATTTACCTCCCTGGTTGCCATCATCGCCTATCTATCTACTAGAAATACGGATGAGACCTCTTCTGACGGATATTTTTTAGGAGGAAGAAGTCTTACTGCGGGTGTTATTGCAGGATCATTACTACTCACTAATTTATCAACTGAACAGATTGTGGGGCTAAATGGGCAGGCTTTTACCGAAGGAATTTTGGTGATGGCCTGGGAATCATTGGCTGCCATTGCGATGGTGGTGACCGCGGTCTTTTTATTGCCCAGATATTTAAAAGGAGGACTGACTACCGTGCCACAGTTTTTGGGTAGACGGTACGATACTTTTACCAAGACCCTGGCCTCGGGATTGTTTCTTTCCGGGTACGTCGTTGTACTTTTGCCCATCGTATTATATTCTGGTGCCGTGGCTTTTAGTACGATGTTTAATTTGCCGGAGGTTTTGGGAATTAGCAGGGTACAGTCCCTTTGGGTTTGTGTCTGGGGGATTGGGATAATTGGTTCGATCTATGCGGTATTTGGTGGATTGAAAGCGGTGGCAGTATCTGATACGATCAATGCGGTTGGATTATTGATTGGAGGCATCATGATTCCAATTTTTGGGTTGGCCTACGTTGGGGACGGAAGTATTACGGCCGGTTTTTCAGAAATCATGGCGAGCAATCCGGAAAAATTTAATTCGATTGGTGACAGTGCCGCCTCCGTTCCATTTGCGACGATTTTTACGGGGATGATGCTCGTTCAGGTTTTTTATTGGGGAACCAATCAGGCGATTATTCAAAGAGCATTGGCTGCGAAAGATTTAAAGGAAGGACAGAAGGGATTGATTTTGGCCAGTTTTATAAAAATATTAGGACCTCTCATTTTAGTAATTCCAGGAATTATCGCTTTTCATATTTTTGGTGATACGTTGGATAAAGCAGACGAAGCCTATCCCAGACTGGTAAGTCAGGTATTACCGGCTTCCCTGGTTGGATTTTTTGCGGCGGTATTATTTGGTGCGATCCTGAGTTCCTTTAATAGTGCCTTGAATAGTTCCGTTACCTTGTTTGGAATTGATATTTATAAAGAACATTTTAATAAAGATGCTTCCGAAAAGCAAGTAGTCAAAGCGGGTAAAATATTCGGTGTATTTTTAGCCATTGCAGCGATGTTTATTGCTCCGTTAATTGATAATGCTCCGGCCGGATTGTTTGGATATTTACAGGAAGTAAATGGTTGTTACAGTATTCCAATCCTGACGATTATTGTCGTTGGATATTTGACGAAGCGAGTACCCGCTATTGCCGCCAAAATCGCGCTTTTATCAGGTGTGATTTTATATTCTATTAGTCAGTTTATTTTAAAACCTAATTTCGTCACCGCTGCTTTAGACAATGCAAAAGCCGCAGGGATTACTGGCGATGAATTAAGGTACGTGGAGACCGGAGCCTATCCTCATTTTCTACACGTGATGGCCATATTATTTCTGATGAATGTGGTTATTATGCTGGTCATTGGTCAGATTAGACCACGGGAAGAAGCT
>Ga0209187_1002192_pt1 | contig 19338 bp, 23 predicted proteins | sample BantaG_FD_187430 | JGI IMG/M metagenome (GOLD analysis project Ga0209187, IMG submission 187430) | Marine algal microbial communities from Bantry Bay, Ireland - BantryBay_4 metaG (SPAdes) (version 2) | ecosystem: Host-associated > Algae > Red algae > Unclassified | place: Bantry Bay, Ireland...
AGTCTTCACGGCCAGTGTCCTCGCGGTGGCGGCGACGACCAGGCCCGCTGGTCCAGTCCTCCCCCCCCCTGCCCGCCGCGGCGCACACGCGGTAAGCACCTACACATGCGCGTACGCCACGTCGGCCAACCGTGCCTGCCGCAGGTGCGGGCACACGAACCACAGGGCGGCTCCCGCCGTGCCCACGTAACCAAGCCCCTCCCCAAACTTCAGCTCAGCGCGGTATTCTGACTCAACAGGGAGCCTTCTGAGTGCCTGAGAGCTCCAGAAAAGAACATACAGGATTCCTTTTCGTTGTGGCGCTGAGAGATGCAGATGGCGATCTTCCACGGCGAACAAAAAGGGACCAGCAAGCTCATTAGATGCGAGTTTTCTTCTGGTACATTGTTGTGTGTTTTTCTCTACTGGGAGCTCGTCGCGTCACTGGTCTCACGACCACGTAGCCATCAGATCAGAAGAAGAGGGTTCTAACTGGGAGATCCCCCCCACCCTGCGGCGCGGCAGCATCCCCCCAGCGCGTCGGGGGCGGCGCCGTCGAGGCCGACGGCGCGGAGACACGATGCGGCCACTAACTTCAGCAGTGCCGCCGTGCGGCGGGGGGGGGAGAGGCGCCCAACCGCTCCGCCGGCCGGCTGTTCCCGACTCATTGCGGTGGCTGCCGCCGTAACGGCGGCCGCATTGACCGAAAGTGGCAACCTCCCCGCCCTTCTAGTGTTTTGCAAAACCCAACCCCACAGCTCGAGCGTGCGTGCTGGCATTTGTCTCGTAGGAAATTTCTCCGGTGTGAACAAGAATAATTGCGCCAGGGCCAACACATCCGCCTATGACTTGGCAGGAGGCCAGCAGAGCACCAATCAAAGCATTTCCTGCGCGTCTTTTGGTACTGTCCAGGTCGCCAAAAATCTATCCAACGACAATACCCTACACCGCAAGTGCGTGACAGAGGGGGTTGTGGCAAAAGCAACAAGGTCAGCGGCCACCGTGAGGTGCAGGCAGGAGGTCGCCATGGGGACAGAGGGGAGTGCGGTCAAAAGGAAGCACGCCCGTGCGTCAGTGCCATCCCGCCTACTGCAGGCGACCACCGCTCGGTGCTGTCCGCAGAGCTCAGGGGCCTTTCTCCCCTTGTCGTTCGCTGGGGGTTGTAGCCCGGACGCCGGGACGCCTCTGTGTGGTTGCGGTGGGGGTCCTGTGTCTGCGAGGGGCGGTCACGCGGGGCGGGTTCGGGGCCTGCGCTGGAAGGCTAAAAAGGGGTGTGCGCTCGTCTTTGGCTGGCGAGCGCCGATCGCAGAAGACGTCAACGTTCGTGCGCGGACGAGCCAGTGCACGGGTCAACAGGGAGCTTGCTGCCTGGTATGTCTACGTTTTGTATCCTACAGGTAGCAGCAGTGCACACAACAGCAGAGGGCACCCACACAAAGGCACAAAGACGCACTCAAATGTTCCTGGATGTCGGTCCGTGCCCTATATTGACCCTTTCTGGCCCAGCCTTGGCCGATTGGGGACATTACAATCCGCGGACCGGGCGGGCCAGCGCCTTCGAAACCACCCTAGTAAGCCTAATGTGGAACGCACTCAGTACAGAGCGACACGCAGACGTCTTAAGGGCCACTCATTCGCCAAAATCGGCAATCCACGATACCGCAGGCGACCATTCGACCGGGATGACTCAGCTTCCATGGCCTTGCACAACGCGAGGGGGTGCTACCGCAACACACGTCACGCACTCGCGCGGATTCGGTCCAAATTGGTACCGAAAGGCCTCCACGTGTCTCGCTAGATTGCCTTAATTTGGGCGGTTCGGGCTCCGTTCACACGATTTCCGTGACATGTTCGGCACGTATTCGACGGACGCCTCTTCATTTCGATACTGGCGACGACGCTGATACGTGTCCTCCGTTGGCAACCACGCAGTGAGGACAACAACGTCGAGGCCAACGGCGCTCATATCTTCGAAAGGTAGCCCACTCCATTTTACCCATGACATTGCCCGTTGGCAACGCGTTGGCCCGTTGGCAACTGACCACTCGCAGGGCCACACGTAGCGGTTTCATTTCACTGTTTCAGACAGTTGGCCCGACATTGCTAGGAGTCAGGGGTTGACATGGATATATCCCTGAGGAATATATCCATGCATTATATCCGTATCCACTTCGGATACGCGCCGGGGACGCATATTCTAAATGCATTATGAGAAAGAGAGGACAGGATATATCTATCCTGTCCGACAAAAACTGCAAGATTATATCAGATCCGTATTCCAGATATGAGAGGCAGGATACAGGGATATACAAGAATATAAAACTTCTCGGGCCGACAGAATTCCGGTACAACTCAGTCCACCTCTCTTTTCCCAATTGACCATCGGGAGATTCCTGTGCAAGCATGTTGCAGCGACAAGCGGCAATCCCGCCCGACCCGGAAGAACCCGTTCAAGCACGCGACTCGGCCCGCTTGCGATATCAGCAGAGTGTGACACGAGTTTCAGAACGGTCTATCTGACGACCGTTTACAAGAACGGCGGGGAACTGCCTGGACCGCGCCCGTTGGAGCGCACACATCAAATGTGAATATCACGTCGTAATTGACGTCCATTTAGCACTCAACAAGTGTCTGAATGGCGTCTTTCTCTGGCCCTAATTGTGCGTCCTGACGGACTTGTAGGAATATCATCGGATACGATAATCGTACTCGGATACGGATATAATCTACGGAATAATCCGGTTTCGGAGGCAGATATCCGCATCCGGATCTTAGTTAAGCGATTTTTCCGAAATCAGATACACCGCATCGGCGTGTATCCGTATCCTATTTCGTCTTGAAATGCGTATCCTGACAACCCCTGGTAGGAATGCTCTCAGCCACACGGCGCTCCTTTTCGTGACAGTCGACCTTGCGCAGGGCCTCGACGTCGTCGACCAACTTGTCATTGGCTCGCGCCAGAGACTCGTTAGTCTGTTCTTGGGCCGTCAGGCGTCGCTGAAGTGCTTCAACGGCCGCCTTTAGGCTCTCTCCCACCTGCATCTTCCCGGCGGCAACTTGATCCGCAGGGATGAGAGGAGTAAGAGCACCGTCCGTTGGGGCGTCGGAGGCGGCAGGAGTGCCTTGTCCCACGCCTGGCGGCCGGTAGCCAGCTGACAACTTGCTGTTTCTGGCTTGCCGAGTGCCGCCGGTACCACCAGTAGACATACTGGGACCTGAACAAAGTGTTCCGACTTGGCTTACGCCCGGCGCACCAACGTCGAAGATCTCAACCGTGATGCCCCCGGCACCACGCTTACAAGTCGATGGCTTACGCCCCGCGCGCCAAGCGACCGTATCGACATCGTCACAATGCCACGAGGCAGCGAGGGAGTTCTCGGGAACACCGTGCCACGAGGCACGATGAAGGCGAGGGTAACCCCCGCTGCTCCACCAAATGTGGTATTAAAAACGTTAGTTAAATTACCAGTATACTGAGACCGACCGTAGCCAAGCAATACAGCGAATTGTATCGCCGTCGCGGCGAGAAAGAAAGACCTTGCGTTGAAGGACTTCCGATGGAAAGCCGGGTGGTGCCCACGACGGCGACCCCGGACCCACGGTGATTTAATACAAACGAGGGCACCGGTCGATCGACCGTCCGATCACAAGCGATCGTAATGAGTGCTGGAAGACATATAAGACCGGCAAGCAAGCAAACAATAAAAAATGAACAATGCGGAAGTATCCCCCCAACGGGCGTGCCACACACCAATTCCCACAATACTTGGGCTTTGGCCTGTCAAGGAGTCCACTTGTGGCCCATTGCCAATTGGGAGCAGAGCTTTGCTACAGCGGCCACAGCGTGGTCCAGCGGGCCCCGACCACCACGACGATTTGTCGCCGCTTTTCGACGGCGTCCGATTCTTGCCGCCTCATCTCGGACACTGTCTGAGTGGTGACCATGGTGTCTGCATTGCTGCGACACAGTCTTGCACGGCCTGCCTTCGCCGGCATCAGGTGCGCCTCAGGTACGAGATCCTCGATCAGAAAGTGCCCCTCGCCAAAGGTCAGGGCCAGCCGCATCTCCGTGTCCGAGCCTTGGATGCGCGTCGATCGAGTGATCCCTTCAAGCTCTTTTCGAGGATTGGGCGGCAGCGCGGGCAGGCCGTATTGGTAGGTGCTCTTTCCGCCACCATTCCCGCCGCCGTGGCCCGATGCGGCGCCCACGAGAGGCGGCCGAGGAGAAAAGGGGGCGCCCAGAGGCAGCTGCGCGCTGACGTTGAGGCTGCGCTCGCCGCCACCATCGTCGCCGCCAGCACCAGCCACGGCTGGCGGCGGGGGGGGCGCGGTGGAAGAAGCAGCGTGCATTGACAGGAGCCCGTCCCCATGGCAGGTGCTCCCCCCGCCATCATTTCTGCCGCCGTGCCCCGATGGGGCGCCCATAAAGGGCGGCAGAGGTGAAGAGGGGACGTCCGGCAGCAGCTTTGCGCTGCCGTTGCGGCCGCGCTTGCCGTCGCTGTCGCCGCCGCCAACACCAGCCGCGGCTGGCGGAGGGGGGGGCGTGGTAGAAGCAAGAGCCTGCAGCGGCGGCGAAGTGAAGTGGGAGGGCAGCGGTCGGTGGGCAGCCGCTGAATGCATTGTGGCTCTCCTACCGCTCTGACTACGACGGTTCTTTCCAGGCCGACGTACCACACCTCCTGCTCCCCCTTGACCCCCCTGAGATTGTCATGAGGAGGGTGAGTGCGTTGTTGAAGCGGCAGAAGTTGCCCGGTTGCCGCCGCGGCTTCTCTGCTTCTTGCGAAGACGGGAGGAGTCAGAAACGGCGTTCTGGCATCCGTCAATGGGGAAGTCGTCCTATGGAAAGTCCATCAAACAAATCACTCCCAAACGCCTTCAGGCCGCTTGGTGGAAGGTCACACCGTACGGATACGAAAGAGGCGTGTGCGGTGGGTGAGGGGGAGAGTGGCACCTTTGATTGTCTCAGAGATTGCGGCGGCGAATGGCAGCAGCTGAACGCAGAGCAGCGCAAGAAGAAGCCTGGTAGTTATTCAGGGAACCTGATATCCTGCAGGTGCCTCTGAAATGAAGCAGCGAATCTGCCGAGACTTTGCTTGGAACAAAAACATTCCAGGCACGTGCATGCAGTACCCCGGCATTCATGGCCGTAGTGTGTTCGGCGACGCATCGATTCCGGACACGCCGGCTGGATTCATAGCCTCAAACGCGCACGGGGGCACGTACAGTCACGTTGCCGTAGCGGGGGGCGCGTCAGGCGGGTAGAGGGGTGCCGTCGCCGCCACCGCAGTGGCGGCGGCCCGCCGGCGTCGCGCGACACCAACGGGAGGGGCCATCACTCCGCCGCGCAGCGCACTTGCTCACAGCGGACGGCGCGGTCGACAAGGCGCACGGGCGGGCTGGTAAGACCGACCGCGCGCGACGGGGCGCCTTTAGCCACGCCGCTCGATGGCGTCAGAATACGCCGACGAGCCGCCGCAACAAAAGCCGGCGCGCAGGCACGACCGCCCGCGGGTCATCGTGTGCGCGTCGAACCCCGGATGTCGCTGCGTGCGGTTTCTGGGAGCAAGGCGGGGCGATGGGGGGGGTCAGGGGGGCAGGGGCCGCCCGCGTTCTGTGACCCCGGTTGCGGGACAGTCCTTTTCAGCCATTTCACTCCATTCGCTTTTAGCGTCATCGCGATCTTTCCCACACTGTCACGCCCTGAGGTCCCTGAGGACACGAATGCAGACTGCCTCCTTTGAAGCGGAGAGCAAGTCCCTGGATCTCAGTATATGTCTGCATCACTACACTTTGAGAGCACCCTGTCCTAAAAGACAGGGAATGTGAATATATTACAACCTGGGAGCGCAACTGGTGCGCTGCCGCTTCACTTCATGAACAACAGAGTCTGCCCCAGTTTTCGTGAGACGGGCCAGCGCTACTTGGGTAGCTGGTGTAGAGCTGAAAGAGCGATCCGTATCTTGCATCAGAGACGGGTCAGCGCCACTTGGGCTGCGACCGGCGTAGCGCTGCAATAGGGATCCACGTCTCGCATCCTGTCGGTCCACCGACGGGAGAAGGAGATGTGTACTCTTCTTTTGTTCGTCGGTGAGATAGTTGATATTTATGCATCATCATCGCTGTTCCTTTTGTGTGACTCGACGACGAACACACAGTATACTTTTCTTTTTGTGGATTGTCACAAACCATCTTCAGTCCTCCCCAGCTATGGGCACGAGCTGCCTACGGAGATCCCAAGCTACAAAAGTACTCTGAGCCACCCCTGAAGTTGTGTACATCCCCTCCAAGGGATGTTTCCATCGTATGCCGCCCCCCCACCGACGCGTATACGGCAACAGCATTCATGTCTCAGATACAAAATTCAAAACTATATCGATTGTCACAAAGACTTAAGAAATGCTCTCATCGAGGCACATAGGGCGTCCTTTTCCGGCGAAGATCGAAAGAAGCAAATATCAGATAAACCCTGCAATCTAAAGACACTCAAATGTGATTCACGGGAGCGCGTTGTATCCGTAGTTTCGTGTGTGAAGTGGAAAAGAGAGGACGGGCACAGATTGTGGGGCAGCAGCACGCGGCCGCCGCTTCCTTTATCCCCCTGCCAGTGCCCCGCCGAGATGAGAGCCGCGAATTCTCGGAGTCATTCGGGCCACGCGCACGTCAGGCACGGTGCGTGCATGGGCAGCAAGCCCTTTTTTCAAAAATGGGACTCGTTACAATTTAATTGAGCACGATGGCGCCCGAGGACTATAATTACCACTCGACATTGACATGGGCCTCCGATGTCTTGTCCACTGTCTCAATGTCGTCTGTATCCGAAAGTTAATGCTCAGTGTGTCTGGCTAGCGGTCATCAATCAATACTTCAGGGTATTCCCCGCCAACGTTCAGGGAATCATAAATGATTTATGGTGACCGCTCGCTCTATCTTCCATCGCTCGTGCGCATGTCTATCGGTCAATTCCTGCCCACGGTGAACTTTACTCTCACAGTCCTAGAAATCACAGAGCAGGGAAGTGCCGCCGCTCCATCAACCGGGCTCATCGGCGGCCTGTGCCGCTCGTTTTTGAATGCGACACAGCACCCACCACGCTCGCTGCTGCACGGTGGCACGGTGCGCTGCAGCTACCCTCCGTGTCGACGTGATCAGCGACACGCGAGGGGTTGGTGCACCAGGGGATGACATGCTCGTCGCGTGAAGCGGAGAGAAGGGGGGGGGATGGGAGTATGGTGTGGCAAACTGGGTCACGGTGCGAGGTTAGTGTGCGCGTGGTGAGTTCTTCGGCGCCGTGCGACAGGATCGACGACGACGTCCGCAATCTCCGAGTCCAATGCTTGCCACTGTGCGATGCGCTGCTTGACAAGTCCGACCCGATCTCAAGACAACTCCTCATGTCTTGCGCAATCAAATGCATATGATTGGCTTTCGCATATGGGTATCGCTATGGTGACAGCCAAATAGAAAGCCATCCGGTAAAAATATGGCGATGGCTGTGGCTCAATGCCCTTCAATATGGCTCAATGGGTTCCCGATAGACGTGTCCGTCGCTAAAATATGGCGACTTGGCGCACAGAGATACGTGCTCTGAGCGTTTCGTGTGTACGAAAATCCTCTGCAAGAGATTTGGTTTTGACAGTCGCCTGTTACAGATATGAGAGGCACCTCTCTGTTCTTATTTTAATTTTTTGATAAGTGTGATATATCCGTGTTGGCACTGCGACATTGGAAATGTGGAATGGTTTCTTGGACTGTATATTGAACACGCCTCAGATTGATGTTTCTCGGATCCTGTGAGTTTGCGGTCATGGCCATCTGGGCAGTGTCGATCCCTGGCGCATTGTGCGCTCCTCCCCGGGTGTGCCACCCTCTCGGGTGCAAACGACAGCCAACGCCATCAGTCCATCTTTCAAACCCGGGGAGTCAATGGCCATGGGGGTCCAATTGATGATGAGGTTGTGTGATTTGGCCCCTATCTGATGATGGTACGCCTGTTCGCTAACATGCTTGCGTGCCAGTAGGCCAGGTGCCAGATAGAAGCGAAGAGCCGGTTATTGACTTGTGACTGAACATGGTCATTGGTCTGGCCGACAGACCCGCGCAGCCATTGTCAGGCGCTGCCACAGTCAGATTGAGGACGGTGTCGCGACAGGCGACTCCCACTTCCCCCCCCGCGAACGGGCGCGAAGCCCACGCAGCTGACCGTGTCGCCACCTGCTCTCTGCGCGCTGCATGCTCCCTCCTTATCCAATCGACTGTCCTACGTCACCCCTGTGACCAGGCTAAACGTCTCGATCTGCTGTATGCCAAAGTGAAGGGAGCACAGCTGATTGGTTCGTTTAGTGGCAAGCACCAGGGACGGCCATCGTTCGGGGCCCATGCAAAGAGCAGTGTTAGGCATTGGCGCGAGCAGTCGGAGGGCGCGCAAAGAGGGTGCCGCCCGAAATTCCGCTGACATCGTCTGCGCGCCACAACGCGATGGAGGCAGTCAAGCGCTGACCGGGCCGCGCGCGCATCGCCTCAGTTCGCAGGGGTCGGCGCGCCATATCACTCGGTCCAAGGCTAGGGTACAACGTCCCCGCGGACGACTCCCCCACGCCCTGGTAGACTGACCCTCAGCCGGTGTAGCGGCACACGCTGCCCGCCGCGCCGTGTGCGCAGGCACCCCGCCCTTTTTCCTCCCGCAACCGTGACCCCCCTACGGTACCTCACACGCTGAGGTCTATCTCCGCACTCGGTTTTCATTATCCTGCCGCCGCTATGCCTTTCTCGACGTGCACCAGTGAGGCCACCCAGTCGTCTGCAGCGAGCCCTGCGTGCGCTCCCTCGCGCCCGGCGTCCCCGCTTCCTGTGGATGGCATGCTGCAGGGGGTTCCGTGGCCTCATGCCGTACGGATGGTGGTTCGTCGCGCCGTGGCTGTGGCTGTGGCGGTGCCCCACGTCGCGAGCACCATCTCCACCGTTACGTGCCCAGAACCACTCGTCACAGCCTCGAAGAGGTCGACTGTGGTAGTGGCGGTCTTGGTCCAATCCACTGCCTTCCTCGAGCCGGCCGTGCGCTCCGTTGTCATCGAGTCTGTCATTGACGCTTTCATCGTTTTCCTCGGCTGGGATTCTGCAATGGTGGCCGACCTCAAGGGCGTCTCCCCGCCAGGGTGGGCCGCCTCATATGAGTGCGCCGCCGTCCCGCCGCGCCTTGTACGGGCCATATTTGACCGCGCGACTACCTACGTCACCCTACCCCTGGCAGGTGCCTCGCGCGACCTGATGAGCACGGTGAAGCGCACGCGTGGCGGCGCGCCGCTGTCCGCGTGGCGTCTTGATTTACCCGCCGTCCAGGACGCGGTCAAGAGGCCGTCGGTCGTGGACAAGTCGACGCACGACGTCATCATTAAGGCTTCAATCGCGGCCGCCCATGCCGTGAGTACCGTCGCCTCTTCGCCCCTTGACATTGCCAAGGCCGCCGCCGCCATCTTGGCGACCTTGAACGGGTTCAACACCGCTACGGCAGCGGCTTCCTGTGCCTCGTACATTGCCACCCTTTTTGAGCAAGCGGCGGCAGAGCTGCGAAACGGGGTGGTCGTGGTGGAGGTCGACTATCTCGTGAACGACGACAACTCCATGAACGAGGCGCTGGAGATTGCCACCCGCCGTGCTGCCTACTTCAGCGATTTTTCAACCACACGCATGCAAGCGGCTCGGTTTCTTTCTCGCTACCTCGAGGCGGAAATCTCCCCTTGACTATTGGCGAGCGCTGCCCACGCGATTTCGGCGAGGGGGCGGGAGGCGGGGTGGGTGAGTGTACGTGAGTAGTGAGCCACGCTTGTTTGTATGTACTCTTGTGTAGGCGGGTTCAGTTTGTGGGCGTGTTGTGTGCGTAAGCGGACCCTCGTGCGTGAGGGCTGGGCGTCTGGGCTGCGCAGGCGCTGAACGACTGAGTTGCGTACTGCATAGCGTTGGTCGCAGACCGCGCGGGGAGCAGTTGCAGGACTGGGTTGTTTCTGTTTGCTCCATGTCGCTCCTGGGTGACGTGGCGACGAAGAATGCTGCCGGCTGTACGCGTGATATTTTGCATGTACGTTTCATCTTACTCCACACAGCTCTGTTGCGGTCTACCGCGCTTCTTGCTGCACAATCGTGCGTGTTCAATCACTACCATTGTATGGTGTCGTATTCTTGTGTCGTTTATTTTGGGCCCTTCTGCGCGAGGTGCACGGTCCGCGTAAAGCACGCGGCGCGGGTAGCATGTTCGCGGAGGATAGCTCGAAGCCAGAGCGAGTTTGGAAGACACAGCGCGGGCGCCAAAGCGCGCACATAGCAACGTCGACTACTACTTCGCTATGTTGCAGGCCCTCGTGAAGCACACGGTGCGGGAAGCACATTGTTAGTGGATAGCTCAAAGCCAGCGAGTGGGGCAGGCGCAGTGTGGGCGCCGAAGTGCTGATCTATTTGGATACGTCAATGACGAGCAGACGAAGAGTTCGAGTCTGGCCCGGTCTGGCCTTACTGCATGACATCAAAAGAAAGTCGGTCGCATAGTTTCTTGACATTTTACATTAATGTGGTGTATCGTGTTTTGGTCCTCTCATACCGATTTTCGATCGCACCTCGATTTTAGCATAAGTCAGCCGCTTTTCTTTTGATGTCCATGACTAAATGTGGAGCCATGTTTTTCAATCCACATAGTATTTGAGACAGCTCGATCCGGGATAGCTGGCTTTGAATTTCGTGCATTGGGAGGTCACCTGGCTCGACCAACCTCAGCGGACCAGAGTGGGCGAGGGGGCATCGGTCCGTGATGTTCACCCAGGGACTGCCACCTTTCTTCAATGCCCACAGGGATGCCGCTACGTGCAACCGCACAAGAAAGCGCTGGGTCCTCTTGGCAACAGCTGCCTGGGATGATCGTCCATTTTCACATACTGCTGTCAAATAGCCTGGTGGGGAGCTCCAAAGTCGCACCACAACCAGAGAGTAACTCTCCAGTCAAAGATATTTTTCAGATCTACTTAATGGTACACATTTAGGTAAGAAAACGGGCATGCTCACTGGAAGACCCTGCGTGACAGATCTCGACGGGGCGAATGCAGCCACAGTTGTAGCGCAAAAATGTTCACTCCGCATACAGTGACGATTGTCTTGTACAGCTGTTCCACCGAAAATTCCGCGCTCCAACAGTTGCGAAAGAGTTCCAAATCGGCCTCTGCGGGGTCGTAGAGGCCGATTTGAAACTCTTTTGCAACTGTTGGAGTGCGGGAGGTCTTAAAGAACGGCTGTATGATGCCACATAATCACACTTCCCACTCAGAGCTCGAGAAGCCGGTTCGTGCAGCGGCTGTCTGTGGGGCCAATCTGGAGCCGGCGGCGGAGTACCTGAAAGAAGGTGGGACGTTGACTGTGACGGCGCTGGGCCGCACGTGCGCAGGCGCGACCGCGCCGCTGCCGGCTAGGCAGCTCGTTGGAGCGTAGCGCATAACGAAACGGAGGATGCTGGTAAATGAACAATGATGGGTGATCCCGCAAAAAAAAACGAACGGCCAAAGGGGCGGTGGTGGTGCCGGGAGGGTTGGGGTACGGGGACACACCTGCCCGGTGGTCAGGAACGCGCTCGAGACACTACATGAATGGAGCAAGATATTGGTAAGATGAAGCAAAGCGAGCAGCTGGTGGTCTTGGGGGGAGGGGAGGGGGGGAGAAGGGATGGAGGCAGGGGAAGAGGGAAACAGGTGCGGCTGGTCGACAAAAGAAGAGGGGGGCGCCGAGGCCAAAGTACGAAAACGAAGGCAATTTCACACAGCGAAAGGGGAGGGGGGAGGTGGGCAGGAGGTCGGGCAGGTGGTGGTGATGGTAGGGAAAAGGGCAATTGGGGCGCCTGTGAGACACAGTGTGAGACACTGCTGAATGAAGAAGACGTGCCAACGACGGCGTTGAAACTTTTTGATAACGGGGGTTTCACAGCCTGCCGATTGGATCGGGTCAGGGCCCCTTCTGCTGGCGCCTGCCTAAATGATTGGTGTACTTTGGGCGGGCATGACAAGCGGATCAACGTCCGCTCAATCCGGGTTGTGATTGGCTGAATCGATTCATCTGTCTTTTTTCACGCTGATCCGGGCGCGCGCGCGCAATAATGAGCAGAAGGTTGTCAGGATGGTGCTTGTCCAACGAGCTCGTCATGGGCCCACGGACCCACAAGGGGCGAGCTTGTCTCATGTGCGTCATGGGCATAAGCGATTGCCGAGTTGGACTGCTACATCAGGTGGCCTCTCCCCGGGGTTAAGGGGACCGCTGGTGTGCCAACTGCAAACTCGCAGGCGACGGACTGCAAAAGCACTATCCACCGATTGGCGAATGCAATAACATGGGACGGACAAAGCAGCCGGCCGAGATGATCCAACGACCCACTGCACATGATTATGGATCGAAAACACATGCTTGCCTGAAACATTTTCAATGAAAGCCCAACATTCTTATCGGCAACCTGAAGAGGCGCACATTCGCAGAAACTCCAAGAACCTACCATTTCTCTTCAACGGCCCACGTGAGGGACATCAATGGGCCTCAGAAAGTTTCCATCTTGCCTCGATTGGTAAACTTGATACTCAATGCAAATGTCATTGCACGCTGACCGAGATATGACAGGTGTCTTTACGGTAGAAGTAGAAGTTCTGTTGAAAAAGTGCTGTTTCAGGGCCTTCCCTGCTGTGTGAGCGGCAAAGAAGGGACGCTGATGCCGAACTGGAATCACAGTTCAGGGTAGACAGTGCCCACGACTCGGCAGATTGACATGTCGGAGGGTGTACGCAAAAGTTTTCTACCAACTTGATTCGGGAGCTTGTGCAAATGGGACGTTTCAGTCCGGTTGTACCGAACAGAGCTCCCTCAGTCGGGAGGCATTTTACACATCGGTCGTTGCGTTCTTTCAGCCCTCGGAAGACTTGGTGAATACTTGTTCCGTCGAGCAGTTCTCTTTTTCACTGATCAACTCGATATTTTAAAGGCTCTGCCTGTTTCCACAGGACCTTCACGGCCCGAGCTTGAGCAGCAAGATTAAAGTCACAGCCCTAGCAGTAGTGCTGATAGGTGCTGGCCACCCCGACGGTGGTCTGCTAGCACACGCGCATGTAGAAAGAGCGGCAGCGTCAGGTGAGAGTTGCTTAAAATGAGTGTACTATCCGTGGTGTTGACTGGTGGGCACACTACTGTGGTGCTTGTGGTAGTATGCAACCGTGCTGCCACAGTACTTGTCGCGCATAATGCCCGAGGTCATGTGCCCGCAAATCGTCTCGACAGTCGTGATGGTGAACCAATGTCTCGGTGTCTCCGGAATCTGTCTCCTGACAGAGAGCCCGTAAAGCTCGTCGTGTATCACACTCCCTGAACTGTCGCCTGTGTTTTTCTGAAACACGTCTTACACGCCGCGCCTATCAATGTATCCCCATTGCGGATCATGGATGGTCGCATTCATCATGCTTATCTGCGGGTCACCAAATACGAAACCGATGTAGTCCTAGTCCCGGCGCCGCCACACTGCCCCTCTGCCGCCACCATCCCTTACCACGGCCGAGACTCGCTTACTAACCTCCGTGATGCCCGGTAGGTCGCCTGTCAGTTCAAAGAGATTTTGCGCCGTGTTGATGCCGCTCGTCCCGCATGCGCGTGTGCCAGCAGACCATCGGCGGGGTGGTGAAGATCTTGTGGAAACAGGCAAAGCCTTTAAAATATCGAGTTGATCATTGAAGAAGAGAACTGCTCCACGGAACAAGTACTCACCAAGTCTTGAGAGAGCTGACAGACCGCGACGAGCCATATGTGAAATGACCTCCCGACTGAGGGAGCTCTGTTCTGTCCAATCGGACTGGAGCGTCCCATTTGCACAAGTTCCAGAATCAATTTGGTAGAAAACTTATGCGTACACCCTGAAACAGCAAGCTTCCGACAGAAATAGGACTATCAAACTACCGTAGACACACCGATTCGCGCTCAGTAGGCGTGTAATGAGATTTACGGTGTGGATCATTCTCGAATAGACGAAAAATGGAAACACTCTGAGGCCTATCGACGTCGCTCAGTTGGGCTCTCAACGGAGTTTTTCACTTGTGGGCCACGCTGATGAAGGCCCCACAGGGCCTGTCGGGGCAGGCCCAGGGCAGAATCAGGACCGTGGGCTCACGGGGGCAAGGAGTGCGCTGACGGCTTGGTAGATGGTGCTTGTCGTGTCGATCTGGCGGAAAGCAGAAATTCGTGGACGGGGGCAGGCGCCATTTACTGCTGCTGACGTTTTCTCAGGGGCTCATATGGTGGCGGGTCAGCGGTGTCTGCCTCCTTTGTCGCGCGCAGCGGGGTTTCAGCAGTGCACGAGCCTGGCCACATCGTATACATGGCGACAGTGGTCTCTTCTCTGTATATTCGGCTCACACGGGGGGGTCTGGCGCCGCGGCTGTGCCGTGTGCCCCTCATTGTCCGCGCGCTGCAGTGTGGGGAACACCGTGCGGCCATAACATGTAGGTCGCTCGCTTTTGGTGCGGGCGGGAGCCGCGGCGGCAAGCTGTCGCAGCGGAAGCCACACCGCTTCTCGCTGCCACGACAGCAGTCAACGCCACAACCGCCGCCGCTGCTTTGTTTGCCACCACCACCACCACCACCGCCGCCGCCTGCCACCGCCAATATTCGGTATTTGCAGCGGCTGGCAACAGACTGAGTTGGGTTTCACACCCCCCACTTCAATCACACTCTTTAGCGGCTGATGAGACGGCCTTCTACGTCTGAGAGACCCAACCGCCGCCAAGTCATTCTCATTGTGCGTGAAGGGTGCTGGGCGGAGGTGTTCGTGGCAGCCAAGTGATTGGCGGCAGGCAGTGGCACTACCGCGTAAATGAGGCGAGTGGGAAGGATTGCGCGGCGGTCGTGCCCACGGGAACGAAGTGACTTTGTACGTCTAGGGGAGCACGATACAGAACAGATTGCATGAAGAAGTGATGTTCGATAATAGAACCGCAAGAACACGCAAGAAAGGCCGTGCCAAGACAACTACAAAACACGGATAAAAGCACGAGACCACACAATAGATGTTTGCAACCCGCCCGCCATCCTCAGCTTCGACCGCTGCATGACAGGCGGGGGGAACCAGTTCTGGTACGGGTACGAGTGCATCTCAGCTCTCACACTCAGAAGAGAAACAACACCTAGATCAGCATCCACCACCCTCCCGTGCAATACAAGCTTGGATTTCAGCAGCCTTCCCGCCGCGATTAACCGACCCCCCTCCACGTACAACCGGCAGACAGAATTGTCGTAAGACTCCTCCACAGACTGATGCCGCGTGGATGGTGCTGCCAGCACCACTGGCTTGAATTTGGGCATCAACGGTGGGCTGAAAGCCGAGAAGCGCATCCCGACCCGCCGCTTCTTTGTCGATGTCTCGGTGTCGGCCTCGTCGCAAGCCCAGGCCGGGACCACGCTCTTGCTGCCCGACATGTTGGTGGTGGAGGTGGTCGGCACTTTGTCCACGGGCTTGGACGGTGCCAGTGGCGAGCTTGAAGTGTCGGCCGCCTTCGTTCGCTTTCCACCAACCGCAGCAGCTGCCACGTGACTGCCGCTGCTGCTAGGGGCTGTTGACGCGTCCTCAGTTCCAGACGCTGTCACGGGCCCCTGCTCAGTGCGCGGTAGTTGCTGTGGCGGAGGAAAGGTTGCCAGTGTGCTGGGGGCAGTGCCCGACGACGTAGCCGGTGCCGGGCCCCTCAGCCTCGTAGAACCAACCGCCGCAAGAGCACAAACACAAGCCGAGGGACGCGTTTCTGGTTGCGACGGTCGATAGCTTGTCGAATCTTGCGTCGGCGGGCGGGGTTGCAGCGCAGCTGCCGCCGTACTCATCAAGTCGAGCGACGGCCCCAATGTTACACCGCGTTCCGCTGCCGACGGGAGTAACCGCATAGAACGAGTTCCAGGGAACGTCCTACGTGGTTGCACGGGCAGCTCCGGCACGGAAGCCACGAGGGCGGCTGCAGGTGAGTCGGGCGCGGAGGACGGCTGCTGCGGCGAGCGCGTGCCCCCAGCCGAGGACGCGGATGCGGACCCAGCCGTCACAGCAACACCCGTCACCGCAGCCTTCATCTGCGCCAAAGCCCGACCGGACCCAAAGCACCACCGTCCCACCCCGATGCGCGCAAGCGTGCCCAAACGGTCCCTGGCCAACAATCGCCTCTCGCCGATTGCTCCAGTAGGCGCTGCCGTAGACCCCACCCCTCCCTTGCGTTTGTCCGCCCGAGAAACCGCCTCACCAGCGCGGGTTTTCTCCGATCCAGCAGCCGCCCCAGAAGAACCTTGGAACCCAACCGCGTCCGCCCATGACACCGTCCGCCACGAAGACGGTCCATGGTGCTCGAGCAACTGCCCGCATAGTTGAGGTGGAGGAGGAGTATCCGGAGGGAGTGCAAGCCGTGAGGAGGTAGTAGGTTTGCGAGAGGGTGGTGGCGCAGGCGACGAAAGCCGACGACGGGCAGTTGTGTAACCTTCTGGACGACCAGCCGCAGGAGGAAAAGACGTTGGCGATGGAGCAGACGGAGGCCGTGTAGCAGTGGATGTAGAAGGCGACGATTGAGGAAGTGCATGTGCGGCAGCAGCAGCTGCCGGCGTGGACGCCGCTGAAGAAGATACCGTCGGTTGAGGGGGAGCACTTGCCGCAGCAGCAGCGGCTGGCGGTGGAGAGGCTTCCGGCCGATGGGGAGTGTGACAACACGCTCAGCCCACCCCACCCAGTTGGGGGGAGGGCGAGCCCAACCGTGTCGCCGGGTAGTCCTGTCGGGGAATACCCGCCCCGGAAGGAAACCCCGAAGAGCACACACGCACGGCGTCGACCAAGGGCAGGCGCCCCTAGCGACAAACACGAGTTGTGTGACCGGAAGTTTACTTGCCCGCCTCGAAGGCTTCGAGGCGACACTCACGCCTCACCCTCTTGTCTTATCCGTTCCCCTCGGATCCTCGGAAAACCGTCCTCAGACACCCTCAAAGCACCCTCGGAAAACCCTCCCCAGACTCCCTCAAAGGACCCTCGGGACACCCTCCTCAGACACCCTCAAAGGACCAACGAAAGGCCCTCTCCTCAGGGCCCACTGGGCCCATAACCCGGAGGACGGCCGAAGCTTCGAATACCGCCTTGTGTAGAGGCGGGGGAAGGGTGCTACGTGACACCCTCGCGGCGCCCCGGGGTCAGGAGCGCAAAGTAACATAAGTCGATAATCCAAGTTGGGTTTAAAAAAATTTAGGACGTTAAGTAGGAACCCGCTCGGGGGGGTTACGAATCCCAGGGGAGTATTGGGATTGCGGTTGTGGTTGGTGAGCCACGAGATGATCACAAGTGGGTCGCCAACGGAACAATTTGAAATATGCGTTAATGGGTCATATTTCCGAGGAATCTGGTTCCCGAAGTGTGGGGGGCCATGTGACGGACCGTCTCAATTCCCCCTTCTGAAGGGGTCGCCATCCCGGCGGCCCAGAGCCAGAAGGGCGGGCCCGCCCGAGGGTGGCGGGCGGGCCAGGACAGCTAGCCGCCGGGCTCCCCAGTGTGGGGCCCGGGTGCTGCTGCCCTGGTCCTCGCCAGTGATGGCTGCCTCGGATCGTGGGGGCGCCCCCGCCGGGGCAAGCGGGTACGCGCCATTGCCGTACGCTGGACACGGCGGCGGGGGCCAGGGGGGTTGCCGCGTGTCCGGCGCGGGCCCGCTTACCGTGCCCGGTGGGCCAACAGGGGGGCGGGTGCCCAGGTTGGCATTCCCACCGCCCCCCCACCTGGGGGGTTGTCGTGCGGGCCCCCCCCCCCTCCAGTGGGGAGTCGTCCAGGGCGAGTGGCCCGCGGGGTGAAGCTGAGGGGGCCCGGGGTAAGGGCCCTTGTCCCCACACAGGGGCTCATAAAAAGGGGGTAGGCGGGGGACAGAGGGGGACGCCGTCCACTACCGACCGTCACCGTCCCCCCCTCCACCGCTACTCGAGTTGGGAGCCTCCTCCTCGTCCCTCTGTGCGCGAAGCACCCCCATCCCCCTTGCCGTCCCCCCTACCCGGGCGCGGCGGCCATGGCCTCCTCGCGGTCGACGGCAGTGGCGCCGACCGAGGAGATGGCTTCCCCAAGTGCGGGGCGCGCCACGCCGGCGCCGAGTGGGACGCCGGCGTCTGCTACGGCCAAGTCGGGTAGCCCTGCGACGGGGTCCCCGCGGGTTGGCGGGGCGCCGGGAAGTATGGGCGCCCCCAAGGCCAAGGGCGCGACGGCGGCCACCCCGCGGGTTGGCGGGGGCGGCGGCGTCGGTACCTGCCACGCCGGCCGGCGCCACCAAGTCAAGTGGCGCGGCTGTGGCGGCGTCCCGGGGCAAGGCAGCCCGCCGGGCGCGCCAGGCCAACGCCGCTCCCCCGAGCCGGGAGTCCTCGGCGGCAGGGAGACGAGCAACCCAACCGCCGCCTCCCCCCCGCCGGTCCAAGTCGACGGCGGGGTCGGCGTCGGCCTCCCGCGCGTCGAGTGCGCCGACGCGGTCGGCTGGGGAGGACGCGGTCGGGTCCCGCTCGGCGGCGGCGCGTGTGCCGCTGCCGCCCAGCCGGCCGGCCACTCCCCCGATGGCGGGAGCGGCGCCGAGCGAGGCGGGGGATTATCCCATGGAGCAGGAGTCCCCCCCGCCGGTACCGCGCCGGGAGCGCCTCCCGGCAGTGGGGGAGGCGGGACTTGCGGGGCCGGGGGCGTTGGTTCAGTGGACACCCCCGGCTGCCACCAGTCAGATGGGGGAGTGCCGCTTGCGGGCGCTGTCCTCTGCGCTCCCGCTGCCCAAGCAGGGCCCGGCTTGGCAGCGCTGGCTGGCGCGCCACCCCGTGCAGTACGAACTGCCTGCCGGGGTGGCGACGGACTTCCCCGCCCTACTGGAGGCGGGGGACGCGCCGTGGGTGCAGCGCGTGGCCGTGCGCCTGTCCAACATTATGGACGGGGCCACCGCCGACGACGTGCCGCCCGTCGTGGCGTGGGAGTGGGCGTGTTGCTTCCCCCCGTACTTGGGGGAGACGGACCCCCTTTTTCACCACCAGGATTCCCGCACCGACCGCCGGGTGCGGGACGCGTCGGGCATCCTGGTGCGGGCCTCTCAAGTGGAGAGCTCCCAGGTCCACACCTCGACGCGGCGGGCATATTACGTCCCGATGCTGTACTGGTGTTCGGCCATGGAGGTCCCCTTCGGGTTCCCGGCCCGGATGCCGCGCATAGTGGCCTACTTTGGCACTGCGCTCCGCCGGGGGGAGTCTACCCCGGCGGCGGCCATCCTCGTTACCCAGTGGGTGCTGGAGGTAGTGGGGGTGTGGTATGCCTCCGCCCGGACTAAGGGGTACATCTGGCACCTG
>Ga0209187_1002195_pt1 | contig 19304 bp, 15 predicted proteins | sample BantaG_FD_187430 | JGI IMG/M metagenome (GOLD analysis project Ga0209187, IMG submission 187430) | Marine algal microbial communities from Bantry Bay, Ireland - BantryBay_4 metaG (SPAdes) (version 2) | ecosystem: Host-associated > Algae > Red algae > Unclassified | place: Bantry Bay, Ireland...
TCAACGTTGTCTTTGATCGCACTACGGGTCAACAATTGCCGCACGGTATAATCGGTTACCGTGGCTTCGAAGACGTTAGTCGCGGTCTGCTCAAGCTGGTGCGCCTCATCGATCACGTAGACCGCAGCAGGCGGCAGGATCCGTTCGCCCGCCCAGCCTAATTCTAGCGCGTTGAGCAGCAGATGATGGTTCGTAATCAAAATTTGCGCTTCGGTGGCCTTATCGCGCATTTTGTTGATCCAGCAATTGTCGGCAAAGTGCGTACAGTCCGATTGTAGACAGTCATCAGAAAAGCTCACCAGTCGCGGGCGCAATTCCGAATCGAGCACAAACGGCAGGTCATCCACATCGCCCGTTTTTGTTTCGTCGAGCCATGTACGCAAAAACGTCACCTGGTCGTGCTCTTTATCTTGGAAGGCAAAGCTCTGCTGCTCGAACGATTCTTTATCCCACTTATAGGAACAGAGAAAATTGCTGCGCCCTTTTACTACCACCGCACTGATTGGTTTCTTCAATACTTTGCGCAAAAATGGAATGTCTTGTCGATAGAGCTGGCTTTGCAGCGATTTGTTGGCGGTAGCGACGACCACAGTCTTGCCTGCGAGAATGGCGGGGATTAAGTAGGCAATTGATTTACCTGTACCGGTTGGTGCTTCGATCAGTGCATGTTTCTCGGCGATTAGCGCACGCTTGATCGCTTCGGCCATCTGAATCTGACTGTCGCGCACTTCGTAGTCCTCTAACTCGGTTGCCATGGGGCCATTCATGCTGAACAATTCGGTCAGATCTGTCTTCTCTAGCTCGGATGGATGATGCGTCTTCATCTCCATTTTGGTTTCTGGCGGGCGATCATCATGGAAGAGATCAACATCCGGCACGCCAAAGCTAGCGGGCGGTACCCACTCGACCTGATCTAGATCCGCTGGCGGTAGCTCATCCAAAATATCGATGTAAGTGGGGTCAAGTTCTGGTGGCTCGATCAGTGGATCAAAGAGAGTTGGTTCGGGCGGGAGTTCAATATCAATTGGTTTAACTTTTTTAGATTTGCGTGTTTTTGCCATGGGCTTTTCGACAGGATTGATGGCTAGATAAGCGGATAGGTTAAATAAGCATAAATGTAAACTTAAGAACAAACATTGTTAAATCAAGTCTAGTGAGCACACCCTGTGCGAGTTCATGGCTGAAAAGAGCTGCACGAGGCGTGCTCGCTGAATGGCTTAAGTTTATACCTATGGTTAATAAATAATATTAGCCAGTAATGGTAACTGGAAACAGAAAGATTCACAGAAGCAGTGCTGCTTCTGTGAATCTTGAATGGCCCCATTTTAGCACAAATGTGCGGTTGAGATCAAATAAATTCGATGGATAATTTTTGGGTTTAGGGTATAATTAAAGCAGTGGCAATAGGCCGCAATCGAGGATAGACATTGCCAAGTATATATAACAAAAAATCTCGATGCAAGCGCATCGAGATTTAATGAACAACTATTTTTTAGAGGATACAGAGAGATGAATCGACTAGCTGATCATGCTAGCAACGCTGGTCAATTCAATGGTACCGTTGCTGCCACCGAATAGTGTGCTCATCAATGGTGTGACAAATTTAAAGTCGTAAGAAACTGTTACTTCGACACTATCCACTGCATTTGTAACGGCAACCACTACGCTATCTGCGTTTAACCCAACCATGCGAGTATGAACTGCGTTTGTGGCATCTTCGTGTACAATTGCGGCACGAACAGCTTCTTGGCTAGCGGCCTGAATGGTGCTTTTTGCATAAACGGCTCGACCAAAGTCGATACAGCCGAAGGTGATTGCCAACAGGATGATGGCTGCACAAGCAAATTCTAGTGTACCTTGGCCGCTTTCGTTCTTCTGCACTTGATTTGTTATGTTTGTGATGAAGTTCATAATGTCTGTATCCTCTGGTTTAAAAAATTGTCTGAATCAATTTGTCTCTGTGGTTATAGTATACTGGAGGAAATGGCTGTTGAAACTTTCAGCAATCTATCCGCTAGCTGTTGGCAACCTGTCAAAAGACAGCTATCGGTCACAGGGTCAATACTATTTTTGTAATGGGTTATTTCGAAACTGACGATTTTGAAGCAAAAAGGAAGCGGTCACACATCATCCCTCATTGGGCAGTTTTATTCTTACTCTCTATCTATTTTTTGTCTTGCTCGCTTTTTACTAATTCTGATAGAACTAGGCTTTTTTAATAAGACCATGGAACATTTGCGCATACTATATATAACGTTTCTCCTTACACTTACTAGCTGCACCCTCGCGCCAGCCTTGACACACCAACAGGCAGCGGTCGAATCACCAACGATTGTGCCAACCGTTGTGCCGACATCAACACCTGCCGTAACCACTGGATCTCTGCTATCGAACGCACAGCTTGCCCAGATTGATGCGAGCGGGCTGGACTTTGTCGAGCGTCGCATAATCGATGTGTATGATCGCGTTTCACCCTCTGTGGTAAACATCACAACAGAGGTGCTGCGGCGCAATTTCTTCTTTGACATCATCCCCGAAGAGGGGGCAGGCTCTGGCTTTGTTTTGGATGAAGAGGGGCACATTCTAACCAACTACCACGTCGTGCGCGATGCAAGCAGAGTGGAGGTCAACTTTAGCCAAGTGGATCCGGCGACTGGCCTTGATACCGAAATTGTGCTCGACGCCCAGATCATTGGCGTGGATCAACGTAATGACATTGCCGTGCTCGAAGTAGATGCCCCAGCCGGTGTGCTGGTGCCGGTCACATTGGGGACGTCGGCAGGGTTGCAGGTGGGGCAGCGTGCCGTGGCGATCGGTAACCCATTTGGACAATTTGGGCGTACATTGACAACGGGCGTGATCAGCGCAGTAGATCGCACGTTGGAAGGGCCTGATAAGCGCGCCATCACGGGAATCATCCAAACTGATGCCGCGATCAACCGCGGCAATTCGGGCGGCCCGCTGCTCGATTCCAGCGGCCGCGTGATCGGAGTTAATACGGCTATCTTTAGCCCCAGCGGTGCGAGCGCTGGCGTGGGCTTTGCCGTGCCAATCGATACAGTACGCCGCGTGCTGCCTGATCTATTAGCGTTGGGGCGCTACCGCCATCCATGGTTGGGAATCCGCTATGCTTATTCGCTGACGCCTTCGTTAGCACAACTAACCGGCATATCAGTCGACCGCGGGCTGCTGCTTGTCCAGCTTTACGACAATAGTCCACTAGATCGAGCTGGCTTGGTTGGTGCTCAACAGGAGGCCATTTTGGGCAATCAGCGCATTTACCTTGGGGGCGATATTGTGCAGGCAATCGATGGGGTTGACGTCATGCGGGTCGAGACGCTGGAGACATTCTTGGAAGATAATTATCGCGTTGGCGATTCGGTGACGGTCACCTATTTACGAGATGGGATACAAGGGCAGGTCGTGGTCGAACTTGTGGAGGAGCAGCGGTGATGTGAATGATTTTAAGCAGTTGCTATTCGCCGTTTTGCCATATAAAATTTACGATCTGTATAATACGATCTGTACAAATGTTCTAACTTGTTCTTTTACCGAACTTTATTTTTCTTCGAAAGTCCATTATAATAAGTATAGAATTGCTGGCGTGCAGGAATTGTTGTGCATGTTGCACACAAGCTCTGTGAAAGCATCCTTCTTTTTGCACATTGAAAAAATTGCTGTGAGGGGTATTCTAAATAAAATACCCAACTCTGTTTGTAACCACTTAGTCTCCTAGTTTCGATACAAGCCAAGTATTACCCTGACTTACTGAACCAGCGGAGGACCTGAACGGATACCTCTATTTTGACGTAAATCAGTTTAACGAAAGATAGTTTACCTTTAAGCTTCACCCCCCACCCACAAAACGGACAAACAATATTTTTACTCAATCCACAAGCTACCTGCTTTAGGTAGAGGATAACTCAGTTAATGAAATCATTATTCTCGAACTATGCAGCCCTCTCGTCAGGTAATGATGAAATGTTGACTAGGCGCGCGCAGGATTGGGGCAGCCAAACAGCGGCTAGTCAAACATCAGACAGCCAGATAGCACCACACTGGCAACCCTTTTGCGATCACATGATGCGCCTTGGTAAAGATGGGGTCGCGCAGCTACAAAAAGATGTCAGCCGTCTCCTTCGAGAAAACGGCGTTACCTATAATATATATAACTCTCTAGACGGATCGGTAACGGCCTCTCAAGCTGAACGCCAACGCCTATGGACGTTAGATGTTGTTCCGCTAATCATCGCGCAGGAAGAGTGGCGCACAATTGAAGCGGGCGTCATTCAGCGTGCCGAGCTGTTCAACCTCATTTTGACGGATATTTACGGTCCGCAAACTCTAATTAAAGAAAGATTGTTGCCGCTGGAGTTGGTTTACCAAGACCCAGGTTTTCTTCGTGCCTGCCATGATGTAAAGCTTCAGGGCAATCATCAGTTGATCCTCTATGCGGTAGATCTAGCCCGTGGTCCCGACAATCGCATGTGGGTTGTGGGCGATAAGACACAGGCTCCTTCTGGATCGGGCTATGCGCTGGAAAATCGCATGGTTACGAGCCAAGTGCAGCAGGCGCTCTTTCAAGAGAATGCGTTTCAGAGCAATCGCCTTTCGAGTAACAGTTTTGAAGGCACCAGAATTGGTCACTTATCGGGCTATTTCCAAGATCTGCAATCGACCCTCGCTCGCTTAGCGCCCAACTTTTCTGCTACTGGGCACGGCCCCGATTCACGCGGTTACGCGCCGCGGATTGCTGTGATGACGCCTGGCCCACATAGCGAAACTTATTTTGAACACGCCTATCTCGCCGCTTATTTGGGGTATACCTTAGTCCAAGGTGATGATCTCTCTGTTTACAATAGCAGCGTCAACCTCAAAGCGTTGAGTGGCCTTCAGCCGGTGGATACAATCCTGCGGCGTGTGGATGATACTTTCTGCGATCCGCTAGAGCTGCGATCCGATTCTCGATTGGGCGTAACGGGCTTGCTAGAGTCGCTGCGCCGGAACAATGTGGCAGTGGTTAACCCGTTGGGGTCGGGCCTGCTAGAGAATTTAGGCATTATGCCCTTTTTAGAGGGGATCGCAAACCACTGGCTGGGCGAGGAGCTTATTCTGCCCATGGCCGCAACGTGGTGGTGTGGTCAGCAAAAAGAGTTGAGCTATGTGCTGGACCGTTTAGACGAGTTGATCATCAAGCCCGTTAGCCCACAGTTTCGCGAACCAACAATTTTGGTCGAGAGATTGAGCAGTGCGGAGCGGGCAGAGTTGATCGACAAGATCCGCGCGCGCCCGGAGTGCTATGTGGGTCAGGAACGTGTGAGCTATTCCACCGCGCCAACCTTGGTTGACGGTACGTTACAGCCCCGACCAACTATCTTGCGCTCATTTGCCCTTGCTCGGCAGGACGACTATACCGTTATGCCTGGGGGGCTGACGCGCAGCGCAAAAGGTGCAGATGAGTTAGTGGTTTCAAATAGCCAAGGTGGCGTGAGCAAAGATACATGGGTGCTAACCCAAGAACCACAGCGGCACGTAAGTTTGTGGAAGCTGCAAGCAAACCAAGTTGCCGAAGCGTTTCACAGCGCCGAGAGTTTGCCAAGCCGCGCCGCCGAAAATCTATTTTGGGTTGGGCGCTATACCGAGCGAACCGAAAATAGTACTCGGCTATTGCGTACAATATTCGAATTCTTTGTTGGTGATTTTAACCTAAATAATCGGGACGAACGCGACGCACTATCTCGACTGCTGGTTGCGCTTACACAATGTACGATGACGTATCCTGGATTTGTGGGTGAAGAAGGTAAGGGGGGAGACGAGGAGCGGCAAGAGCTCTTACAGGATCCGCTTGAAGAATTGTTGAACGTTGTGCTTGATCCAAACAAAGCAGGCAGCCTTCACGCTGATTTGCGCTCGATGATCAATGCTGCTTATGCCGTACGCAATCTATGGTCTGTAGATTCATGGCGCGTCATGCAAGAGCTCAGAAGGCCGTGGGTTCTGTTGGCCGAAAGATTTGATTTTTACCAGCCAAATGAGCTGCCCACCGTTCAGCATGAATTGAGTCGCGGGGTAAATCAAGAGCTAAATCAGTTGATGACGCAATTGATGGCGTTAGTTGGCCTCTACAGCGACAGCATGACGCGGAGTGCAGGTTGGACCATGATCGATTTAGGGCGACGGCTTGAACGAGCCTTGCGCACCATTTCATTTATTCGCTCTACTTTAGTTATACAGCACGCGCCATTGGTCGAGCATCTTCTGTTAGAGGCAATACTAAAAACGACCGACAATACGATTACCTATCGTCGGCGCTATCGCTCGCACCTTCAAATTCAAACGGTGCTCGATCTATTGCTGCTCGATGATCTCAATCCACGGTCGCTCATCTGGCAGTTCGACACATTGCAGGAGCACTTAGAAAAGTTACCCCGTACAAAGGTTCCCTATCGACTTTCCAACGAGGAACAGCTCTTACTATTGGCGAAAATGCGTCTGCAACTGTGCGATACGGCGCAGCTAGTTCAAACAGAAGATGTTTCGTTTTTACGTCAATCACTGGATGCGCTCATGGCCGATTTAACCTTTAATTTGACTGAGCTCTCTAACGCAATTACGCAGAGCTACTTTATCCATACCCAATTGCAGCAGCCTTTTGGTGCCGCGCAGATGGAGTTGATGGAATAAATTTATGACCGATTACCAGATCCACCACATTACTGATTATACATATGAAGATGCAGCCAGCTTGTCCTACAACGAAGCCCACCTTCTGCCGCGTTCGATCAAAACTATGCTTTATAATCAACAGGTAACTGACGCACAGATCCAGATTGAGCCGGGCTGGAACGATTATAGCGAGCGCCAAGATTTCTTTGGCAACCGCGTGATCTACTATACGGTTCGGCAGCCGCACACGCAGATTGCAATCACGGCAAGCAGCCGGGTTCGGGTCGACGGGCAGCTTGGCCCTGTGAATCAGACGAGGGACCCAGTAACTGATGCCAACCAGGCGAGCCAGCCTGCTGCGTTTTGGCTTTGGGAGAATGCAGACCAAACAGAGCCGTGGGAAGATGTTGTGCTGCAAATGCGCGGCGAGCTATGTGATGATCAGAGCCCCGAAGTATTAGACGCACAGCAGTTTTGCCTCCCTTCACCGCTTATTCCTGTGGTGGATATTGTTGCAGAGATGGCAAATGTACATTTTTGGCCGCGACGACCTATTGTCGAGGCAACGCTATCGCTGATGACGGCTATCTTTAATGAGTTTGATTTTGTGCCCGACGCAACCGATGTGACCACGCCCATAAGTGAGGTGATGGAAAAACGTCAGGGGGTCTGTCAGGACTTTGCCCAACTAATGATCTGCGCGCTTCGTTGCCAAGGATTGGCCGCACGCTACATGAGCGGGTATATCGAATCGATACCGCCAGCCGGGGAAATAAAGCTCGAAGGATCCGATGCATCGCACGCTTGGTGTTCGCTCTATGTGCCCAAGCTCGGCTGGATCGACTTTGACCCGACCAATAATCTGTTGCCGATTGAACAACATGTCATTCTGGGATGGGGCCGCGACTTTGGCGACGTGACCCCAATCAAAGGTGTCTACTATGGTGGCAATAATCAAACGTTAAATGTATCGGTTGATATGAAACGAATGAACTTTGTTAATTCAAAAAATCACTTGTCTTCTTCACAGGCTGTCGAAGAGAGTTAGAAAAGCTGATTTTGTACTCAGATAAACACAGATACACTCAGATTTTAGAAATGGGACGGCCATCATCCAATTTCTAGGCCATCCTATGGCTAAATCTGAGTGTATCCAAGTAATCTAAGCAAAAGAAATTTCTCTCTGATAAGCTACTAGCAACTCCCACAAAACAAGTGGAAAGGATATAAACCTACTATGAATACAACAACGCAATCTCAATCACAATCCCAAAAAACGACGCACAGAAATACATCGGCGTCTGCTGCATCAACCCAAGAGATGGCCTTTGGTACACCCTTTGAGCACTACAACTTAAGTGGTTCGTTTGACGAGATGTTTAACAAGGTGGATGGGCCGCGCCCTCACTATAATATGTTGTTTAGCCAGCTTCAAGAATTGCCGCTAGAGCAGCTAGAGCGCCGCCAGTTGGCTGCGGATCGAATCTTTCTGAACCACGGAATTACCTTTACTGTTTATAGTGACGACAAGGGGACCGAACGAATCTTCCCTTATGATTTGCTCCCTCGTATTATTACCAAGGCTGAATGGAGCAGATTAGAGGAAGGGTTGAGCCAGCGTATTACTGCCCTGAATCTCTTTATTCATGACATTTATCACGATCAGAAGGTGCTGAAAGATAAAATTATCCCCAGAGAGCTAGTCGAAAGCTGTCACCATTTCCGCTCCGAGATGATGGGTGTGGATGTGCCGGGCGATGTCTATCTTTCAATTGTTGGGTCGGATCTCATCCGGCTGACCGATGGTGCTTTCGCTGTCTTAGAAGACAACCTGCGGGTGCCTAGCGGCGTTTCGTATATGCTGGCAAATCGGCAGATTATGAAGCGTGTCTTCCCCGATATTTTCCGCAAGTACGGTGTCCGATCTATCAGTCATTACAGTCGCCTACTCTTATCAAAGTTGCAAAAGCTGTCGCCGCGACCACAAGATGAGCCAAACATCGTTCTACTAACGCCCGGAGCCTATAATTCGGCCTACTTTGAGCATACATTTTTGGCTCGCGAAATGGGTATTGCACTGGTCGAAGGGCGCGATTTGGAAATTCAGGACGACATTGTTTATATGCGCACAACTGCCGGGCGGCGACGTGTGGACGTTATCTATCGTCGTATTGATGATGACTTTCTAGATCCAGAGGCATTTCGAAAGGACTCTCTATTAGGTGTTCCTGGATTATTCAACGCCTATAAAGGGGGAAACGTAGCGCTGAGTAATGCCATCGGCACAGGGTTTGCTGATGATAAAGCAGTCTACGCATATGTGCCTGATCTTATTAAGTATTATCTTGATCAGGACTCTATCATTCCAAATGTAGAGACGTTCTTGCTAGAGGATGATACACAACGTAAACATGTAACGACGAATATCGATAAATTGGTGGTTAAGGCGGTGGGGGAATCTGGAGGCTATGGTATTTTGATTGGTCCTCACAGTACGAAGAAGCAACAGTCCGATTTTTGTAAGCAAATTGAGAAAAATCCGCGTAATTATATTGCACAACCTACCATCGACCTCTCACGCGTCCCCTGCTTTGTGGAAGGTCAACTAGAGCCGCGCCACGTGGATCTGCGACCGTTTATCCTAAACGGTACGGATGGGGTTGACATTGTCCCTGGAGGATTAACCCGCGTTGCCTTAACGCGCGGCTCTCTCGTTGTCAATTCATCGCAAGGTGGCGGCAGCAAGGATACATGGGTCCTAAACAAATGATACCTACATTAACAATGCTCTCGCGTGCAGCCGATAATCTTTATTGGATGGGGCGCTATCTAGAGCGTGCCGAACATACAGCGCGCTTGCTCAAAGTCCACTTGGATCTTACGCTCGATCAGCCCGCCGAAGCCGTAGCGCAACGACGGCAATATGTGCTTGCGGCCCTTGATCTACTCGAAGATATGGATGAGGTAACCAGCGAATATGAGCTCACCCAGACCGTTCTCTTTCACGAGAAGAACGGCAATTCGGTTAAATCTTGCATCGGGGCGGCCCGAGAGAACGCGCGCCAAGTCCGCGAGCAAATTTCGTCTGAAATGTGGCAGCAGCTCAACCAGTTTTATCTCTATGTAGAGAAGGTAAATATGGATGCGCTCTGGTCTGGCGAGCCCCAAGAATTCTTAGAAGAGATTAATGGCGGCGCACACCTATTCCACGGTATTACGGACTCGACCATGAACCATGGTCAGGGATGGAATTTTGTCGAAGCGGGTCGCTTTATCGAACGGACGATGGCGACTGTGCGTAATATGAATCTTTATTTCTGTCCTGACGGTAAACTTCCCCAAGAGACGATTGATAACCCTCTGCTAGATGAGGATCTACAGTGGTTGGGTCTGCTGAGAACCTGTACAGGTTTTGAGGCATATTGTAAGTTCTATACTGCAACGCTAAAGCCAAATAACATTTTAGAATTCTTGCTGATTAATCCCGTATTTCCTCACTCGGTTGCCTTTTCAGTTAGCATGTTGCGTAACGCGTTGGAAGGAATTGTCAACTCTGTTCATAAGCCCCTATCCGAACGCTCCTATCGCCGCTCTGGTCGTCTCCATGCAGAGCTACAGTTTGCGCAGATAGATGAGATTATAGATGGTGATCTGGAAGCCTACTTCACAAATATTGTTGACCAATGTCATCAGATCCACGAAGCGATTTACGAATCGTATATCACGTATGACAGCCCAGCCGAACATTTAGAGTTTGTCTAGAATCAGTCCCTCTACTCATTTGGGGGTAACGGCGTTGAGTTAAGCTCTAGTCGGGTCCATAACCCGACTAGTCCGACCCCGATTCCGCTAAGGCCAAATATCCTTTATCTCAAAAGTGTCGTGTAACTAACAACAAAAAAACAACCGATTACCCAAATCATGTCTATAAAACTATGTCTATATACGTTGCAATCAACCATAAAACAGTCTATACATACGACAAACTAGTAAATCTCTCCCCACACATTTTCCGGCTTCGACCTGCCCCTCATTGTCGCACGCCAATTCAGGCTTACTCCCTTCGTATCGAACCAAAAGATCACTTTATCAACTGGCAACAAGATCCCTTTGGCAACTGGCAAGCCCGAGTGGTCTTTCCCGAACGGGCTGGCGAGCTATCCGTCGAAGTGGATCTGGTCGTGGATCTGACGCCCATCAATCCATTTGAATTTTTTGTCGATGATTCGGCCGAGCACTTTCCTTTTACCTATAGCGAGCAAGAAACCAAAGATCTGCAACCCTATCTTGCAATTGACGAGGCAGGTCCGCGGCTGCTTGCATGGCTAGAGAAAATTGACCAGAGTGAAACGCCGATTAATGACTTTCTGGTGGCGCTCAATCAGAAACTTTATCAAGATATAAACTACTCGATCCGCATGGAGCCAGGCGTACAAAGCTGTGAAGCTACGCTGGAAAAAGCGCTTGGCTCTTGTCGCGATTCGGGCTGGCTGCTGGTGCAGATCTTGCGCCATTTTGGCTTAGCCGCACGCTTTGTCTCGGGCTATTTGGTGCAGCTTAGCGCGGATCAAGAGGCGCTCGACGGTCCGTCTGGTCCAGCCGCGGACTTCACCGATCTGCACGCTTGGGCTGAGGTGTACGTGCCCGGTGCAGGCTGGATCGGTCTCGATCCCACGTCGGGACTTTTTGCAGGTGAGGGCCATATTCCGCTTGCCTGTACGCCGTCGCCTGCTAGCGCTGCGGCAGTCACCGGGGCAACCGATCCGTGCCACGTGACCTTCAACTTTAGCAATAGCGTGCAGCGGATCTTCGAAGATCCGCGCGTGACAAAGCCCTACACCGAGGAACAGTGGCAGTCGATTCTAGCCGTGGGCGACCAGGTTGATAATGAACTGGTTACCAACGATGTTCGACTCACCATGGGTGGCGAACCAACTTTCGTCTCGATTGATGATATGGACGGGGCCGAATGGAATATTAGCGCAGATGGACCGCACAAACGCGCGCTGGCCCATACGCTGGTCCGACGGTTGCAGCGCACCTTTGGAGAAGGCGGAATGCTTCACTACGGGCAGGGAAAATGGTACCCTGGCGAGCGGCTGCCGCGCTGGAAGCTGGCCGCATATTGGCGAACAGATGGCGTGCCAATGTGGCAGGATACCTCTTTATTTGATCAGGAATTGCTTGATCAAGAGCCGCCTACTGAAAATGAGAAGAAGGGCGAAAAGGGTGAGAGGAACGGGAGTGAGAAAGACAAGAGTGAGAAAGCTGTACCCGAGCAAAAAAGTATAGGGAACAGAACGGCTGATGATGCTGTGCGATTTATCACAAAACTAGCCATCGTACTGGGGATAGATAAAGATCTGGCGATTCCAGCTTACGAAGACATCTTCTATTTTCTATGGGAAGAGGGCAAAGTCCCGATAAACATTGACCCAGCTAAGATGAATTTAGAAGATCCGCTAGAGCGTCAGCAGCTTGCACACCTGCTTGAAAAAGGGATCGGAGATCCGGTCGGATATGTCTTGCCGCTTGCGCCAAACACTGAAACAGATGCGGTCACCGCCTTGAGCCATAGCTGGAAGAGCAGCAAGTGGCCCCTGCGTCGTGCGCAATTCTTCCTTATGCCGGGCAACTCGGCCATGGGATTACGCCTACCCTTAGATAGCCTACCCGAAGAATCAGAAACAGAAAAAGAGGTCGCATTTGACCGCTCTCCGTTTGATGAGTTTGAGCCGCTTCCCGCATACGAAGCACTTATGCAAAAGCTGGCCATTTCACAAAAAACCGCCCCATCGACTAAGGAACCCAAGTTGGTGCGAACCGCGCTCTGTGTAGAGGTGCGCGATGGTCGACTCTACATTTTTATGCCGCCGCTTTCGTATCTAGAAAGCTACTTGCAGTTGCTCACCGCTATCGAAAAGACAGCGAGCGATCTGTCTATGCCCATCATTATCGAAGGATACGAGCCACCATCGGATCCGCGCATCCAAAAGATTTTGGTTACGCCCGACCCTGGCGTGATCGAAGTGAACATTCACCCGACTAGCAACTGGCAAGAGCTCGTCCGGAATACCGAGACGCTCTACGAAGAAGCGCGACTTTCTCGTCTGGGTACCGAAAAATTTCTGGTCGATGGACGACACACCGGCACCGGTGGCGGCAATCACGTTACGCTCGGTGGCCCCACCGCGGCAGACTCTCCCTTTCTGCGTCGACCGGATCTGCTGCGCAGTCTAATCACCTATTGGCAACATCATCCTGGTCTGTCGTATCTTTTCGCGGGCATGTTTATTGGCCCCACCAGCCAAGCACCCCGCGTAGACGAAGGGCGCGAAGATCGCCTCTACGAGTTAGAGATCGCGTTTGCTCAAATTCCTGGTAAGGAGCAGACATCGCCGCCTTGGTTGGTGGATCGGGTCTTGCGCAATTTGCTCGTTGACATTACGGGCAATACCCATCGCTCGGAGTTCTGCATCGACAAACTTTATTCGCCTGATTCTGACAGCGGACGTCAGGGGTTGGTGGAACTTCGTGCCTTCGAGATGCCACCCCACGCACGCATGAGCCTAGTCCAGTTGCTGTTGGTCCGCACATTGGTGGCATGGTTCTGGCGAGAGCCGTACCACAAGCCGCTTGTCCGCTGGGGAACGGAGCTGCACGATCGCTTTATGCTGCCCCACTTTGTCGAGTCCGATCTGCGCGACGTAATGGCCGATTTGAATCAGGCTGGCTATCGCTTTGACCTTGCGTGGCTGCAACCGTTCTTCGAATTTCGCTTCCCTCGCTACGGCACAGCACGCGTGCAAGATATCGAGATGGAAGTGCGTATGGCGATTGAGCCGTGGGATGTTTTGGGGGAAGAATCGAGCAGCCAAGGCACAGCCCGCTATGTGGATTCATCCGTAGAGCGCGTGCAATTCAAGGTGAGCGGGTTAACGCAGTCACGGCACGTTCTCACCTGTAACGGGCATCAGATTCCGCTGCGCAGCACCGGCACTCATGGCGAATATGTGGCGGGAATTCGCTATCAGGCATGGCAGCCACCCTCGGCGCTGCACCCAACGATTGGCATTCAGGCACCGCTCGTCTTCGACATTATCGACAAGTGGTCGGGCCGAGCGATTGGCGGCTGCACCTATCATGTGGTGCATCCTGGCGGTCGTGGCTTTGAAGATACGCCAGTCAACGCAAATGTAGCCGAGGCGCGACGCATCTCTCGCTTTTGGGATTATGGACACACGCCCGGAGGCAGCCCAAATGGGACCGTTATCAATTCACCCACATCACCGATTCAAGCAGAACGCACCTTCACAACGAGCGGCAGTACATTGGGACCGGTCGAGGTGCCGCAACTAAAGGTAAACCCAGAATTCCCCCATACGCTCGATCTGCGGTTGATGGAGTAGGGCAAAGATTGCTCGACAAGTCTGTCAACATTGCCGATTGATCTATTACTTCAGCATAAATGTGAACTCAAGCCGTCCAGTAAACACGCACCGTGCGGATTCGTCTCCAACGATTTTGGCTACGAACCCGCACGGTGTGGCGAAACGACTAGGCTGCTCACTAAACCACGCCCTGTTTTATTGCCTCAAGACTCCTCTGTCACATTTTCATAGAAGATAGTGGCAAATTTTCTCAAGGAAGCAAAAATGAATGAACGTATCGAATCGTGCATTTCGTATAGACGTTGCTGATCCAGTTGGCAGCCACTACCCTTTTTTTCGGAACCAATCACGGCCTAGAGTTTGATCGCGCCGCGGCATACGGAATGCGGCTCAACATTGCCGCAGGCACCGCAGTCTGTTTCAAATCGGGCGAGGACAAGAACGTTTCGCTGGTGGTGTTGGCTAGCGCACGGATTATGGTCGGCTGCAACGGATTGGAGCAAGGTGCATTAGACGATGAGTCGGTCAAGGCTGCGGCGTTGCAAAAAGTTACAGATGATGGCTTTGGCACCACATAAAAGGGAAATACACTATGACACCATTCGGATCTACACGCAGCACAGTTCAATGGGATCACGCGCTTCACGGGCCAGACAGCCACATCATCACCAAATTGCCGGGGTGGACAGAGACCGACGGCATTATTTTGATCTCGCCACAGATGGGGTCGATGACGCGGGCGCGCTTTTCGCAATACATGGCCCTCATGCAAGCGGGCGCACAAGCGGGTCCACCGTTAGCTGGCATGCAGCGTTTTCTCTTTGTAATTGAGGGCAGCGTTCGCGTAAAATCTGGTGCAGAAAATGTCAAACTAACGAGTGGTGGCTATGCATTTTTACCAGCGGGGATCGATCACAGCATCGAAGCGACAAGCTTGGCGCGCGTCAACGTGTTCGAAAAACCATATACTGTGTTACCGAACGTTGCGCCACCGCTTATTGTCACGGGGCAGGAACAAGAGGTGACGGCCGTCGAATTTCTTGGCGATCCCGATCTGCTGCTGCGGATGCTGCTGCCCGACACGCCCTCGTTTGATATGGCGGTTAACATTATGCACTATAATCCGGGCGCGACATTGCCCATGGTCGAGGTCCACTACATGGAGCATGGGTTGCTCATGTTGCAGGGCCAAGGGATCCAGCGGCTGGCGGATTCGTGGTATCCCGTCCAAATAGGTGACGTCGTGTGGATGGCCCCATACTGCCCGCAGTGGTTTGTAGGCATGGGTAAAGAGCCAGCCCGCTATTTACTCTATAAGGACATGAATCGCGATCCGCTAAATTTCTGCTAAATTAAGCGCGGTAACCCTGAAACCATGGACATCCTCGTCGATTGCGTGCCTTACGGATGAGATACCACACGGGCATAATAACGCCATTGTTTCAGTAACGCGCACGTGGCAAGCTGCCCACAAAATGAAAGTTTATCGCGGATCCCTGCCACAGGACTTAAGCCGCAACGATAATTTTTGGGGCAGGCGTTACATTGCGAAACATACCATTAATTCCGCAATTGCTCACGGCGTGGCCCACGAGGTCGGCTCCATAGAAGGCGGAAAGCTGGCCGATCCTTGCATCTGGAAGCCTGCCTTTTTTGGCGTCAAACCCAATGTGATTATTAGGGGCGGATTTATTTCTTGTAGCGTAATGGGCGATATGGATGCACCGATCCTGACACCGCAGCCGATGATCTATCGATCAATTTTTGGTAGCTTTGGTGGCGCAACCGCAGGGAAGAGCGTTTCATTTGAGGTGCGGGCCGATGGCGAGTTATTGGCGTGCGATCCGGCTGAGGAGTTGCCAATGGCGCAGCACTACTTTTTGTTTTAGGCTAGGCCCTAACTTCTCGTCTCCATGCGAATGTACCCGAATTACAGATATTGTTAGGTGGATCTCAAATATAATGATAGGATTATTGCAACTATTCAATTGATGTCAGTATGTTGATGGCATTGACTACTTAATCGGTATTTGAGTGGTGTTGCAATTAAAATTGTAAATCATATAGCAGGGAGATATCCATGAGTGTTTTTGACCAGAAAGAGTTCCGCAATGCGTGCGGTGCGTTTGCTACAGGCATCACAATTGTTACCACAATGGGACCGAATGACGAGCCGGTTGGCATGACGGCCAATAGCTTTTCGTCGGTTTCGCTGGATCCACCGCTTGTGTTGTGGAGTGTAGGTAACCATGCAGGTAGCTTCGACATTTTTTCGAGCGCCGAGCATTATGCTGTCCACATCCTGCATAAAGAGCAGGAGGTGCTGTCGAACCTTTTTGCAAGTCGGGGCGAGGATAAGTTTGGCAACATCGAGTGGAGCAAGGGCGAACTTGGCTCGCCGATTCTGTCTGACTATGCGGTTTGTTTACAATGTAAAATGGAGTATGTTTACCCCGGTGGGGATCACAATATATTGGTGGGTCGGGTCGTGGCGTTTGATGACCGCGACATTGAGGCTCCGATTCTCTTTCACAAGGGGCGGTACGCGAATATTAGGTAGGGGTTAGTAGTTGGTATGACCGCTGCGGCTTCGACCCTTGCATTAGGTGTTAGCCACAGCGGTCATACCAACTACCGAGCCGATGTACGAGCTGTTAAAAGTGTTTAATCGCGCGGATCAATTCCTCATTATACCCGGCCCGTTGATAGAGCGAGCGGGCGCGGGTATTGTTCCCAAAGACGTGCAGCGTTATCGACTGTGCGCCACGCGCCAGCACCATCTGCTCTGTATGATCGATTAGGGAACGACCAACCCCATACCCTTCGGCACTCTCGGCCACGACCAGCGCTTGCAAGTGCGCACTTGGCGCATGGGTCAACAGTTCGGGGCGCATCGAAGTCAATGCCCCGCCACAAATTTGCCCCGTTTCATCAGTTGCCACTAGCACAAGATACTCATCTACATCACCTCGTCCCTACGCCTCTAGCAACGCTAAATCGCCCTGCCACAAATCGTCAGACTGGCGTCGGGGTGGAAGTTCGAAACCTGTCAGACGCGGAAAAAGTGGACGTAGGGCGGAAGTATCGTCAACCGTTGCCTGGCGAATTGTAAAGTGCATAATTATATTGAGCATTTGGTGAGCCACTGTCTACTGTCACCGCATATTGATCAGCGGTAGGTAAAAGTTATCGTGCCCGCTCCGTTTTTCTATTATCAATGTCTGCGGTCCACTTCGAATTATTTGTCCCTCTGCCAGCAGCTGTTCGATCCAGTAATAGTAAGCAATTTCTGTCGTTGCCAGATCGTCTTGCAATCTATAGTTGTTGGTGCCGCTTTTCGGGGCCGGAATCGGCTGGGAATTAACCTTCTGGGCTTGCTCAAAGCTTGGACTTTGTGTGCGATATATGTTGAACCATTGCGTCTTCCTGTCGCTTGTAAAGAACCATGAAATGGATGGCCGTTCATCCACAATTCGAGCCGCTATTTCAATTTTTTTGTCTTCCGTCTCCGGCAACAGAAGCGAGCCACTGGTCGAATTTGGCACAGGCGTGCTGATTTCAACTGGTGCAGTGATAGCTGGTGCAGTGATAGCTGGTGCTGGGGTTGGCGCTATTTCTGATAAGCATAACGGATCTGGCTCGCTGCCCGCAATACTGATCGCATGTATATCTGTATTGTCGATTGTATCGGTAACCATCTGTGCGTTCGGCCCCCATGCATAGACGGGTACATTCTCTGCTGTGTGCTTGGTTGATGCCCAAGATATTTGCGGGAAATTTCCTTGTCCATTATTTTGCTCAACAAAGAGCCCGCCAGTTTCATGATCTGCGACCAGAATAAGCAACGTATCTTCTCGACCCGTCATCCACTCTATAACTTTACGAAACGTATTCTCGAGCTCGATTGTCTCAAAAATATTGTGCCTGCTCAGGTTAGAATGTGCGGCGTGATCAATACGCCCGCTCTCGATTAGCAGAAAGAAACCATCGGGCGAATCTTCTAGCAGATCCAAGGCCGTTTCTGCCATTTCCGAAAGATGGGGTTTGGTGTCATAAAAATTGCTGACTCGGGTTGCATAGTCGAACTCATACGCAAGGTGACCAAAGCCAAATTGACCCGAAACAAAGAGTTCATCTGCTGGATTTGATGGCGCGCCTATGGCCAACATCTCGCTTCGATCCGTAATAACTTGATACCCCGCTGCTTCAGCCGTCTGCCGCGTTACGCCCGCTTCAGTTCCGCCAAAGAGAAGATTTGGCCGCGTCTGCGTGAAGTAAACGCCAGCAATCTCGCTGTACGAGTATCGGTACGTTGCATGTGCGCCGAAGCTGGCTGGGGTCGCGTGCGTTATATTTGCCGTTGTCACCAACCCCGTTGCCTTACAGCGATCCCGAAAATATTCTAGCGACGTTTCAAGCTCCGAGCCATCCCCAGGAATCGCCAACGACACAACGCGATTGTTGATCTTGCGCCCCGTAGCCATTGCGCTTGCCGATGCAGCCGAATCTGTTATTTTATTATTTGCGGCAAACGTTGTCATCTCGGCTTGATGCGGTGCGTACTCAAACGCCATTGCACCAGCCTCGCCGTACTTATACATGCTGGCTGCGTCAACGTGCGAAACACCCATTCCATCACCAATCATAATGATAATATTTCGCGGCACGATTTGAGGACTACTTGTGGGTATTGCTGTCGCTGCCGATATCGCATCATCACCCACCTGGTCCTCTGGTGAGATAGAAGTTCCGGCGTGTGATGTAATCTCACTCACACTTACAATGCTATGTGACTGGGGGTCGCCTGAGTTGGCGTACATCGGATCAATTGAGCTTGTTTGCAGCAAGAAAAGTATTGCAAAGAAGGCAATTCGGATGAAAATTTGTGCGACAAGTGGGAGAAACCGCTTCGAACTTCTACTCATTTTATGTTGAACCGCGCTAGCTCTACGGAAAAGCTCTGTAGTATGGTCATTCCAAAAAATAAACTATATCGTATGGCCGCAAGCTAAATCAGAAAATTGCTAAAAATCCGTATACTTATTTTTCTGGTTTAGCCTAACGCTTACATAGTATATTTGTCTATAGCTCTTTTGGGCGATTGACACATGCTTACATCGACATAAGCTTTGATGATAGTTAGGCCATTCCAAAAAATAAATTACTATACAGTATGGCCGCAAGCTACTCCAGAAAATTGCTAAAATCCGTATACTTATTTTCCTGGTTTAGCCTTAATCTGCTGCA
>Ga0209187_1002197_pt1 | contig 19274 bp, 10 predicted proteins | sample BantaG_FD_187430 | JGI IMG/M metagenome (GOLD analysis project Ga0209187, IMG submission 187430) | Marine algal microbial communities from Bantry Bay, Ireland - BantryBay_4 metaG (SPAdes) (version 2) | ecosystem: Host-associated > Algae > Red algae > Unclassified | place: Bantry Bay, Ireland...
GCTTTTTGGTTCATGCCTGAGCGCTGAAAATCTCTTTTGAATTCTTGGTAATCCATGTTTCTTTTTTTTATGTAAAAAAAATGGGATTATTTTAGACAACATAGATGTAGTTGCTCGGATGCTTACTTCACTACTGCAACATACTGCGCCATAATTATGCAGCTTGTGCAGTTATTCCATACAGACAAACCCACAGAAGACAAAGTCACAAAGTTTTTATTGATTGCATTTACTGGAGCGATGACATTGGGAGTACACCTAACCTTTTTATTCAGCAAAGCACCGATTTGATATGTAGAATTTTTATTCAAGGTTTTGTTAAGTGCATTGAATTATAGAATTAGATCCATATAAATATTCTTTTCAAACTAAAATATTGATAATGGGAGTAGAACATTACTTGTATCTGACAATCGTAGGTTTGGTTGTGAATTTTGTTTGGCACAAATGGAAGCCAAAAGACAATCAATTAGAGGATCAACAGGATGATCAAGATTTTCAACCAAAGGACAGTTGATTAGAAAGATATAAAAGCAACCTGAGGCAATGGCATAGGGATATGCTCCCTATGCCGTCATCCTTGTATGTTAGGTGTTACTTCAATCTCTCGTATTTCTACGTAGAAAAACCCCCGAAATCGAGGGTTTTCAACCTATATTAACCCTTCATCTAAGAAGCTATAGTAGCTCTGATCTGAAACGATTAGATGATCTAGCAATTTGATTTCCAAGAAATCACCTGCATTCTTAATCTTCTTGGTAAGTTTCAAATCTTCACCAGATGGCTTCATGGTTCCGCTTGGATGATTATGAGACACTATGATGCTACAAGCCGATAGGGAGAGAGCGATGCTAAACATCAAACGACTATCCACTACCGTTGCACAATTACTCCCTCGACCTATCACTCGATAGCCGATGATTCCATTCTTTCTGTCCAAGAACAGGACTAGAAATTCTTCAAGTAATTGGATGGTGTCACGGTTCCAGACTTCCATCAGCACATCATAGACACATCTGCTACTACAGATTTTCCGACGCTTAGAAATGTGTAAGGGTTGATACGATACCTGTATGACAGGTAGGTCTGTTGTTGGTTGCATGATACAACGGGTTTGGTTAGTCTTTATTCTTTTTCGTCGGGACTGTCGGTGTTTGTATTGGAGTTGTTGTTTGGCAAGAGATGCACCTTCTCCTTTCTCAAATTCAATCGGTGTGAGAGGCAGTCCTTTTGCAAGCTCTCGAAGGTTTTGAAGAGGAAGTGATCTTTGAGATTTGTGTAATAGGAATCTTGGGACATGATCTCAAGTGTGGAGAGCAGGGTGCTTTCGTGTTCAAAGAGCACCAGTACATACGGATTGGTAGCTACACCAAATTCAGTTCAAGCTACCCCACTTGCGATGATCTTTGCATAAGGTTTTAGCTGCTCGAGAATCTTCTTCACCCTCTGTCCCTTATGTATCTCGATGATGAGCAGGGATTTTTGTTTTTTGGCTTGTGTGAGACTGAGTAGTGCTATGCTATCAGGGATGATGATATCATCTCAAACCTTTAGTTTGGTAGCGGTTTGTGGGAAGCCTTGTTGCTTCTTTCTCTTTTGGAAATAGTGATAATAGCGGTATCTGCTTAGTGAGAGATTGTCACAAGCCAAGTCCATCAGGATGTGAGCCGTGATAGTCTTCTTTCTATGGTCATAGTCATTACTCAGGAGTTTTGGATGCTTAGTGATATGCATACCCTGGAGTGGCTTCTTGGTATGTATGATAAGATATTCAGCACCTTGAGTAGTGAGGTGGTAAATATTTTCTGACCTCCCTCGCTGAGGATGATACTTGTAGCATTTCTTCCCTATCAGATTCTTCTCTTCTAGAAGCTTGAGTTTCTTGTACAGCGTCTTGGTGCTGTAGGCATATCACAACATATACCATTGTCAGACACTGAGGTACTTATATCTCGCTAGTTGTTGGAGTAATCGGAGATGATGATTCATATACTATGGTAAGAAATAAAGTGGAGGAGTTTTACTATATTTATAATAGTTGTTCTATAATGATTGGCTGGTGTTTGAGATAGCTTTATCTCCACCAGCTTTTTTATTTACCTGAAATTTTGGAGCAGGATAATGCTCATGATTTAGTTTTCTCTGCCAATTCTCTGGCATATCTGCTATTCGATCAGGCGAGGAGCTACGGGTTAGCTTCGGTTTATAATAGCCTGTCTCGTGTACCATCCTATTCGTTAGTCTGGTTACCTGTCATTTCCTGAGTAGCAGAGGACTCTTATACCAGAAGACATCTTTAGTCTTGATAAGCTTTTTGTAATAAGCTCCATATCTAATTCGGAATTCGTGGAAGCCAAGTCTTTGTAAGATCTTCACCCCTATCCCAGTTTCATTCGCTAGAGCTTTCAGCGTTCCGAGACCATTTGCTCAGATCACTTTTACATTGGTATTATTCAGCAGATTTCTTCTGAGCTTCATATGTCAGACTCCTGAGACAATATTTTGAGAGATGAGTATCAGGTGTAAGCCATACTTACGTGTTTCTTTCAGGATTACATTCAAACTATCCCCAGAAATAAAGGTATCAGCTTCGTCAATAATCAAGTAGATCGGTTTCCTGAGATGACCAGGCAATCACGCTCTTTGGAGAGCAAAACTTTTTATCTGAGCTATGAGGAACCTGCCCATCGTTTCAGCAACTTCTTCTCACATCTTTCCTTTACTCAGATTAAACAAAAGTATCTTACCCGAATGAAGTGCCCAAGGAATCATGATGGTACTCGGTCACATCGTAAGATGATAAAAGATCTGAGAATTCAACAATGACTGCAGTTTGGTATATAAGGACTGTTTGGTTCTGGCATACATCGGGTCATTCCGTTCTTGTGCAAAGAAATTTGCATAAGCTAGCACCTCACATTGCTTTCCTAGCTCTATCCAATGTCATTCTTCTTGTTTTAGCATCTCTTGGAGGTCGGTTAGGTTGGTGTCTTGTTTAGAGAGCATCACATACAAGCAAGGCTTCAGAATTGTCCTCATGAAATTACTCAGCTTGGCATCTGGGATCATCTCTTGGATTGCTCTGAGTAATTGGGTCGCTTGTATTTCGATGTCTAAGGAATTCTTAGCAGTACATTCCAAAGGATTCAGCACAGGCGTATGACCTTTACTCAAGGTAGGATCTATATAGATATGCCTGGAGAAGTATTTTTTGGCTAGATCAAACTTACGTATGCGATTTACCGTATCTCCATGTGGATCAAGCACCACAATACATATCTCTTCCTTCTTCCTCGATTTCCACCACAAGGAATATATCAGTTGTTCCACCAGACTGGACTTCCCCGATCAGGTCTTACCCGTGATATAGGCATGTGACTTGAGCTCATAAGATGGAAGCTTTCTACTTAAGGAAAGAATATGCCAACGACTTATCCATCTCCATCTGAGTAAGAAGAAACGGAACAATTCATTTTTTACCTGCTTCCATAGATATTCCCTATATCATTTCTCCATCCATCTAAGATCCATTATATGTTCCGAAATAAAGGGGTTTTAAGCTTCCTATGTATGTGGAACTGAGATTGGCTAGCACTAGCGTGATACTCCTAGATCTGTTTCTACACTTCTAGCCCCTAGGATAGAAGATTGAGCGACTGACTGTATATATACCAAGAAGAGAAGTGGGTGGTGGTGAAATAGACATGATATATACAGTACAAAGTAGATTCAAAACAGGATATAGCATCACGAAATTATGTGGTATAACCAAGGTCATTCCAAAGAAGAAGCTTCCTTTTAGTTTCGTTTTTTGTTAGATGAAAGCAGAAAACAAAACCGTTTTCTTGATATGATAATCATAGAGTGCTAGTGATCTTTGATTTACGTTTTTTGTTAGGATTGAATTCAAAAGTGAGTAGCATTTCTATTATCGTTTTTTGTTAGGTGGTATGTGGTATTACAATTCTCTCGTCTTGGCATCAGCTTTTGTTTTTTGTTCTTGTGGTTGTAAATTTCAGAAGATTGGTATTTACTAGGACATTGAAATTTTCAGAGATAGTAAGACGTCTAGTTTTCAACTTAGTTTAATAATTGTCTATCCTCAGCAACCATCCATAAGTTCTGCACCAAATGTTCCTGTATCAAGATAGTGATAATTTCTTTGGCACTCACATTCTCGGGATACTTCTTTGGGACACTGAGCAACAACTTCAAATCCTCACGTGCGAAATCCAACAGGGTAAAGTAACTCTGAGGAATAAAGTGTAAGGCGATGGAATCAATCAGAACCGTTAGTTCTTCATTGGTGAAATCTTTTCAATCCATTTTTTGCAACAGTTCTTCTGTAGATCGGGTGGTAATGTTGTGTAGGCTGGGCATCGATATAATGAGAAGATAAAACAAGCATCAAGAAAACCACAGCTAAGGCGGCTTAGCTGTATAGGTGAGATGAAGAGAGCAAGAACTAGAAAAATCAATGAATGAAAAAATACTCAATCAGGACAATTGAGGTATGGGTAGTAGAGATGCAGGTGAGTGTACTTTTAAAAAAATGGGAAGTGGGGTACGCTGTCTCGCTATTCTATTAGCTTATGAAACAGTTCCCTTCGGTGGCTGTGAGAGATGTATAAATGATTCCTTGTATGGAGCAGGTATACTATATGGATTTTTGGAGAGAATGCAAGGAGAAGCAAGCTTTTTTCTTTTGAGGGATTTGAACTAGTATGAACATCTTGTTGAGTTATTGAAAATTACTTGCCTGACTGTAATGTAAAATTACAATTAGTAAAGCTTTGTACATATATCTGAAGTAACGTTATCTGTTGATTTACAAAATGTTACACATTTGGCCTGCCCAGAACTTCACCACTTAAGACTATAAAATAGTCTACCATATTGTCCTATGAGAACCAGATAAAGGCTCATATTTTAGAGCAGATAAACAATCGTTACTTAACAACTATAATTCTACCACCAATACCCGAAACCGAAAAAAAAAAGAGTCCACGATCACCATCGAAATGGGAAGCAGACCCTCACTCTCGCTAAAGAGGCTGCAATAATACGATTTCTTTTCTTCTGTTTTGGTCACATATTTTACTAATCCTTAAACACAAAAACAGATGAGAGTATTTCAAATTTTTCTTTTAGCATTTTTTATGCACTGGACTGACGTAGTTCAATCTCAATGTACTCCTTCAGGTGTAGTACCTAGTAGTTACCAAACGGTATATCAGAATTACAATAGTAATGCTTCGGATCTATTAACACAATTAGAAGGAGGCAACTATTATATTAGAGGAGAGGATAATGGAAGCACTTTTTTAAAAATTATAGATGATTCTGACGGCCAAGAAATATTCAGTTCTAGTCTAAATTTCAACCTTCCTGCGGATGAACTTGCAGCTGTAGATATACTTATTTCAGCCATAGCGGCACAAGAATACTTCTGTGACCCTACTGCTGGATGGGCCCAACCTTATATCGAGGATGATAATGCATTTATCAATGCCCCATCTCTCCCCGCTTTTGGGGGCGGAGCCTATTACTCGTATGCTGCTGATGGTGGAGCACACTTTCCTACCGATGCGATAAGTAGTGTCAGACCTGATGTTATAGTGCACGAGTTTGGCCATAGATATGTAAATGATAATTATCCATACTTTCAGAATAATGGTGGTTTTGATTCCCAAGCCTTAGGTGAGGCAGTGCCTGATATACTTGGGATAGCTGTAGAAACTGAAATTACAGATGAAACTAATATTTGGGCAATGGGCGAGGTAAGAGATCTCAGTACGCCTCCTGTCTTGTACAATGATCCCCAATACCAAAATACTGGACTGCATCAAAGAGGTCTTACATTAGGGCATTGGTTTTATCTTATGATAGAGGAATCAGGTTGTTTTTCTGGCTCAGATTCTCAGAAAATAAGACAGGGCTTGGATTTTCTTCTCAGTTGTATGCTCTCAACAACCCCCTCTGGTATGCCAGTTGTGGACTTTGCTACATTGAGAGAAGCTACTGTAGGAGCAATGTACAATGCAAACTGTACTCTTTGTTATGAAGAGACTATCAACAACTGGAATAATGTAGGAGTGGGTGCACCCTTCAATTCATATTTTGCGCCACCTACAGAAGTAGATATATCTACAGGGGCCTGTTCTGTTACTATAAGTTGGGAAGATCAAGGTGTACCAAACTATGATTGGAGTCTAGCGGGAACTCTTTTAAATGGAACTACCCATGCAGAGGAAGGCACACTAACTCTAGAGAATAAGACAATGTTTATGAAGAATAATTTGGAACCTGGAAGTTACACAGTCACTTTTGAACCTGATTGCATACCTGGTACAGGCTATCAAGTAACTCCTCAGAATTTTTCACATAATTTCACTATTGCAAATCAGTTTACGCCTCCAGGTATATTTCCTGAAGATGTAGTCGCAACAAGTTGTGATATTGTTGTAAGAGCCCCAAACATAGGCCTGGATGAATCCGCGTATACTATTACTCTAAACGGACAATTGATGACTAACGATGACCATAATCTGATGGCTATCTATACCAGTGAGTCCCTCTTCTTTCATATGGACCCACTTGATATAGAAACTGGTATAGAAGAAGGAATGCAATTAGATATTACAATAGATGATAGTTTTTGCGGAATAGATGAAGAGTACTCAATTGTAATACAAGATACTGGCAATTTCATTGAGTTTGAATTGAATAACACTTCAGAGCCAAATCCAACTCTTGTTTCAAAATGTTCAGTCCAACCAGGAGTCGATAAAGATTTTTCATCAGGATTTTTGCTCTCAACTAGAGTATTAAGAGTTGATCCTAGTGTATTATCTTCCACTACTGCTGGTACTACCTTTCCATTCGAAGATTTTGTTCGTCAATTCCGATCTGCTCAGCCTTCAGAAAGATCAATGCAACAACAACAAGGACCCTCTGTGCCAATTGCATCTCTACCCTTTTCTCAATCAGGAGGTCAACAGTACTTCCTAGTGAATCTGAGTGAAGAGCCCCGATTAAGAAATCCCTTACACCCAAACAGCCCTGACATCAATTGTGTCTTTAGATTCCAATCCGACTGGATGCTTGTTGTAAAGTCAATACCAGGCAATTGTTCATCAGATTACTCACCAGTTAATTTTAATTACTGTGTGAATGGATCACTGTTGAATCTTGACTTCAGTGCCACAGATCTTTCAAATATCAGTCACATTGAGTACAGATATAGACTTCCTTCCACTGGAGAATGGAGTAAATGTTACAGAACCTTAGCAAGTGAAGTAGAAGTAAGAGTCAGCAATAGTGACATCACTAATGGATCTTCATGTCCATACAATCCAGAAGTACAAGCAAGAGGTGTATGCAGCTGTGTTCCATGTAATTCTACGTCAGGTAATGCAGTATGTGGAGAGGCTTGTGGTCTAGATAATTGGCAAGATGCATCACAACAAGCTCCAGACAATCCTTGTGGACCGCCTTCTCTTATAAGTACATTCAGATGTGGTGATGAAGTTGCATTGAATTATAGAAGAGTGCCTGGAGTTTATGGTTATAAATTTTACTGGCGAGAATTGTCTCCCGGAGAATCACCTGAAGAAGAACCTTTTCTCTGGTGTCTTGGACAAGAAGAATGTTATGAAGGAGAAGTTGTTCGTGCTTATGATAATGCAATGACTCCGATAACATACTCAATCGATCCATATACTGGTTGGACGGCATATTTTGATGGATTTGACGCGACTAAGAATTATAGATTCCAAATAGAGTCTGCATGTTGTAACAGTACTGCTAGTTGTAGACTCACAATTGACATTCCCAAATCTTGCTCAAGCCCTACAAATCTTCAAGTTCAAAGTACAACTTCAACAACGGCTGGATTGCAGTGGATTGATAATGTAACAGGAGATACAGATTATAAAATAATAGCAACTCCGGTAAATTCTTGTTTGGGTAGTAAGACAATTGAGGAATTTGCAAATTTTCCTCAGACTAATAGCTTATTCTTTAATCATACAATAGCTGGCTTAATACCAAACCAGCAGTATCATTTTCATATAGAAAAGTATTGTCCAACTGGTTTTAATTCATGTTCTACACAATCGGCTGTTGCGACTGCTATTACTCAACCTTATGTGAAACAGTATGGAGGTGCTTGTACAGGAGAAGACATCTTCTCGATTATTGTAGATGGAGTCTATCCTCATTTATATGATATTACTGTGGGAGGAACTCTAGGTACCTGGGATGGAACAAAACTATCTTTTGATCTCACAGCTAATGGATCTACCTATCCAATATCAATTGATGGATGTGGGATCGTAGACTGGACAGATCCAATAAACGCAGGTAGTACCGTAAATTGTGTGGCTAATCCTTTTGAAGGTGATTGTAACTACTTGGAGATCGATATTTCAGGTTCGAATTGTCCAGTAACACATGTAGATTGGTATAATTCTGCAGGGCAAATTATTGGAACAGGGAGTCCGCTCCCTACACCTGCGATAGATGGACCCTACACCTACATAGCTTGGGTTGATGGTTGCGCTCTACAAGAATCGCAGCCAAATTATGTCAATTGCTCAAGCTCTTTAACTTGTAATGACTGCAGTCAAGATGGCTATCTTATAGATACTGATCGAAATCCAACGCATTCATACTGGCAGGCCGAGAACCCATCTATGGGAATAGATGGTAAAGATATTTGTATAGTAGGGTCTGCCGATTTTGTGATTAATGACGTTTGGCATTTGAATCCAGCTAATACCCATCATTTTTATTCCTCTGGTGCAGGTATCAGGGTAGATGGGGTTTTTACAGTGAAAAATGCTGAATTTAATTCCTGCGATGGTCAACCATGGCCTGGAATATTTGGAACTGGAAAAATGACAATTCTAGAGAATACAAAAATTCTCAATGCAATTACCGGTATTAAAGCTCAAGCTGGGTCTATTTTAGATGTCATCTATACAACATTCACAAATTGCGGAGTGGGTCTCGAAGTATTAACTCAAACGACACAAAGCCTTGCTTCAAATACCTTTAATCAATGTGCAACAGCTATAAAGGCCCAAGTAGGGTTATTTCAATATCCGACTCAAGCAGGACAATTTAAAGTAATGCCAAGTACCGATACTAATATATTTGGCAAGAACGGAAGCATTGGCTTTGACTTACAATGCAATGAGGTTAATCTTGCAGGAACAACAATGTTTAATGGATTTATCGGAATACATGATCAATCTCAAAATTTCACAGGAGAGAACTTGAATATTAATGGATCCTTTATAGGTGTTTATCATGGGGTAAACTACTTTACAGCAGCAACAATGCCTAATGCAAAATTCAGTCTTTCCAATAGTGAGATTAACAATGTTTCAAGTCAAGGAATCTATGTCTATTCTTCGAATGAAGTACTTATAGAGAACGTGAATTTCACTTCGGTATCTGGACCAATTGCGATTTCAGGTAGAGGAAATACATATTCATTTAGCGATGGTATTAAGGAATGCGAATTCATTGGATGTTCTGGAAACGGATCAAGCTCTATGGTGTCAGCTTGGTCTGCACATCAATTACCTGTGATTGATAACGTCGTTACAGGATCAAACGGTACTGAATTAATCATGTTTGATTTTCAAAATTGTATAAATCCGATAGTATCAGACAATAACATAGGATTGAGTAATTCTCAAGTGGGCTTATATTTTTCTGGAGGAGTTCATGCAGATTTACTAGATAATGATATTATAGGAGGAGGCAATGATGCCATCTATCTAGACGGTCATGCAAAGAGTTATGTATGTGATAATACCATAGACGGAGCAACTAACGGTGTAAGATTTGATAACTCAGCAGAGGCATATGTAGCCGTAAATCAATTCTCAAATAGTGATTATGCAATAAACATAGAATTAGCAGCCATAGGCGAGCAGCCACATCGTGGTAATTGTTTTGATGATCAATCAGACGCAAAAAACTTCGATCCATCTTCATCAAGATTTGCATATAATGATTTTAATAATCCAAACAATTGTGAATTACATCCCTCAAGTAACCCGAGTTGGTTTTACCAGGATAATTTTGGCCAGACATTAACTAGTTGCAATGGCGGAGGTACTACAACTACAGGTACGGGTAATAATGATGATTGGTGCTTAGGTCCATGTGGTCAGTATTATGGGCCGTGTTGTAACTACTACAGACTACCACCATGTGAAGTTTTCATTGACTTACATGGAGGTATGCCTACTAGTGCTGCAGAAAAAGATGCTTTATTGTCTAGAATAAACGACTGGTGGGCCCAGTTCCTCATAGCGAATTGTATACCTTATCACCCTCTTCCTGATGATTTGATAGATTGCATAATTATTGTTGAAGGAGAAAACCTCGTAGAAGACGGAAGAGGTTCCATTGTAGTTGCTGCTGTGGCAGAAGGAGAGCTAACTGCCATGTTGACACAAGCAGAACAGTTATCACCTGATAAACAACTAGAGTACGAGACTGTAACATCAGAAATTTCATCACTTTTGAATAACCTCAATTCGATTGATGGAGAAGCTAATCCAAATCGAAGAAGAGGCGTGATAAATCAATTGGAAGAAGCATATGATGAGCTCAATGCAATCATTGATAATCAAGAAGTAGAGAGAGTTGAATTGACATCTCAAGTATTGTCAGCAGTCAATACTCTCCCGACTCCTTATGGGTTTATGACGCATCAGCGAGATATGATAGAAATCAGAGCTAAAGTCATACAAAGAGGAAACAGTTCTGCATTGAAAGAATCTGATTGGCATAAAGTAGTTTTCGTGGCTAATAGCTGCCCCCTTGAAATCGGGCAGTATGTGTACTATGCAAGGAACTTACTATACAGTATCGGTGGGCCTCATCCAATCAGCTATGATGAGAATTGTGCACCAGAAGTCAAGAATCGTCATAGTGAATCTACTTCAGAATTCGATTCTGAATACAGTATATATCCTAATCCATTCTTTACCTCATTGACTATAAGCTCGGATACTGGCATGCAAATAGAAGAATTGCTAATATCTGATCTTGTAGGTAACGACGTAAAAAAGTTGACCACGATAAATGGTAAAAGTGAAATTACCATTGATGTTTCTGAAATTCCTTCAGGCATATATTTTATCACTATTTTAGATATTAACGGAGTAAGCTCTGTTCATGAAGTAGTGAAAATTAACTAATTATTCATCTTATGAGCAAGCCTAGCTGTGTTAGGCTTGCTCATTTTTTTATTCTTTTGAAATGAAATGTTACCTAGCAATATTTATGTTTTTATTAAACTTTGGAAGTTCTATCTGCCAAAGCGAAGATCACAATTGGATATTTAATTTGTCTAGTGCAAGAGATTGTGAGAATGTAGTAGACGTTAGTCCAACTATTCCTATTGAAGCCTGGTGTCCTACTGTCTTGACCTTCAATACTGATCCTCCCAGTTTTTATCAGGACGATGAGATCTACCTTGATTTTTTTCTGACAAATGCCACTTTTTCCTCTCCAGATGGCGAACTACTTTTCTACAGTAATGGCATGAGCATACATGATCGCAATCACCAGCCTATAGAAGGGGCTGAGAGAATAAGTTACGGACCCGCCTGGGAAAGCAGGACATTCACAAATGAATATGGGGATACAGAACCCCATGGTTATGATATGACTTATGGTGCATCGTTCATTCCAGTCCCTGGAAAAAACAATCATTACTATCATCTATACACAGACTATAATGATAACTACACAAATAGAATCAACGGTTATACCAATAAGATGTATGCTGAGCTGGAGATTCTTCCAGATGGTGGTGTTGTCGCACATAGTATAGATAATATCTTTGCAGAAAGAATGTCAAGTCTTGGAATGGTTAATTGTGTGCAACATGCCAATGGTCGTGACTGGTGGATGCTTCAGCATAAGGAAGGCAATCTACTATCGTTCTTAATCGACCCACTAGGCATAAGAGAGCTGGTAAGTGAAGAGTTGCCTTTTAAGATAGACAGTATGGCTGGAGGCAGTGTCAAATTCAATAAAGCAGGAGACAAATTTGGCATATTACAGCTAGCAGAACAACTAGACTCTCAAGGTATGGAACTGATCATCGGAGACTTTGATCGATGTGCGGGTAGATTATCTAATCTCAAGAAATACAATCTCCCCAGCTTTGATTCATTCATTGCTGATGGTTTAGAATTTTCAGCCTCAGGAAACTATATGTACATAGGCAACTTAATCAATATATATCAACTTGATCTGAAGGCTCCTGATATAATAAACAGTATGATCAAAATCATGGAATGGGATAGTACCTATTCTGTGATTCCAGGCATAGATACGTTAATGGGATCCGATATTCCAAATTTGTATGGCTTCATGCAAAGAGGCCCTGATGGTAAAATTTATATAGCTGGCTCTACTCAAACCCATTTCATTCATATGATTCATAATCCTGATGAGCCTGGATTAGCATGTAATCCAGAAAACAGAGCCATCCGATTGCCCACTTTTCATTATGGGACTCTACCTACTTTCCCCACCCTCAGACTAGGCCCTCTTGACGGGAGTGCTTGTGATACCTTAGGTATCGACAACAGACCTGTGGCAAAGTTTCGCTACGAGCAGGATGGTTTAGATACTTTGATGATAGACTTTGTGGATCTTTCATTTTATGAGCCTACACTGTTGGAATGGGATTTCGGAGATGGTACAGAATCGCTGGAAAGATTTCCTACGCATAGGTATGGTCAGCCAGGCACATATGAGGTCTGTCTCACTGTAAGCAATGCATTCAGTAGTGATGTGAGTTGTGATTCTTTGTTTCTCGGTATGACTACTGCAGTGGGAAACCTAACTCAAAGAAATATAAGTCTGTTTCCTAATCCTGCCGTGGATCAAGTGAGAATTTCTTTTCACGATTATTTGCCGCTTGAGCCCAGACTATTGGTCTATGACTTAGGCGGTAAATTGGTAATGGACTATAAGCTAATGGGAAGAGCGACGAATGTAGACGTATGGGGTCTGGAGTCAGGCGTATATGTGTATGAAGTGTGGGATGGAAATATAATCTTGAAGCAAGACAAATTTATAAAGATAGGGTCGCATTAATCATTGGACCTACAACTAGAGGAGTATGAAAGTAGGATTTCAACATTGTCTTAATCTGAATACTGACTGAATGAGATGTATAGGTGACACTTTGCTTTGTAGTATTTATAGGCAATCAGATATTGGCTCAGATAGGGTTCAGGTCCAATTTAGCAATACATCCAGACGAAGCTAATACTGGTAAGATGATCGCAGAAGTAAGTGGTTACCTAGTAGCTGGACAATATAATAGGAAGCTAGCTTTTCTTTCTTTGATTTCTCTGGGGCTTTTAGATGGCAGAAGAACCTCACTATTGACAGTACTGGACTTTAAAGGATCTAGTAACAATTTCTTAATAGATAGCCTAGGTTATTCAATTGCTATGGATTTCGGAGAACAAATGGAAAATAATCTAACAACTCATTGGACCACTTCTGAAAACTATCGACAATTATAAAAAGTTATTGGACTTCTGATGTACAAATGAATATATGACAGCTATAATAGGCAGTAGACTCTTACTCTCGCTATAGAGAAGTCTTAAATCGTATTGACATATGACATTTTTAGTCTGTTTTATTTCACTTTTAAATATTAACAGATGAATTTATTTATTACGAGGATGACCTTTGTGTTATTTTCCATTTTCTATTTTTCAATTCTGCCTGGACAGTCAAACACTGAAACAAGTGAACCTTGCAAGAATTCTGTAACTGCATCCTTGCAAATTGGTGAGCATACAACCAGTCGCCTTAAGCTAGGTTATAGTACTGAGTATTATTCTATTTCACTTCTAGATGTCTGGATAATAACACTTTGAGTCAAGTGTTCGTTACAGACTCAGGAGAGTTTGAACTTGATTGTTGTTCAGATACTGACTTTATCGAATTGAGTTATGATCTTTCAATTAAATCTGCCCTCTATTCTTGTAGATATGTTATTAATTTGGACAGGTGTATACCAGGATGTATTGGTTTGGACTTGGACAATGATGGTATCTGCGATGAAGATGATTGCTGGCCAGACAACGCAACTCTTTCATTTGGACCAGGTGATAGTTGCGATGATGGTAATCCTTTTACAGTTGATGATAGCTATAACTCAAATTGTGAATGTGTTGGCAATCCATTACCTCCAGGTTGCAATAATAGACCTGGAAAATTATGTGATGATGGAGACCCACTAACATATGGAGACGCATATAATGAACAATGTGAGTGCACAGGTACACCGATTCCACCTGAATGCGGTGATGTTGTACCAGATGATGGGTGTCCGCTTACTGAAGATGTTATTGAGGATTGTGTTGTTATTAATATACCTCCAGATCCTAGCGATGGTTGTCATCTAACATATGACTATTTCGATCAATCTACATGCACCATAGTCAATGTGCCGCCTTACGTTGAAAATGATTGTCCTCATATACATAGTTATTTCGATGCTCGTCTCTGCCAAATTATCATTACAAGTATTCCTTGTGATGATGGTGATCCAACAACATATGGCGATACTTATAATGAGCAGTGTGAGTGCATAGGAACACCGCTTCCACCTGAATGCGGTGATGTTGTAGCAGATGATGGTTGTGCACTCACTGAGGATGTTGTGGGTGATAATTGTGTTATAATGAATATACCTCCAGATCCCAACGACGGTTGCTATCTCACGTATGACTATTTTGATCCAGCTACCTGCACCATAGTCAATTTGCCGCCACAGGTCGAAAATGATTGTCCTCATACACAGAGTTATTTCGATCCTTACCTATGTGAAATTATTACTACAAGTATACCTTGTGATGATGGCAACCCATTCACTTATAATGATAAGTATGATGAGAATTGTGAATGCAAGGGCAAGCCAGAATGTGATGATGAAATTCCACAATTTCAGCCCAAGAATTTACATTGTAATGGCGTTTTCCTTTGTGATATTGAGATTGGAATTGGTACGCAGTATGTTAGATCATCTGATGTAGAAAATGATCCCGATTTCGGTGATCCATTGTCTGGAAATGTATGTGTTATTGGTGATTTCTTTGTAGATACAGATTTCACCTTTCAAAACGCTGAAGTTAACATTAGCCCAGGTGTATCAATCTCTGTTCTTAGACAGGGTGGTAATTTTGGTGCAAATGCTAAAGTGTTGAATATTGACAATTCACATTTGTTCTCATGTGATGGAATGTGGAACAATATATGGGTAGGACATTTTGCCACCCTCAATAGCTTTAACGGGAGTGTGATCGAAGATGCCAATATTGGAGTTAATGCACATAATAGTATAGGTTGTACAATTTCCCTAGTAAATACTACTTTCCAAAATAACAGGACAGGTCTGAATATGGCCAGAAGGACTCAAGGAGCAAATGGTCCTGATTTAGTAAGACTGGAGAGAACAGTTTTTCGTGATGGAATTTTTGGAATCTCTACTGCAGGTGTAAATATTGCACCTCAAGATGCCTTTAATAATACCTTTAGAAACTTGACCACAGGCATATTGTCTCAAAGTGGTGGAGCTACAAATACAGCTGATGACATCGTAGTTACTATAGATTTAGATTTTACTAGATTCATAGAAACTACGACTTTTGGAGTTTTCTTGGAGTCTGGATCATTACTCCTAGATGATGGAGTTTTTACTGATACAAGAAACGTTGGAATTAGTATAGGAAATGGTCAACAAGTTTTTTTGAATAACTTGAATATTTCTGGTGATTATAATGAACCATTTATAGGTCTTGAAGTAAACGGGTTGGACTTGGGTAGTGCTCTTTCCGTCAGGGCTGCGAATATAAATTTGCAATCTGATGATGATTCAGCCATTAGTGGTATTGTAGTCCATGGAGCGCAGATACTACCTGCATCAACTATTCATATTGCTTTTGGAGCAGGTGCAGGGAGATTTAACATTGGGTCAACAGGGGGTTATGCAATAGATTTGGAAGGGGACTTTCCTTTAGATACTGATATTGATATTTTTGGCAATAACTTTTTTTGTAACAACTTTGCAATCAGAAGTGTTGGTCAGAGAAGCAATCTTCATATCTATGCAAATAGTTTTAGACCAAACGGGCATACAGGACAGGGGTTACTTCTAGTGTTTGGTGGTTTGGGTACTAATAACATTGTGATGGATAATAACTTTGTTAATCAAAATTTTGGGTATTCTAGATTTTCATTTAACTCAAGATTTAATGGAGTGCACTATTGCAATAATGATATCTGGGGCACTAATGGCAATGGTTTTGTTTTTGAAAATACTAACCTTGCAGTTGATTTTCAAGGCAACAGAATGTTTGCTACAAGTGTGCCCTTGCTACTGAGGAATAATCCTTTCATTGGGCCTCAATTCCATAGAGGAAATCAATGGTTTGATTGGGATACAGGGGGGATAATATTCAGCACAATTACAGATGCGCTGTGTGAAGGTTGTACACCATTTGTTGCTATGGATAATCAATTTGATGTACATCAAGCCCAGACCAGTACCCCAACCATAGAATCTCCATTTCATCCTGAGAGAATCATCCCTGACAACAATGATGAGTGGTTTATTCAATCAAATGGCACTCCTGCAACTTTCTGCACAACTATGCTCACAGAGCCTGATCCCTCAGAATTTATTATTATTGAAGATGTGTCTAGGGTTTCTCAGCAAGAGGCTATTCAAGATAGAGCCCTACGCTATCAATTATTTAGAATGTACAAAAATCCTGAGAATTATAGTTTTCATCCAGAATTTCAATTATTTGGAAATCAATTATCTGGTACAGATGTTTATAAATTCCATCAATTGGATATGCTCTTAGATCAAGCAATGATAACCTATGATTTTTCAGATTCTAACTTTGATAGTAAAGCTGCTATTCTGAATGAAATTCAATTGGAATTGAATGAACTTAATCCAGTCAAGTTGCATATGAGTTATGAGAAGATCGTAATTCAAAGCAAGCTTAATAAGTTATTGGATTCTGAATACGTTCCTGCCACTGCGGAGGTTATGAACTTAGTGAGTATAGCGGAGTTATGTCCTTCTGAATATGGAATGGTCGTAGAACAAGCTAGACAACTTATTCCTGATTGTGTGGAAGTAACACCTTGTGAAGTTCTAGAGACAAATCACTATGAGCCCAATATTGTAAATGAAGAGCAGCTCGATTTGCGATCTAACGCTAATGGTGCAACAGTATATCCTAACCCTACCTTAGGAATAATTACAATAGGTGATCATGTCGAGAACGTAGAAGCGTTAATTTTTTATGATATAAATGGATCTATTGTCAGTAGACTGTCTATTGAGGCAGGAGGTACGTATAATCTTGATATTGATTCTGGTAGTTATATTGGTGAACTTATATTTGAAGATGGAAGCAAAGACATATTTAAGCTCTTAAAATTGGATAACTAAAAATGAAAGTAAGAGGGCTTATCTTAAGGCCCTCTTCTTAAATTATACTATGAGAGAACAAAAAAACTTCTATATCGTTATTCTCCTATTGATTTGTTCAATGTCATATTCTCAAAGCAAGTATGGGAATGTATGGGTATTGGGTATAACCAACCAAGAGCAGAATATAAAAGGAGGCAGTTTATTGGATTTCAATGACGACAGCTTGTCTGTGTCCTACTTAGACAAACATATGGATATGAGAGGAAGTAATACTTCTGTCTGCAATACAGATGGTGAGTTGATGTTTTATACCAATGGTTGTTATGTCGCCAATGCTGAGCATAAAATAATCAAGGGAGGTGATTCTGTTATGCCAGGACTGTGGACAGAATTTGAGTATTGTGATAGAGGAGGCTACACTGCAAGTAACTCTTCTCTTGCCTTACCAGCACCCTGTAGTGAAAACGCTTACTATCTATTCATGCTTGATTTCTACATTGATGTAACTGATACAACATCATTTATTCACTCATCTGGCTTGCTGTATAACCTGATAGATATGGATCTAGATGAAGGCAAAGGGGAAGTTATCATCAATAACGAATTTGTTTTTAGTGATACCCTCAGAAGAGGAGAGCTAGCTGCTACGAGACACGTTAATGGAAGAGATTGGTGGATTGTGGTTTCTAAAAGAAACACGGATTGCTTTTTTACGATTCTACTTAATGAGAATGGACCTCAGGAACCAGTCAGACATTGTACGGGACAGTTATGGGATCATGATAGCGGGGTAATGAAGTTCTCTCCTGATGGAAAGTATCTAGTCTTATCTAAGTTTCAAAATGGTATGTTCGTGCATAGATTTGATAACGCTACTGGTGCAATAGTATTTGAAGAGAAATTTCAATTTACAGGTGAGAATTTTCCCATATCAGCTGGCCTAGCCATTTCACATAATTCAAGATTTGTTTATCAATCAGGTAATAGAAAATTATTTCAATATGATTTGCAGGCTGATAATATTGGACTATCCAAGATAACAGTTGCTGAGTGGGACGGCTTCATGAATCCACAAATCACTAATTTTTTGCTATCACATCTTGGCCCAGATGGGAAAATATATATCTGCTCATTCCAGTCTACCTACAATCTTCATGTCATCGAAAAGCCTGACAAGAGAGGGGTGGCCTGTGAGGTCAAGCAACACCATATAGAGCTACCAAGCTTGAATAGTGTCTCTATCCCTAATATGCCTTACTATGGCTCAGAGCCTGATAACAGTCCTTGTGATTCTTTGTTGCTTTTGGATACAGTAGATGACTTATCAGAATCTGAATATCCCCTGGTGTATCCTAATCCTACCTCAGATTACTTGACTATCGAGTTGGAAAATGGTGATAAGTTAGTCTATATGGAGATTAGGGATATGAATGGAAAGTTAATACAGGCAATGAAAAGAGCACCTTATGGGAATACAGTGGAATTAGATATTTCTGATATAGATAAAGGCATGTATATGGTTGTTGTGTATACTTCTAGAATGATTTTGAGTCGCAAGTTTATTAAACAGTGATGTCGATGTAGCGTAATGTCAATTTAAGAGGATTGAGTAGATAAGGGAGTAAAGGAGTTGGGAGTATTCTAGAAACTGTGTCATCAGTTAATTAATAATATTTTTTCGGCGAAAGGCCTTCAAAAGAAGGGAGGTCTTTTGCCGAAAAACCGTACTCCACAAAACTAAGGTATCCTGTCAGGAAAC
>Ga0209187_1002198_pt1 | contig 19274 bp, 15 predicted proteins | sample BantaG_FD_187430 | JGI IMG/M metagenome (GOLD analysis project Ga0209187, IMG submission 187430) | Marine algal microbial communities from Bantry Bay, Ireland - BantryBay_4 metaG (SPAdes) (version 2) | ecosystem: Host-associated > Algae > Red algae > Unclassified | place: Bantry Bay, Ireland...
ACCCATTGTTATAATATGTCGTCCCGTTGGGACTTGTGACAAAATTATATTTCGATGAAAATGATTTCTCATTCAGAACCAATCACCCCTGCCTCCAAAGGGGGAGATAGTTCGCGTTCTAATTTCGAAGGTAACATATTTATTTGATAATAAGCTAAATACAAATTATAAAAAATCATTGTTCAGTAGAATATCAAAAAAATTCCTTTTTTTAGTGAAGCCTTTTAAGTAAGGGATAAATAACAATTTCTATGTAGATTGGCACATAATTGTCCGCATATTATAGGCAAATTTATGACGGGTAGCCCAACGATTTCATACAATTTGTTACACACACGTAAATTTTGTACCTTCGTGCCTCATTTTCAAATAATAATTTATGACAATTGAAAAAAATAAGGTCGTATCATTGACTTATACATTGCGTGACGGTAGTGCTTTGGGCAATGTCGTAGAGGTAGCTGATGAGCAAAATGCCTTGAGTTTCATATATGGAGCGGGTATGATGTTACCCTCTTTTGAAACAAACCTTTCGGAGTTAGAGACTGGAAGTAATTTTAGTTTTTTGTTGAAAGCTGCTGAGGCTTATGGTGAATTTAATCCAGAAGCGGTGGTTGAAGTTGTTAAAAATGCTTTTGCAGATGAAAACGGATTGGTAAATGAAGATTTACTTCAACTTGGCAAACCTGTTATGATGCACGATGAACAAGGACATCGAATGCAAGCAACAATTGTAGCCGTAACCGGAGAACAAGTCAAACTGGATTTTAACGCTCCAATGGCGGGAAAAGATTTGCATTTTACAGGAAAGATACTTGCTGTACGTGATGCAACACCTTCCGAACTGGATCACGGACATGTACATGGTCCGGATGGACACCAACATTAAAATTAGTCGATATTTTTGTACGTTACAATCAAGATAGCAGACGTTTTGTAAAACGCTTGCTATCTTGATTCGACTTAAATTTTAAATCCAAATTAAGGCTTGTTGCCGTTTTATTCCTTCCCTCCTTTTAGTCGTTCTTTAATATTCTCTACCGTTCCAAAAACGTTATTATCGCGGTCAACATCTGCCATGCGATTGGTCGGGTCTATCGTTATACTTTTGACCTTTTTAATTCTTTCCGGCAAGACCAATTCGTAGGTCGGATGTGTCCACGCCCAATCCTCTACAACTTCGTAACTGATGCTTTTATCTTCCTGCGGTTTCTCGCCGCGCATGATGCGTAAAGGAATGTGATACACTGTTTTATCACCTTTTTTAGTTTCTACCAATACATCAATCGGCATCATCATATCGCCGATACGTTGGAGTTCGACGATGGTATTTCTCTTGTCTTTTTTAACCGAATTAACCGCATAATCAATTTGGTTGGTCGTGGTCGTAAATTGCTGTAAATACCAATCCAATTCTAAGCCGCTCTCCTTCTCCATCACGCGAATAAAATCATTCGGATTTGGGTGTTTAAATTTCCATTTATCGTAGTACGCCAACAAGCCTCTGTCGAGTGCGTCCTGTCCGATTACGTAGCTCAACTGGTGCATAAATACCGCGCCTTTTGAGTACGAAGCTGTACCATAAGCGGCATTGGTTTTGAAGTGGTCGGAGTGCGTACTCATGGGTTCTTCCATACCGCTTTCCGCGATACGAAAATAGCCCATATAGCTGCGCTCTTGATTGTCGCCCGGAATGTCAAAAAGTAGCTGCATCAAGCGATTAGAAGAGTAACTCGTAAAGCCCTCGTCCATCCATGCGTAGAGCGATTCATTGCTTGCCATCAACATCTGATACCAAGTGTGAAACACCTCATGCACTGTCACCCCGACGAGGCTCGTTAAGGGACGTTCGCCCGTAATTAAGGTCGTCATTGGGTATTCCATACCGCCATCGCCGCCTTGTATGACGGTATATTGGTCATAAGGATATTTGCCGTGGTTTTCACTGATATATTCAAATGTTTGGACGGTATAATCAGGTAATTTCGACCAGTTTTCGTCCGTTTTTTCGCCCGGCTGATAAAAGAAATGTAAGGTCGGACCATCGGGTACTTTTGCCGTCAAATGCTTGTAATCCGGGTCGGCTGCCCATGCAAAATCATGTACCTGTGGCGCGAGAAAATGCCAAGTCAACGTCTCTCCTTTGGGAGCTTTGTAAGAGGTGTTGGTTTCGTAACCGTGACCGATTTCGTTGGGGTTTTGCAAGTAACCCGTACCGCCGATAATGTAGTCTTTATCAATCGTAATTTTGACATCAAAATCGCCCCAGGGTGCGTGAAATTCGCGTCCGACATACGGGTTGGCGTGCCAGCCCATGTAGTCGTACTCGCACATTTTGGGATACCATTGTGTCATCGACAATTCGATGCCTTCCTTGCTCATCCAGCCGCTTCGGCGTACCTGACGCGGTACTTGCGCCTTCCATTCCATCACAAAAGTCGTCTTGCCACCGGGCGGAATCGGCTTTGCCAAATCGACTTCGAGTATTGTCCCAACTTCCTCAAAATCAACCGCTTCGCCGTCTTGCGTCAACGAACTTACGCGAATGTAACCGATTTCATTATCTTTTAATTTGGAAATACGACTGCCTACGCGACTATCCGCATCCGCAATCGTGCGCGAGCGAACATCCATCATACTATTCGGCTGAAAAGCATTAAAAAACAAATGATAAAACACCCGACTCAATTCATCGGGCGAGTTGTTATAGTAAGTCAGTGTTTGTTTGCCGTCGTATTGGTGGTTTTCAACATCTACGTTGATGTCCATTTGATATTCGACACGTTGCTGCCAACGGTCGGCTTGTTGTGCGAAAATTTGGTTTGCACAAAAGAGGAATATTAGGGGTAAAATGAGTTTATGATTCATGTTTGTATATTATTTTTAATTGATGCAATTTTGAATGTATTGTGTGAGTTCGGGCGGTGTTTCTGCGTATTGGGAAAATTGATTTATTGCTTGTGAATGTACAATGCTGTATTTAAATGATTTTGAAAAATACTCTCTGTCCTTGTTAGCTTTTTTAGAACTGGCATCTTTAAGCAATTCATCCATCACCGTCAGCATAAATTTCAATTCATATTTTCCTCTGAAAATTAGTCTTTTATTTTGGGTGTCAAATTGCGCTAATTTCTGATTCACTTCTTCGATGGTCACTTCAAGCGCATCAGGAAACATCGTTTGAATTTTTGCAAAATGATAATCGGAAGTCACACCGTCCAGACTAATTTCTACAAATCCTTTCGGCAATTTATCATCCAAATTCACGCCAGTTATCTCCTTTAATTCGTGTTTTTTATCAATCAAACACGCATACCAAGCATTGAACAACTGCACTGCCGCATGAAATTGTATTTGTAAATTTCCGTATAATGCCACACAACGTTTGTAGTCCTCATCTACTTCCGATAAACCCCATTCACTCTTTAATATTTCTCCAAAGACCGTTACGCTTGTGTAATGATTTTCGATTGAATAACAAGGTGTTGTGTAAATTCTCGGTTCATTTTCCTGCGGGTCAAAATCGCTATCTATGAAAAATGCTTTTTTGTATTTGTCATAAATTCTATGGTAATCAATTAGCTTAAATACCTTCAAGACCATTGATTTTCCATTACATTTTATAGGAAAATAATCGCCCATAAAAACCTGTTTAATCCGCAAATGATAATACGGACTATCTTTTCCCTCAAAGAAACAAAATAAGCCGTTTTTATCTTCTCGAATGTGTTTGGCGAAAGTCTGATAGGCTACGTTTGCAGATTCTTCTCGCGCTCGCCGTAATTCATTTACAATCATAGGACATCTGCAAGACTAGCCAAATCAAGTGTAGTTGGTTTCATATATTCATTTAGAGAGATGGCATATTTATCCAATTCATTCTCAAAAATAAACGGTGAATGAGTTACAGCAAACAAAAGTCGTACTTTTCCCGAATTATATATATCTGGAAGAAGCTCTCTTTGCCAAAATATTGACAAAGATAATTCAGGTTCATCTATTAATACAACAAACTCACTATCAGGTGATGATAAATATATTTTTGAAAATATTGAAATAATTTGTTTTTCGCCAAATGATAGTTTATTTAAATCTATTGGTTCATTATCCTGATTAATTTTTACGTAAATATCAGTTCTTTTTTCATCGTAAACTAACGTTTTATTAACTAGATACTTATTACAAACATCCTTAAATCTTCTAACAGAATCATCTAAGGGGCGTTGCAAATTATAAACTTCAACTAATTTTTGTAAAAAGTACAATAGCGATTTATCCTTCTCTTGAATCTTCTTAGTTGAGGCAATTCTCCGAACTTCTTTTTTAGCTTTGGAATCAATATCATTTCCTACGCGAGCCAAAATAATATCAATGTCGTTTTCCCCAATATTTTCTAAAAAATTTCTTCCTATCTTTGAATTACCATTAATTAGTACTTCGCTTAACATTTTAGATAAGCCATCCCTTGATAAATTTTTAATTGCTTGGGTGATTCTATCAAATGTTTTTTGTACATCATCCATTTCCCAGAAATTTGTAGATAAGTCAGGGTTTAAAAGTGGGTATTTAGTAGGCTTATGAGCTAATTTTTTCCAACTTTGTTCTATTCGTCTGTATGTAGGCAAATAAAGTATCTCGCAACCTTGTAAATATTCGAATAAATAGGTTTTGAGTGCTACAGGATTATTATTGTAGTTAAATAAGTTGTCAAACTTAAGTTCTTCATGATTTTCAAATTTGATATAAAATTCTGCGAAATCAGACTGATCCAGATTAATGAAATCTTTACTTAGCATATAATACAACAAATTCATAATCTGCGTTTTCCCCATACCATTTTCCCCAATGAGAATCATCACATCATTCTCAAATGGAATATGCACATCATACAGTCCAAATAAGCCTTTTATCGTAAATGATTGAATAATTTTACCTTTCATACATACAAAGTTACTAAATTTATCGATTCAAAAAGAAAATCCGAAATTCCTCCATTTCCTTGCGTTCCTGTTCGATGAATCGTTCAAATAATCGCTCGCCCACCTGCGATTTGAGGGCAGAAATACCGACATCTATCAAGCGTAAACCATGCTCGGTCAGGAAAATATTATCATATCGCAAGCCGGGCATATCGGAAGGTCGGCGGAGGTCGCGGTGTACAAAACCCGCTTTGTGAAGTTGCGCCAATTCATCCTCAAATACATCCCACCACAATTCGCGTCGCTCGTACTCGTAGGCGCGAAAGTCTAAAGGGTAGAGGCGTTCCATGACGAGCATATCAACGTTCATTTCCTCGTTGACATCCAAGCGTAAAAATTTGACAATCAAATCGTTGACCGTATTCGCAACTTTCATTTTCTCGGCTTCCGAACCAATATCCGACCGTGTATCACCCGTAAATAGCTTCCCAACTTCCGTTTCGCTGATAGCAATAACGGTGTTGTTAGCTCCCGATGATAATGTGCGTGGATAACGTTTTGCCATCTGATATGAAATATTTTGAGTGTGTGGTTACAAAAATTTACGTACAAAGTTACAAAAATTTAACCAAAAAAAATGACACCAAATTTTACTCCAAATCAGCAATTTGCGCTTCAATTTGCGTACCTTCGCCCTTATTTTAATTTAAATATTTAGACGGAAAATGTTATGCCATACAGACAGGAATGTCTGTGTTACGTTCTCGCCGTCCACCGTAGATTATGCCAATTATACCAATCAAAATACGTTTCGCGCTCATGGCTGCCTTGCTTATCGGCGGCATTATCATTTCATTTTTACCTCACGGACTCGCGTGGTCGTGGCTATTGCTCATACCGGGCATTGTTCTGACTGTCGGGTATTTTCTATTTGGTACACTATCGTCTGCTTCTCAGCGAATGCAAATCGGCGATTACGAAGGCGCAGAAGAACAACTCAAATGGACTTGGAAACCCAATTGGATGCTCAAAATGAATCGCGGCGTGTATCACTTCCTACTCGGCACCATTAAAATGCAACGCCGTCAGCTCGATGCTGCCGAAGTTCACATGCAAGACTCGCTCGAAGCCGGGATGCCCAGTGGCGATTATACGGCGCAGGTCTATCTTGCCCTATCCAATATTGCCGCATCAAAAAACAAAATTCAACCCGCCAAAAATTACCTCAAAGAAGCCAAAGCCTGTGACATCACCGAGCCACAACTCAAAGATGCCATCAAGCAATATGAGAAACAATTTAAAATGATACCACGCGGCGGACAACGCTTTCAAGACCCTCGACAAATGCGCCGTCCGAAGCGTCCGAGATAAACAGGTTCAAGCGCAAGAGTCAAGTTCAAGTCCAAGTTTCGGGATTTGGTTCTGCCAAACCTCTATTAAAAAAGATGAGATGAAACTATACGGAATAAGCGGACTTGGGGCGGATAAAAGGGTCTTTCAAAACCTCTCGCTTGAGTGTGAACTTATCCCAATAGATTGGATTGAACCAAAGCAAAATGAAACGATAGAATCATATTCAATCAGGCTTTCTCAGAAAATAGATACCACAGAAAAGTTCGGAATTATTGGGGTGAGTTTTGGTGGATTAGTTGCCGTTGAAATGAGCAAAAAATTGAATCCTGCATTGACGATACTCATTTCATCCGCAGAAACGAGTAAAGAATTAAGAGTGATTTATCGACTATTCGGAAAATCAAAATTGGTCAATCTCATTCCTACAAAACTCTTTGACCCACCACGAGGAATGGCGAATTGGATTTTTGGCGCGAAAAACAAACAATTATTGAATCAAATTCTGGGTGATACGGATTTGGTTTTTGCGAAATGGGCAGTGAAAGCATTGGTAAATTGGAAGAACAGTGAACGACTGACAAATCCGATTTTAAAGATTGGTGGTACGCATGATAAATTGATTCCACAGAAAGACGCGAATACAAAATTAATTGAAAGAGGAGCGCATTTTATGATTGTGGATAGGGCGGATGAGATTAGTGAGATGATAAATGAATGGCTGACGTAACGTGAGCTTCCAGTTCGCATGGTTTATATATCCAATGTAAAGTCGTCTGACGATAGGTTTTTTGGAAATTATCGGTTATTGAAACACGAGTGGATAATAGAAGATAATCGTCTGACGACAGGGCTTTATATTACTTCAAAATGAATCTAAAAATTACACTATACTTCGGCTTACACCTCGACGAAACCGCCTACCCAAAAGCCACCGACCGAGGCGCGGCTACCGACACAGGTACGTACTATTGTGGACCAATGAGCTTATTGCAACTCATTGAAAAACAACTCGGTACAGCCGACCATCCTTCCAATAATAATTACTTGCGAGTAGAACAATATCGACAGAGTTTGCAGAAACATATTGCGCTGCATCCCGATTCTTTTTATGCCAAATCCTTTGAGGCAGATAGCTTGGCAACGGCAGGGGCTTTGCTCTCGCGTAGGGATGAATTGCTATTGTCGGGTTGGGATTTTAATACAAATTCAGAAGGAAATGCGGACGGACTCCCTTTAGGGTCGGGGTTGCCGGAACGCTTACGCACCCTTGCTCAAATCGAATCATTGAGACGGCAAGAAGGCGACCAACTCGCGCCCGGATATGCGGAGCGTATGGTGCGGGTCATCGAAGCGGTGGCGCATCAGGAGGCGATGTTTGATACCATTTATTTGAATGAACCTTTGGAATTGATGCCTGTGGGTTTGCAGCGGCTGTTTGGGGTTTTTCAGGGGAAAGATATACAGGTACACAGACGCGAGTCCTCCCCCCTTCCCCCCTCCAAAGGGGGACAAATTAACGTGAAGTCTACCCCCCAACCCCTTCCGAAGGGGGAGACTACCGCGAGTGAACTTACTTTATTTAGCGAAATACAAACCGATAACTTACATTCAAGTGGAACGCAAAGCGACACCTCCGGCTCTGGAGAGGCGCAACCTTCTATCTCCCCCTCCGGAGGGGGCTGGGGGGAGGACTCGCGTACTACCATTTCCCGAAAAACCGACCTAAATACATTTAAAAATATTCTAACAAAAAAAGAAAAACCGCCCAAACAGGAACTACAAGCGGACGGTTCGTTACTCATTCTAAAATCGAGTAGAGAGACGGACGCGGCGGCTTGGTTGGCGAAGTTTTTTAAGGAAAATACGGACTTCAAACCGCTTTGTGTGATACCGGAAAAGAATCGCGCACTTGATAATGCGCTGATACAGGAAGGTTTGCCGAGTATGGGAATTTTGTCGGCATCGTCGGCACGTCCGATGTTGCAGATTTTGAAGTTGGTGACGGCGTTTTTGTGGCGACCGATTGACCCGTATAAAATCATGGAGTTTGTGTCGCTGGCAGTGAAGCCGCTGGATGATAGGTTGGCGATGATTATCGCGGAAGTAGTGGCGGAAACACCCGGTTTGCGGAGCGATAAGTGGTTTGCACGAGTGCAAGGTTATTTTGAAGAATTGGAGGAAGCGGCGAAAACGGGCGACCGTATAGACGTGGACGCAGTACGGCGCGAGTACGAATTTTGGTTTGAACGGCGGCGGTTTGATGTGGACAAAACGGTGCATCGTGATGAGGTGATTAAGGTGTTTGATTATGTGTCGCGCTGGGCGAAAAAACGGTATGAAGATGATGGAAGTTCGCAGAGTTCGCTCTTGGTTTTGGGGGAACAGGCGAAGCGGATTCGGGAGCTGTTGATGTCGCTGCCAGATGGTGATACGCAGTTGACGAACTTGCGCTTGGAGCGTATCGTGCGGACAATTTATGAGCCTTCGCCGGTGTGTTTTCGGGAGGCAGAAGTGGGGCATTTGCCGTACATTGATAAGCCTGCCGCAGTGATTGGCGATGTGGCGGATGTGCTATGGTGGAATTTTGCGGATATAGAACGTAGTCCGGCGTTTGAGCGTTGGTATCAGGATGAGTTTGATTGGTTGGAAGGGGTTGATATTGAGTTGGATAGAGTTGATAAAGAAAATAAATGTATGTTGTGGCAACGTCGTCGCCCGATACTACATTCGGCGGAACGGCTATGGCTCGTAATGCCCGAAACGGTGGATGGAAAACCGATGCAGCCGCACCCACTTTTTGGGGATTTGAAGGCGGCATTTTCCGATATAGAAAAAATAACGTTTGATGTGGATGATGAAGGGACTTTGGCGGCTTTGGAGGCGTTTGTTTTACCAAAAAAAATCCCCCTCACGATGCGCGAACCCGGACATACGAAGGCATATTTTGATTTTGAGGAAATCGAGCGTTTGGAACGGCGCGAAACGGAGTCTTTTACGAGTTTGGATTCGCTGTTTTATTATCCGTATCAATGGGTTTTTAAGCACAAAATAAAGCTGCATAAATCGTCGATACTCAGCGTAGCGCGAGAGAATAGATTGAAGGGAACGCTAGGGCATCGAGTGTTTGAAGCGATGTTTGGGGAGGATGTTTTGGCTTGGAAAAAGGCGGATGTAGATGCGTGGATGGATGAGAATTTGCAGCGGTTTTTGGAGCAAGAAGGCGCGGTTTTGCTCATGTACGGGCGCGAACCGGAACGGGTGAGTTTTGAAAATACGATGAAGTTTGCCGCATGGGGATTGGTCAGTATGATTCAGCAAAATGGCTGGACGAGCTACGAAACCGAACAGGATTTGAGGGGGAAATTTATGAATATTCCGGTGACGGGCAGGGCGGATTTGGTCTTGAAAAAAGCATCGGGCGAAATGGCGATTGTGGACCTCAAATGGCGTGGCGCAAGCCGATGTGCCGCACTCATCCGCAATGAAGAAGACCTGCAACTCGTGATGTATTCGCGGCTATTGACGGAGGACGATAATTGGGCGCATACGGCGTATTTTATCATCGAAGACGGTAAGATGGTTGCGAGAAATAACTTGGCATTTGAGGAGGCAGAAGTTCCGGTACAGGATGCCAATCACGTTGAAGTCCACCAGCGTATCTGGTCGAAAATGCGGAATACCTACACTTGGCGCATGAAGCAATTGAAAGAAGGAAAAGTTGAGGTGCGGACGGAACAAAATCGACACGAATTTACCGAAGAGGAATTGCGTGTGAGTGAATTGATGGACATGCTGGAAATGAAGGACGCGGACGCGCCTTTTGATGATTATCAGGTTTTGATTCAGCCGATTAGGTAATGAGTGAATGAGTGATTTTTGAATGAGTGAATGGTTATTTTTCGTATTTTATACTTTTCCTCTACCTTGACATTTTGAACAAGTAATATATTTTGTTCCTTGACATTCATTACATTCTACTCGTTCTGTCTCTTTGAATATGCCTTTGTGCTTATGAATGTAACCATTTCCATTGCATCGTGGGCATTTCAATTTTCCCGGGATACCGGAGAAGAAACCTTCATTACATCTTGGACAATTTTTCATAATACATAAATTTACAACCAATCCCTCACCCCTGCAAGCGAAAAGTATATATTTTTATCGTAAATTACGCAGCTGATTTGACGAGTTTTCGTGTGGGCATTCCACCTCGGGCTACCGTGATGATGACCTGTTAGGGTAAACGCAAGAAAATTTTAGTTATGCGTAATTGATTGATTTTTAATTTTTATGGAGACTTACTCGACGGACATTTTTAAAATGTCAGGCGAGAACATTTCAAGATGTAGTGTTTATTATTTTTTCATCCCTTAATATAATCGCCTGTACATAAAAAAATCCTGCTTCACTTTTGAAACAGGATTTGAACTATATAAACACACTATTAAAATCTTGATACTTTGGGGCGGAAAATGTTTTTAGAAAGACACCTTAAACTCTACACGACGATTCAAGGCGCGACCTTCGGGGGTATTATTATCTGCTACGGGTACGGCTTCACCGTATCCTACTGTTGTCATGCGAGAAGTATCAATGCCATTATTAACGAGGTATAATTTGACGGCATCTGCGCGTCTTTGCGAAAGGTCAAGGTTTGAAGCTTCATTACCCTGTGAATCGGTATGACCTTCGATAGAAAGTTTGTATGTAGGATTGTTTTGCATCACACGAACTACATTGTTGAGAATCGGATAAGAAGAAGTCTTGATGACTGCTTTTGCTGTTTCAAATTGAATACCGCGTAAAGCCTCTTCAAAAACAGTCTGAGCTTCTTGAGAGATTTCAACGATTGGACAACCACCATTCGATGCAGGACCGGCGACAGAAGGACATTGGTCTTTACTGTTGACAATCCCATCACCATCACTATCTGTATCCGGGCAACCGCGATTGGCACGTTTACCGGGCGTATTTGGACATTCATCTATGTCATCCGTCATACCGTCGCCGTCCGTATCTGGGCAACCGCGATATTTGGCAGAACCCGCTACGTCAGGACATTTATCAGTTTTATCGACAATACCATCACCATCTGTATCCGGGCAACCGTTAAATCTTTTGCTTCCGGCTATATTCGGACATTCATCCGTTCTATCCATAATGCCGTCGCCGTCGCTATCCGGACAACCTTTATATTGTATTGGTCCGGGCGTGTTCGGACAAGCATCTCTACTGTTTGATACGCCGTCACCGTCTGAATCTAAACCGGCACTGCTACCAATATTGAATTTGAGACCGATTTGATTGAGGAGAAACTGGTCATTATTATCTGCTACGAGGATGTCACGGTCATCACTGAAGTTCAAGCCGTAAGTTGCTTGCCAGAACGCACCGATATTAGGAGTTATATTAATATTTGCACCGATACCAAGCGGTACAAAAACATCTGTACCATTGGTCGCACGAGCATTGTCTTGCGAATCATCGACACTTTTGATATTCGCAAAACCAAGTCCACCAAATATGTATGGTGCGACTACCGCATTTTCCGGCATGATATAGCCGTTGTTGAATTTGTAATCAAGCGTCACATTAGCTTGCAACATATTACTTAAAAATTGGTCGGTATTACTTTCCCAATAACCGTAGCGTCCATACGTACCGTCCAGAGAAACATCGAGAGATGGGTTGATATATCGGGCGAGTTTGAGACCGCCAAGTCCTTGATAATTTTGTCCGAAGTTGAAAAATCCGTTTCCGAGGTCACCATTATAAGCTGCTTTACCTCCACTCAACCCTATGCTCCACGGAGCGTCCGCATTTTGTGCATTGATTTGTCCGAATGTAAAAAGGAGACATGAGAGCGCGAATATTATTTTGATGCTTGTATTTTCCATAATTACTGATTTTTTCGTTTTTTAAAAGTTTGCTTTCGATATTTGCCTTAAGCCGAAAAGCGTGCCAAAACATGGCAGTGTGACCAAAATTGAGCTTGTGCGTAAGTAGGAAAAAAAGATTCTAAATGATTGAAAGACAGGCATTTAAAAAAAATGAAAAATAAGTGATTTTTTTTCAGCGTAAGATTTGTTGAAATTTGGTTTATTTTTAGCTAATAAAAGGGTGTAAGCCGTTTTATGAATTGATTATCAATGTATTACGATTCTATTTTTTCAATTCCTTTTATAAATGTCGAAATATTGAGTGAGGGTTTTTAAAATTAATCAACTTCTAAATTCGATGTAATTCAGGCGAAAGCCTGTGTTATAATTTTATACAATTCACAATAATTTTTAAATTATGAATTTTAGACTTTACACACTCCTTATAATGATTTGCTGCACTTGCTGGAGTTGTCATCAAAGCATGATGGAGTCTGCCACGCCGACCGATCCTAATGCGAGGATTTATCATGGCGACATTTATATTAGTTGTGATCCTGGTCCTTTATATCATTTTTCGTTGGACTCACTAATAGCAAATTGCAGTAGAGCCGATACCTTTCAATTATCATTTCCAAGAGGGCTACAATGGAATAGTAGTACTTGTGTTTACGATCACAACCTTGCACTGGCAGTAAGTGATACGGTATATGATTTCGAGCTTTCGCGTGATGATATGAAACCGATTTTTGCGGATGCTGATGTAGAAATAACCGCTTTACCATATATTGTCATTGGGAATGATACGATACCGACCAATAAATATCCTTTTTATGGTGCTTATAAAATTATGCAGAAAAATAATATTTTGAAGTTATATATTTATAATACCTACGCAGGCGGATGTTTGCATGATAAAATTGTGTGGTATCTGGAGCGATATTAATTTTGAATCCAACAAATTTTCAAAATATATCCTTCTTCCATGTATTTTTTATTTATTTTGTGACAATATATGCGCGGGGGTATATGACAAATTTTTAATCTGCCTCGTACCGACGACTTTAGCCGTCGCGGGAAAGTAGCCACTTGATGGCTAAAGTCGTCAGTACAGTGGCATTTCAAAATAAAATCAAAAATTTGTCCTGAACCCATGCGCGGTAAAGTACTGCGTGAAACAAAAATATTATGAGAAAACTTGCACTACATTGGCAAATTATTATTGGAATGGTGGCGGGTATCCTATTTGGGATATTGGCGGTCAGTATGGGTATTGGGCAATTTGTCAAAGACTGGATAGCTCCCTTCGGTAAGATTTTTATCAACCTACTAAAACTTATCGCCATACCGCTGATTGTGGCTTCTTTGATTAAAGGTATTTCTGACCTCAAAGACATCTCCAAACTCTCTGCTATGGGCGGGCGAACTATCGGTATTTATCTGTTGACGACCATCATAGCGGTCACTATCGGATTGGCACTTGTCAACACGATTCGTCCCGGCAAATTGGTAGATGAACAGACGCGTACCGAGCTACTCGGTGATTTTGCAGAAGACGCAGATAAGCGTATTATGAACGCTAATAAGCAAAAAGAAACCGGACCTTTGCAAGCATTGGTCGATATGGTTCCGAGCAATATTATTAAGGCTTCGGGCGAAAATAAAATGTTGCAAGTCATCTTTTTTGTGGTCTTTTTCGGTATCGGTTTGATACTAATTCCTCCCGAAAAAGCCGCCCCCGTCAAAGACTTTTTTGATGGACTTAATGAGGTGATTCTCAAGATGATAGACATTATTATGCTGGCTGCGCCTTATGGCGTATTTGCTTTGCTTGCTTCGCTGATTGTCAATTCGCCGAGCATCGGACTTTTCAAAGCCTTGATGGGCTATTCGCTAACGGTTTTGGCAGGTCTCGGTCTTATGATTTTCGCGGTCTATCCCTTGCTAGTCAAGACCTTTACGGGGCGTAGTTATGGCTTCTTTTTCAGAGGAATTTCACCTGCACAGTTGTTGGCATTTTCGACGAGTTCGAGTGCTGCGACCTTGCCTGTCACGATGGAACGAGTGGAAGAACATCTCGGTGTAGAGCAAGAAGTGGCGAGTTTTGTTTGCCCGATTGGAGCAACTATTAATATGGACGGAACGAGCCTTTATCAAGCTGTCGCAGCCGTCTTTATCGCGCAAGCAATGGGCATTGACCTGTCATTTGGCGATCAATTGACCATTATTATGACAGCTACGTTGGCTTCTATCGGTTCGGCGGCAGTGCCGGGTGCAGGTATGGTGATGTTGGTCATCGTATTGGCTGCGATTGGTGTACCGGAAGAAGGCTTGGCACTGATTTTTGCTGTGGACAGAATACTTGATATGTGTCGTACTTCTGTCAATGTAACAGGCGATGCTACCGTAGCGATGTTGGTCGCCAAATCTATCGGTAAACTCGGAGACCCGAAAGTCAAAAATTGGGACGATCATCTTAAAGAAGCTTAAAAAATAATGAGTGAATTTTGAATGAATGAATTTTGAATGAATGAGTGATTGAATTTTGAATGAATGAATGAGTGATTGAATTTTGAATGAATGAATTTTGAATGAATGAGTGAGCGAATTTTGAATGAATGAATTTTGAATGAATGAGTGATTGAATTTTGAATGAATGAATGAGTGATTGAATTTTTATAATTGTGATGGAATATAATTATTTTTAAATTTGTTTTTTTTAAAAAACTAATAAGGTACAAAATTTATTTATTTTAAAATGATAAAAAATTCAATTTATTTTAGAAACTATATGTCATTCAAACATTTTTCATTGGAGATTGCCTATCAGTTTAAAGTAAAAAACATCTAAGCTGGTACATATTCATTCATTCAAAATTCATTCACTCATTCATTCAAAATTCATTCACTCATTCATTCAAAATTCATTCACTCATTCATTCAAAATTCATTCACTCATTCATTCAAAATTCATTCACTCATTCATTCAAAATTCACTCACTCATTCATTCAAAATTCACTCACTCATTCATTCAAAATTCAAAAAACATTAATCATGGAAAATACAGCATTACTCGGCGTAGGTTCCCGCGTCAATCATCCGCAATACGGCAAAGGTGTCGTTATGAAATTAAATTACTCCAATTATGAAGTTTGCTTTATGTTGTATGGCATCAGAGAAGTCGCTAAGGACTACGAAGACTGGTCAGAAATCATAGAACGTATCGAACCGGAGGAAACAATCACTTTTTCAGAAGCAGAACGCTCTTTAATTTCTATTTTGAAAAAATGGTCGGACATCACCGAAATCGTACCGCTTGGAGACAATTGGAAAGGTGGTATGATGGTACTCCAACCGGCTGACCCAGACTTGAAATCCAAAGAGATACCTATTGAAACATTCTTTCATAAGATTGTGATGTTGCGCGATCGTCTTCGAGTCATGGAGCAACGTATTAACAGCAGTAAAAAACTGGACGACGAAGAAAAAGTGAATCTGCAACAATATATCACGCGCATATATGGTAGCTTGACAACCTTTAATGTCTTATTTAAATTAAAAAGCGACAACTTTGTAGGAGATAGGTCGAAGTCGTGATCGTGGGAATTGTAAAATTGTATGATTGTGTAATTGTAGTGAATTAATTATCAATCAACTTTTCACAATCATACAGTTAATCAATCACACAATTCTACTTTTAACTGTACCGTACTGCCATTGCGTTTCAATTTCATCGCCTGTTTGTAATCGTTTGCTATCATCAATGGGCTGACCGTCTTTGAGGGTAATACTAAAGCCACGCTTCAAAGCAAATTCGGGACTGAGAATATGACAAATATGCTCAAAATGTGCCAACTGTTGCTCGGCTTGGTCTAAACGATTACTGGCAAGTTGCGTCAATTGACTTTGCACAAAATCTAGCATCTGTTCTTCTTTCGATAGGTACTGATTTATATTATATTCAAATCGGTTTTCTATCGTATTGATTTGATATTCTTTTGTTTGCAATGTATTTTGAATATAATGATAAATACGATTTTGAAAAATATTGAGCGTATTATCAAAAGTGCGGAAGCTACTAAGTATTTTTTCTGCTACTGCCGTTGGCGTTTTCAGCGATGAATGAGCCGTCAGATCCGATACCGTTTCATCTGTCTCATGTCCAATGCCGGTGAGTACAGGCAGTGCGAATTTTGCGATTCGCTTACCGAGCAGATAGCTATCAAATCCACTCAAATCTAAGCGCGAACCACCTCCACGTATGATGACCACTGTATCAAAAGAGCGTTTGCGTTTTTCGATAACATCTAACTGCGAGAGAATATCGCTTTCCTGAAATTCGCCTTGCATACGCGCCGGAAAAAGTTCTATTTTCACTACGTAATTTTCGGGATTATGAGTCAGGTGTTGTTCAAAATCTTTCCATCCTGCCGCTTGTTCCGAACTAACCACCGCTACACGTTGCACCACTGCCGGAAGTTCTTTTTCGGCATTGCGTGTGAGCAATCCTTCTCGCTTCAGTCGCGCGATAATATCACGACGTTTGAGTTCCATTCGTCCCAATGTATATGCTGCGTCGAGGTCTTCGATGTGTAATTTTAATCCAAATTTTTCGTGAAAATGAACACGGACTTTGGCGAGTATCTGAATACCGGATTTGAGCAAGCCGGGGAGTTCAAATCCGAGTTTGGTGACGAGTTTTTTGTGCTGTTTTTTCCAAAGAACGGCATTGGCTTGAGCGATGATTTTATCGTCTTCCTTTTCCACCAATTCCATGTAATAATGTCCGCCGGAAAGTTTTATCGTTGCAATTTCACAATTAATCCATACCGCATCGCGCATATTGAGCGCAAGTACACGACGGATGTATTCATTCAGTTCATATAAGGTGTAGGACATGTTGAAGCGTTGAGGTGTTAAAAATGATGCAAAATATTTTTATTTGACAAATTAATTATTTTTATGTATCTTTAGCGAAGTTGTTTAAAAATGTGTCCGCTCTTCGATATCCATAATACATTAATCCGAAGTCCGCTTTATTTTAAAGCGGACTTTTTTTTATGGTGAAAATAGAATGGGAGAGAGGCGAGGTGTCAAATATAAATTCAAAGAGATACCCGGCGCAAAAGACTGATTGTCAGTAAGAAGCACAGTAGGACTGACACCCATACTTAAATCGTCATTCACATCAAAAGTCAATAAATGAGCATCCACAAAAGCATCTACGGCGACAAGTATATACACAAAACTAAACCCAATAATGGCGAGTTCTTGGTCTTTTTTGGTAGCAAGCCTAAGGGTGTTGAGATTATCTGCGGAGTATAGCGGGTAGCCATCTATTGTTTCTGGGTCGTCATCTATTCTGGAAAGGTACGCCCCGCGAAATTCTCTGTGGTCTTGAGTTGTCTTGTATATCCGATAACCCATCCAGCCCAATCCACCATATATAATCGGTAATTTCCAATATTTTTTATTATAGACCTGACCTGCTCCGGGCAATGCCAGTGAAAATGCGGTAGCTGTAAGTGGCGAGTGTTTTTCAGGGCGAATGACACGTTGCATAAAGGGGCGAGAGTCTTTTTTTGTGGTTTTCTTTTTCGGTGATTTTTTATTGCCTTTGAATTTACTGATACTTTTATTTTCTATGGTAGTGGTGTCAATTTCGGGAATGCTGTCTGCGTACAGATAAGTGGCTTTTAATTCAGAATTGTTATCCTGAGCATTAACTGCAAAAGGCATTAAAATGACAATTAGTGTCAATTTAAATAATAATAAAAAATTGATGTTTATCGAACTTTGGAAATTCAATAGGTGTCGTGTTTTGAGTTGGGCAGTTGATTTTTGAAGATTATTAAAACAAAACATATTAATTTTCTTGATAACCAATTAAATCCAAAATGTCATTGAGGTTGTCAACGGAAGTAAAAGGAATCGTGATTTGTCCTTTACCTTTATCATTGGCTTTTAGCACAACTTTCGTACCGAGACGAGAACGGAGGTTTTTTTGTACGTTGAGATATTCATCAGAAAGGGTATCAGAAGATTTTTCTTTTTTCTCTTTAAGTGGTTTATTATACTTTGTGACGAGGTCTTCTGTTTCTCTTACAGACAAATTCTTATCAATAACTTCCTCGTAAGCAGTACATTGTGTTATAAGGTCTCTGATGCCTGCAAGTGCGCGGGCATGTCCCATAGAGATTTTTTTGTTTTTCAATCCGGCTTGTATGTCTGTATGCAATTTGAGGAGGCGAAGATAATTGGTGATGGTCGAACGTTTTTTGCCGACGCGCTCAGAGATGGTTTCTTGGGTGAGTTTGTATTCATCAATGAGCATTTGATAAGATACAGCAATTTCGATGGCGTTGAGATCTTCGCGTTGGATGTTTTCGATGAGTGCCATTTCGTGCATCTGTCGGTCGTCGGCTTCGCGTATGTAGGCGGGAATTTCTTTGAGTTCGGCGATTTTGGAAGCACGCAAACGGCGTTCACCGGAGATGAGTTGGTAAGATTTAGCATTGAGGCGACGAACTGTAATCGGTTGTATCAGCCCGTGCATACGAATAGAATCGGCGAGTTCGGATAGCGCATCTTCATCAAATTGGGTGCGCGGTTGCGAAGGATTGACTTCAATAGCACTAAGTGGCAACATAGCTACGCCGGTCTTTGCTGCTGGCTTTTTGACCAATGCACCTTTCTTTTCTGAAGATGGCGCGTCTTCCATATTGTTGAGTAAAGCGCGGATGCCTTTACCTATCGCTTTTTTTTGATTTTTTGCCATGCTATTAAATTGTACAGGCGATTTTACAGACTGACTGCGAATATTGTAATGACTGCTTTAGAAACGCGGCAAAAATAACTTTACCATTTGGCTGCTTCTTTTGCACTTATTTTCCGCCTTGAAATCAGTTATTTATCCCGATAAACGCCCGTTTTCAAGACGAAAACTAAGCACAAAATAACCTACCCAAGATGGTAAATTTATTTATCCCGCGTTCCTTAGTACACTGTTTCACAAATTTATTTACTTTTTTGAGTATTTCTTTTAAAATGACTCTTCACCAAAAAATCCTTAAATACAGTGAGTATTCGCGTCATTTTTGATTCGATTCATTTCAAAATAAA
>Ga0209187_1002199_pt1 | contig 19272 bp, 11 predicted proteins | sample BantaG_FD_187430 | JGI IMG/M metagenome (GOLD analysis project Ga0209187, IMG submission 187430) | Marine algal microbial communities from Bantry Bay, Ireland - BantryBay_4 metaG (SPAdes) (version 2) | ecosystem: Host-associated > Algae > Red algae > Unclassified | place: Bantry Bay, Ireland...
GGATCGAAGTGGATGACGGTGTCGGCGGCGGTCAGGTTGAGCCCGTAACCGCCGGCCTTGAGACTGATGAGGAAGACCGGAATCTCTGGAGTCTTCTGAAACCGCTCGACCTGTTCGGCGCGGTCTTGGCTACTGCCGTCGAGGTAGCAGAACGGCATTCCGCCCTGCTTTAGGTTGTCGCGCAGGATGTGTAGCATCTTGGCGAACTGACTGAAGACGAGGATTCTATGGCCGCCCTCGAACCCTTCCATGACGAGGTCTTGGAAGGCCTGAACCTTAGCCGAGCCGATAGCCTCTTCCTTGTCCTCGAGCCCGACTAGGCGGAGGTCGCAGCAGACTTGGCGGAGCCGGAGTAGGGTGGTCAGAAGACACATGCGAGCGGCGTTGGCCCCTCCCCGCTTGCGCTCGTCGTCGGCCTTGTTCAAGCCCTCTTCGAGAATGCGCCGATAGGCCTCCTGCTGGCGAGGGAACAAGTCGAGTGGTACGACGCGTTCGATCTTCTGCGGGAGATCCTTGGCTACTTCGGACTTGAGACGGCGGAGCACGAACGGCGCGATCTTGCGCCGGAAGCGTTCGGCCACTTGGCGTCGCTCGGGACCTGAGCCGGCGCTAAGCGGCTTCTCGAAGCGTTCGATGAAGTCCTTACGGTCGCCGAGATATCCGGGCAGAGCGAATCCCATGATCGACCAGAGATCGGACGGGCGGTTCTCGATCGGGGTTCCGGTCAGGGCGAGACGAGCTCCGGCATCGAGGGCGCGGACGGCCTTGGATGTCTTGGCGTCCGGGTTTCGGATCAGGCTGGCCTCATCGAGGATGGCCGCCCGCCAGTGGCGTGCGCCGATGATATCTGGCTCGCGGGCGACGATTCCGTAGGTGGTGATGGTGATGTCGTGCTCGTCGATCTTGGCCGCGTCGCGCTTCGGACCGTGGTAGACCTGCACGGTCAGATCGGGTGTGAACTTCTGGATTTCTTGTTCCCAGTTTCGTAGCAGCGACGTCGGACAGACGACCAAGGCAGGATGCTCAGGCGAGGCGGTCTTGCTCAGGTAAAGCAGCGCCGCCAATGTCTGGACCGTCTTGCCGAGACCCATCTCGTCGGCCAAGATCGCTCCACCGCCGCCCTCGGCTCCGAGTCTGCCAACCAGCCAGCGAACCCCCTCGTTCTGGTAGTCTCTGAGGAGCTCCGCGAGGTTCGGAAGTTGTGTCGATAAGGCGGTCTCATCTGGCTCGGTGAAGACCTCGGGGAAGTCGACGATTTGCCCACCCAGTGAAGCGATGCTGTCGGCGAGGAATCCAGCCTCGACCGACTTGGCACGGGCGGTGCCATCGGCCGACTGTTTGATGCCAGCTTCGGCCAGCGTGCGCTCGAGTTCTTCGACGCCGTCGAGATCAATGAGGGCGGTCCTGCCTCCGGGTAGATCGAGCTTCGGCTGGCCGGTGCGCAGGAGCCGCGCGATGTCGGCGGCCGGGATCCGAGTTCCGTCACCGGCGACGTGGCCGACCGAGAAGCCAAACCAGCCGGCATCGGGGGAGGATTGGGTCTCGGCCTGGACAGAAACTAGACTAAATCGACTTCTAATTATGTCTATGCGATCACCCCATTCCAGTGTCCACAAGGGTTTCAGGACTCGGGTCGCCTTGGAAAGGAAGCGGAGCACGAACGGCTCTTTCTTGAGCACAAGACCGCCGGTTTTGGCCGATGGCTCGAAGCCGAACTCGGTTTCGAGGCGACTCAGGGCGGCCTTCTCAGCGGGCAAGTTGCGGGTCAGGAACTTGCCGGAGCCGGCCGGGAATTCGGCGGGGAAGGCGTTGTCTGGCGAGGCTTCGCCAACGCGCACATCGATGTCGCCGTAGCGTGCGCGGAGCTGGGCATCGAGGTGGTTGAGCGAGCCTTCCAGCGACAGGGTAAAGGCCGGAATCCCCGGGGCGAGCCGAAGTTCCTCGAGCGCAGATCCAGCGGGGAACAGAAAGGCATCCTGAAGCGACGCTAGATGGATGATGGTCCACGGTAGATCGCGCTCGCACTGCCAGCCGTCGAGCAGGTCGCGCATGATATCCGCGTCGCCCTGAAAGGTTGGTGCCGGAAGCAGGCGCATGACATCGCCGCTGAGAAGCCAGCGGGACTGCTTTTCCTCCCCGAGCGTGAAAACCTCTGTAGCATCGCCCAGATCAAGGCCGAAGGTGAAGGTCTCGCCGGTCTTCTCCACCGTAGCTGGAAGTCGTGCAGGTAGACTAGCGATGCCAAGACTACCGCCGTCAGCGAGAACCACCTCCTTGTGAGAACCGGCGGCCTTGAGGAACTTCGGCACCAGATCGAGCGGTAGCGACAGCGGGCACGGAATCCGGGTCAGGCCGGACTTGCGCAGCCAATCACCGAGCTGACGATCAGCGGCGTCGGGCTGGCGATCGGCGGTGGACAGTGCGATCTGGGCGGCGAGGCGGCCCTTGCGTAGAGCGTCGAGCCAGTTGGGCGACAGCTCGACACGGATTGCTTGAGCGGGTGCGGATGGAGCGGTGGCAGGCTTGGAACCGGTGTTCCCCGATCTCCGAGGGAATCCGCTGGCCTTCTGCTCCACTTTCTCACCGAGGGCCTGAAACAGACCGACGGCGATGGCGTGCATGCACAGGGTGCCGAATCGGCGAGAGTCGTAGCACTTGCAGTAGTTCTCGACGTCCGAGCGGCTGTGGATGACAAGGCCGGTGACGAGGGGCTTGCCACTCGATTGGATAGTCCCACGGAGCAACTTGCCGTCGTAGGAAGACTCAGAAACCGCACCTGCATTGTACGCAGAGCGGGCCTCCTTCATCACCTTCCAACCGCCGACTTCAAGGAGCCATTTTTCGGTGATCTCTACAGGCATTCGCGGGAAGGAGAATGGATCAGTTCGGCAGAGAGGCAGACGGAATGTGGTCGTCTACCAGTTGCCGATGTCGTCTTCGGTCCCCTCTTTGCCATCGGGGCCCATAGAAAACAGGTCGTAGCCGTCCGGATTTTTCGTCCCGGGATTGCGGTATTTGTACTCAGCGTTCCAGGCGTCGATGATGCCCTCAGGCTCGAGCTTGGCAGTCCACTTCTTCGGGATCGGAGCTGAACTTGGGCGGGTGACCAGTGCTTGCAGGCCCTGAGCGGACGACGGGAGCATGCGGGAAGTCGTGCGGTAGCGAACCAGTGCGGTCTGCAGGCCCTTGATATCGGCCTCGGCCTTTTGCACAGCAGCGTCCTTCCACACGTTCTTCATCAGCACCACCGACAGTCCCAGAAGAAGCGAAATGATGGCCAGAACCAGCACGATCTCAATGAGCGTGAAGGCTTGGCGAAGCGAACGGCAGGATACCTGAGTCTGTGGAATCTTCATGGTCGGAATGGCAAGCTAGCGAAAGTCTTGTAGAAGGCAATTTCGATCTTATTCACGGACCCCTGCAAGTCGGTCTTCGTTCAAACAAGGAAGGAAGAACGAGGGGATCTTGTCATCGGGAGGAGTGCAGTGATGGTCAAACCTAAAAACGGCAATGGGATCGGCTGTGGTAGGGCTGGCGCCTCGGCTCACTGCAACCCTCACAGGACAGGCTAGAGGTTTGCCCACGGCCATGTCCGCTACGCTCCGATTCTTCACCATCGGCAGGGCTCGGTTCTGGATGACCATGGCGACGAAGGTTCTCGCCAGAGATTATCTAGTAGTTAGGACCGTGAGCTTTCGTTCAGAAGGCTGTTCGAAATGCGAGTCTAAAACGTTCGAATTTTTTTTAAAATTGAAGCGGTTGTTCCACGGAAGTTCCACGGAGAAACCTCTGTTTTTGCAAAAAATCGACCCCGCGAGACTTGTCCCATGGGTAGATCGAGGTATATCCTAAACTCGTCTCAGGGAGCGCCGGATCAGGATCGGAGTTCAATGAACGAAAGGATCAGAGAAGCATGCCAATGGCAGGTGAACACTGGTCGTAACGTTCAATGGACCCCGACTTTGAACTGGCAGAACGACACCTCACACCGCCATGAACCATCTACTGCCAAACGCTACTTGTTGTCCTCCATGCTTCCCTGCGTGGCCCCATTGCCTCGCCGCCAAACTTGCCGCCGCCTCCGGGCTCAGATAGGTCCTCATTCCACACGTCAGGGACTGATCGAAGATGGAAGCAGAAGCGACCATGATAGACGAATCTTCTTTACGCATAGCATGGGATGCGGTGTTGGAGAACCTTCGTAAGACTATAGGGGCTGATTCCTATGAGAGGTGGTTCGCATCGACATCCGCGTTGGGTGTCGCTGATGGGACGCTGAACATTGGAGTTCCCAATCCGATCCACGAGTTCTGGATCGAGAGCAATTTTGGCAACCAACTGACAGCGGCAATCGAGCAGGGATTCGGCACTCCTCTCGCCCATACGTTCGAAGTGGTCGAGTTGGCTAAGGAGGTGCCGGCTCCCGAGATCAAGGCGATGCCTTCAGAGCCTTCGAAGGGTGCCGAGGAGGTCGTTGAAGATCTTGATCGACCGGCGAAGAAGCAAGGAACTGGTGGTGACTCGACGGCAAAGGTCGGACTCAATCCCGACTATACCTTTCAGGAATTCGTCGTCGGGCCAAATTGCAAATTCGCCTTCGCGGCGGCTCAGGCTGCTGTGGATCGTCCAGGTCAGGCCTTCAACCCGATTCTCATTCACGGGCGGACTGGGCTCGGCAAGACTCACCTGATGCAAGCCATCGGACATGCTTGTGTGGAGCGCGGTGTCGGTTCGCGCGTTATTTACATGACCAGTGAGCAGTTCACGAACGAGTTCATCATGGGAATCCGCCGTGGTGATGGTGAGCGGTTACGTCGTAAATATCGCAAGGCAGAGGTTTTGCTGATCGATGACATTCAGTTTTTTGCTGGCAAGGACTCCACCCAAGAGGAATTCTTCCACACGTTCAACGTCCTGTTCGATGCCAAGAAGCAGATTGTTTTGACTTCTGACCGTCCACCAGGGGACATCAAGGAATTGGAGCACCGCCTTATTTCGCGATTTGAGTCCGGCTTAACTACCGAGCTCCTTCCTCCAGATGCGGAGACCCGTGAGGCCATTCTTCGGGCGAAGATGCACAACATGGATGTCGCTATCGATGACGGACTGATCAAGTATCTGGCTCGACGGATTCGGAGCAACGTTCGTCGCTTAGAGGGTGCCTTGATCCGTCTGGTCTCGATGAACTCCCTCGGGGTTCGTGATCTCGATGAGCCAGCAGCCGACGAAATCCTTTGGGATATTCTGAAGGAGGAGACTGGCAAGACGCTGAATATTGAGCAAATCCAGCGCTGTGTGGCTGACTATTTCGACATTCGATTGGCTGACATGTCGAGTCGTCGTCGCCCCAAGCACATTGCCCAGCCTCGTCAGGTCGCCATGTATTTGGCTCGGGACATTACCAAGTCTCCGTTGAAGGAAGTTGGCCGTGCCTTCGGTGGGCGGGACCACGGAACCGTGATTCATGCTTGCAGGACCGTAGAAAAACGCGTCGAAGAGGAGGATGAATTCCGTCAGGAAGTTAGTCGGATTCGAGCGATTTTAGAGCGCGAGGCTAGCTAGAACGCCAATCGGCACCGTGCCGGGGACGCACAATCTGAGGGAATTCCTATTTTGGGGTATCCCTACAGGTTGTGACTTTACTCTTTCGGAGTTGCGTATTTCTGCCAGACTGCGTATCTAAGCCCACCGTTTCCGGCTCTATGAAATTTCGCGTCGCCAAAGAAGCTTTTCTCGAAGGCCTGCAACAAGTGCAGTCTGTGGTCAGTACTCGCACTACATTGCCTATTCTCTCCAACGTGTTGATCGAGGCATCTGCGGGTGGCCTTCGTTTGACAACTACCGATCTAGATGTCGGTGTCAGTGGATCTGTGCAAGCAGAAGTGGAGAAGGACGGTTCGACTACCTTGCCCGCCCGCCGATTGGCTACCATCATCCGGGAACTCCCGGCTGAGGAAGTCGAAGTCAGTGTCGATGCCAAGAACGTCGCCACCATTATCTCAGGGCCGAGTCGGTTCAAGATTCTCGGATTGGCCGACGAGGAGTTTCCAGCTCTGCCCGATCTTACCGGAGCAAGGGAGTTCCAATTTCAGCAGGCGACTCTCAAGGACGGCTTGAAGAAGACATCGTATGCGATCTCCACGGACGAGACTCGCTACGTGCTTAACGGCATCTACTTCACCTTTAAGGACAACCAAGTCACGATGGTCGCCACGGATGGGCGCCGTTTGGCCATGGTCGATCACGAACTCGAGTTCCCCGAGAGCAACGAGTGCGACATTATTATTCCAACCAAAGCGGTGAATGAGCTTCAGCGACTCCTTGGAACCGACGGTGAGGTCAAGATGTCGGTCGGTGCCAGCCAAGTCTCTTTCGCCGTTGGTGATACCCTTCTCGTATCCAAGCTCATCGAGGGCAACTACCCGAATTTCCGCCAGGTGATCCCAGGCGAGGCAAAGCACCGCATTACCGTTGATCGGGAAACGCTCCAGAAGGTTGTTGCACGAATCTCGCTACTGGCCTCAGACAAGTCGAACTCGGTGAAGCTCCGCTTTGCTGACAACAACATCGATGTCCAGGCGAACTCGCCCGATATTGGAGAAGCTCAGGAGCAACTGCCAGTGGCCTACGATGGCGACGATCTCACGATTGCCTTCAATCCCGAGTTTCTTCTCGCTCCACTGCGCAATCTCAATACCGACACCGTCCATATCGAGTTGATCGATGAGATGAGCCCCGGCATTCTAAGGAACGATTCGTCCTTCCTCTACGTGATTATGCCGATGCGTGTAAGTGGGTAGATTCGCTCTTTCTTAAAAATACGCCTCTCGGACGAGGCGTTGTTATCGGGAAGCGGTCAGGATTTTGAGGGTTTTTGACGCCCAGGTGGAGGCTTCCTCACGGGGTTGAGCGTAGCTTGGTTACAGCAGCCGACATATGGTTGGCAGTGGTGGTTAGCCGAGAATTGGCACAGATAATGACAATTTTACTTGCGATTATCCATTATTTCAATAAATTCTAGCATTATTGTTATCTGGCGCGAACCTTAATCTTGTCAGTATTGTCTTGTCATCCGTAGATGCTCTACTCCTATGCCGACCGTTCCGGCTAAGTCACTTCATCTCTATTCCTTTGCTGTAGTGCTCGTGTCAGCGCTACTGGTGGGGCTGCTGTTTGCTTGGTTTTGGAAGGGGAGGGACGATGAGCTGCGAGCCTGCAACCTTGACCGACTGGGGAGACTGCTGGAGCAGGAGTTCGAAGAATTTGCCCGTACTTCGGAGCGAATTGCGACGACGGCAAAGGTGTTGGACATCAGGGGAGACGATAGGCACCGTAGCCAGCGATCATCCGAATTTCGGTTCGTTCGGGCTGGTACCCAATTCGGCTTGGTTGCTTACGATCGGGCGGGAGAAATCGTTTCGGCGGCAGGACCGCAGGCGGACTTAAAATTGCACGGGGCGGCTTTTGAGGGGGCGGTGAACGAGGACAGAGCAATGTTGGCGATCGACCCTCCAACATCGGAGAATCCTGCGCCGCACGTGTTTTCCTTCGCCCCAGCAGGCGACAACGCATCTGGGCTCGCTTGTGTGGCAACCAGTTTGCCATTGAAAGCTCTCTTGACGTCCGTGCCTGCGCTTCTTGGTGACTCGGAATCCGAAGTCGTTGTGATTCTAGATGGGCAAGGACGTCAGGTCTTCTCCTCTGGTGCAGAGTCCTCCCCCCGGAAAAATGATCTGACCGCGATCCTAGATTTCGGTCGGGGCGTTCCAGCGTGGTCGATTCATTCTTACTCGACGGCCCCTCTCGCCGGGCTATTGGCGCCTCTGGGGTTGTTCTTATTGCCGTTTTTACTGGCTTTCGGATCGGGTGTTCTATTGGCTTTTGGCTACCAACGTCGCATCGCTGAACCTGTCGAGGAAATCGGCGAAGCCGTAAGGAAGTTTGCTTCTGGATCTACCGAAACGAGAATCCTACCAAATCAGCCAGTGGATTCGAAGGTCGGAGAAACGGTGGATTCGATCAACGAGCTGTTTGATCACTTCGCCGACAACCAGCGCGAACTTGAAAGTGCGGTTCAGGAAAAGACGACCCGGTTGCGCCTTTCCCAAGAAAGCCTTCACGGAACCACGGTGCAGATGCGAGCGGCCTTCGAGTCACTCAGAGAGGGCATCATGGTCGTCAGTCGGGATGGCCGGGTTATCGAAGCCAACTCAAGAATTCTTGACCTCTTCAATATCCCAGGTCGTCGCGTCACCGGATTACCAGAGTCGGTAATTACTGAGGCAATTCGCGCAATGTCGAGCGACCCCGACGACTTTCGCGAGCAGTGGTCGAACTTCTCCCATAACCCAGATGAGTCCGGGGAAATGGTCTGGGAGCTCGGTTGCCATGCCGACCAGCTGGTAGTTGATGTCTACACAGCTCCGGTGCGCATGAGCAAGTCATCGGATGCCTTCGCTCGGGTCTGGATCTTTCGTGATGTGACCAAAGTCCAGTTGCTGGAGGATGAGCTACGCCAGTCTCAGAAAATGGAAGCTGTCGGCAGACTTGCTGGTGGAATTGCCCACGATTTTAATAATCTACTCACCGCAATCTCCGGAAACCTCGGACTGGCCATCGGTGATATCGGATCGGGTGAGGAGCCGGAACGGATTGTGCCCAAGCTCCGCACCGCCCTGCAAGCGTCCGAGCGGGGTGCCTCTCTAGTGAGCCAGATGCTCGGCTACTCTCGCCGTTCCCGATTAGTCGCCGCTCCTATGGAGGTTGGAGGCGTCGTTGAATCGACTCACAGGCTTCTTCGTCACTCGATCTCGCCTAAGGTTCAAGTCCGCCAAGAAATCGGTGCCGACACATGGCCGGTCTTTGCCGATGCTAATCAGGTCGAGCAGGTGCTTCTCAATATCTGCGTCAACGCCAGCGATGCGATTGGCGAGGAGGGCGGCACCATCACCCTGCGGACAGACAATCGAGTCCTTGAACAGGATGGCCACACTGCCAGCTATGTTGAAATTTCGGTCAGCGATGACGGCCCCGGAATCGAGGCTGAAGTGCTAGGTCGGATTTTCGAACCATTTTTCACCACCAAGGATCCGGGCAAGGGAACTGGACTTGGGCTTGCCATGTGTTATGGGATTATTAAGCAGCACAAGGGCTGGATAGATGTGGACTCAGAAATGGGGAAGGGGACCACATTTCGAATTTTCATTCCCCGTTCGGCGGCGATCAATCCTCCCATCGACAAGCCCGCCGACGATCACAATGATTTTTTCGTGAGTAAAGAAGAAGCCAACCAGCTTACCGTCTTAATCGCAGATGACGAGGCCGCCGTCTGCCAGGTTGCAGAGACCATCCTGAAAACCAAGGGCTACAATGTGCTTACCGCTTCGGACGGACAGCAAGCCTACGACCTGGTGAAGGAACAGGGGTACGAGATCGATATCGTAATTCTGGACCTGACGATGCCCGTTCTAAACGGAAAAGAGGCATTCGCCAAGATCGTCGGTTGTCACCCCGATCTGCCTTGCCTGATTTGTAGCGGATACCTTGTCGATCTCGATGACTTCCGGAGCGAGGATGGCATCATTCCTGCCGGATTCGTGCAGAAGCCATACGCCCTCAAACAGTTTCTCGAGCAAGTTTCTCAAGCAGTGGTGGACTATCCTAGAGACCAGGCGGCAGTTTCCTAGGCACTCAGAGCGCAGGCTTGTTGCCGCGCCTGCGATGGGGTTCTAGGATGCGGGGATGACGGACAACGACACGATTGGGGCGATCTCCACGGCCTTCGGCGAAGGAGCTGTGGCGTTGGTGCGGATTTCGGGGCAGGACTCGGTTTCTATTCTCGACCGGGTATTTGCCGGTCCGGCGAAGCCAGCGGAGATGGACTCCCGCCGGGCGTATCTGGGAACCATTCGAACGGCTGGTGGGGACCTGATCGACGAGGCCTTGGTTACCGTCTTCCGAGGCCCTTCGAGCTATACTGGTGAGGACGTAGCCGAGATCGCCTGCCACGGCGGGATTCACGTTACCCGTCGGGTTCTCGATGTGGTATTAGAGGCGGGGGCGCGTGCTGCCGAGCCCGGTGAGTTCACCCAGCGGGCGTTCTTGAATGGGCGGATGGATCTGACTCAGGCGGAGGCGGTCATGGATCTGATCCGCTCACAGAGCGACCTCGCTCTGGCCTCTGCTCAGGCGCAGTTGTCGGGTGGCCTTGGCCGCGGCCTAGAGGCAATGCGTCAGGAGCTGTTAGGCATTCTCGCCCATCTCGAGGCCTACATCGACTTTCCAGACGAAGGGATCGATCCGGAGACTGGTCAAGGCCTTGTCGGTCGGGTTTCCGATGCGCGGAGCGAGGTGCAGCGGCTTTTAGGCACGGCGGATCGCGGTCGGATCATGCGCGAAGGCGTGGCGACGGTGCTCTGTGGGGCTCCGAATGTCGGCAAGTCGAGTCTTCTCAATGCTCTCTCTGGTCGCGACCGGGCCATCGTCAGCGAGATCGCCGGTACGACACGCGACACGGTCGAGGAGACCCTGCATATCGGCGGGCTAGTACTGCGTCTCATCGACACTGCGGGGTTGCGGAAATCGGATGATGTCATCGAGCAGGAGGGCATCGACCGAACCCATCGCGCGGTCGACGAGGCCGACCTAGTTCTGGAGGTGTTCGATGCCTCTCTGTCGAAGGCCGAGCAACCCGGTGATGGGATTTCTAGCGACGGGGGAGCAGCTGTTCTCCGAGTCTTGAACAAGGCCGACCTTGAGGAGCACTCGGACTGGAGTGGGGAAGACGGAATTCGTTTGTCTTGCCAGACAGGGAAGGGGATCCCAGAGCTGGTCGAGGCGGTCACTAAGGCGGTCCACGGCGGCGATGTCGATCTATCTCGCGATCCCGTAGCGATTAATGCCCGCCATCAAGCCTGCCTGCGGCGAGCCGAAGCAGCGCTCGGCGCGACAATTCAGGGGCTGAACGAGGATGCCTTCACCGAGTTGGTCGCCATCGAACTCCGAACCGGGCTCGACGCCATCGGTGAGGTCGTTGGCAAGGCCGATTCGGAGGATCTACTGGGGGAGATCTTCGCCAACTTCTGCATCGGGAAATAGCAAGATGGCCGGGATTGCAGAGAAGCTCAGCGTTGAGCAATGGCAGAAGAGACTGGCCGACCATCGGGCTCGTCTCGGACCGTCTGCCGAGGCCTATCGAGCTCGCAGGTCACTTGGAAAGTGCCATGCCGTCGAGGATTTCCTGTTCCAATACTACCCGTTCTCGCCGTCCAAGCTTCTGAGCTGGCATCCGGGAGTGGGAGTGTCCTTAGAGATTGGCCATGAGGAGATACCTGAGCATTTTACGCGCAAGCCATACCGTGCCGAGTCCGGCTGGGTCGCAGTCGATCAGGGCAAAATAGGCGAGCCGGAGTCGAAGCGCTTTCGCTTCATCCATGGCCTCCTGTCGGCCATCGACGCCCGGCCACCGCACCTCGGCTGTTTTGGCCTGCACGAGTGGGCGATGGTCTACCAGCGTGAGCAGAGCGAGATCCGGCACGAGACTCTGCCGCTCCGGCTTTCGCCCCAGGAGATCGCCCAGTTCGTCGACTCCCAGCGCGTCTGTTGCACGCACTACGACGCCTTCCGGTTCTTCACTCCCGAAGCGATTCCGCTCAACTCCCACCAGCCGAGCTACGAGTCCCGAATCGATCTCGAGCAACCAGGCTGCATCCACACCAACATGGATCTTTACCGTTGGGCCTACAAGATCGCTCCATGGATTCCTGGAGAGCTGCTCGGTGACTGCTACCTCTACGCCCGCTCGGCGCGGGAGATCGATATGCGCGCCAGTCCCTACGATGTCAGCGGACTCGGGCTCGTGCCGATTGCTTTGGAGACTACCGAAGGTCGAGAGGAGTACCGTCACGCGCAGGGCCAGCTGGCCGCAGACGGAGGGCCGCTGAGGAAGCGGCTTATCGCCGCATTGGAATCGCTGGTGGCTCTCTCGCCGACAACAGCCAGTTGAATTTCATCAAGCACCTGGGGGGCGAATTCTTTCCATCGGCTGAGAATCCCTTGCGGATAGAAATCTTAGCGGCTCTGTCGCTAGCGCAGCTTCGCGAATGACTTTGTCAAAATCCCTTCGTTCGTGTATGGCTCGTGTGTGAGCGTGACGATTACTTTAGACGAGGAAGCGTACCAAAAGCTGAAAGCCGCCAAAAGGGGGAGAGAGTCTTTCTCTTCCGTGGTGAAGAGAGCTGTTCTGCCTAGCGTAGGGGTGTCTGGGAAGGATGTGATTGACTACTATCGTGATCCTGCCAATCAAATGAGCGAAGAGCAGTTGGATTCTATTGAAGAATCATTAGATGAGCGGAGAAAAGATCTCCCTTCTAGTCCTTGGGACGAATGATCCTAGCCTGCTCTATTCATGAGCAATCTACTGCGGACGTGCAGGCCGCGCTGCTACTGCGTTTCGGGTCGATTTTACACATCGACGTATGCCTATACGCCTTCAGCGAAAAATCGTCCCGCGCCTTGTCCCAACACGGCCTGCGCACCCTCGCTACGATCTTCATGAATAGAGCAGGCTAGATACCAATATCATTATCTCGCTTCAGCGGGAAACGAGAAAGGGGATTTATGGCGTTGCCACGAAGTTCTTTGAGCGTCTGGATACTCAATCTCTTTACATTACGCCAATCATTGTTGGTGAGTTTGCCAGTGGGAAAAGCATCGCTTACGCTTCAAGGGAGCTTTGTAACCGAATCTTAAGGCTCTATAGCGTTCTCCCGATCACTGACGAGGTCTCGTGGCAATATGCCACGATTTATAGGGATTTGTCGGCAAAAGGAATTTTGATAGGAACAAATGATCTGTGGATTGCGGCTGCTGGGCTAGCGCATGGCCAAGCCATCGCCACGGGGAATGTAAAAGAGTTTCAACGGGTTCACGGACTGGAGGTAATTTCGACGTGCTCGTAACCAAAAAACGAAACATCACGGCGACGATAGAGTGTTTCCTCCCACCCCCGTCGACTCCTCAATTTAGGGGCTCCGCTCCCGATAGTTGATAAGCTCAGGCTGCTCAACGGATGAGGAGATCCTTCGCGAAACTTGACCTCGATCTTCCATCGCTCGGCGTAGAGCGAGAAATCTCTCGGGCGAGAATTGTCTCGGCCAAGAAAGAGCCAAGCTTCTTGGACTATCCGCGGATTCGTGGATTCATGGAGCAGCCTGACTCAGGTCTCCGTTGTTATGCGCTACGCTGATCCCACCGCAAGCGCCCCCGGATCGCTGGGGACAGTAGTGATCCCATTGCTGTTTCTAGAGCAACAGCCCCTCCAGCGCTTGCCTTCCGCGCTCTCTGTTCCATGCTCTCCTGAACATTATGGCAAGGGACTACACGCTTAAGCCCCGTGGGGGAGGCTCCAGTTCTGGCATCGACTTTGCGGCCGAGCTGAACGAGCAACAGTATGCCGCCGTCACGTCGCCACCTGGGCAGGCGCTGGTCATCGCTGGTGCCGGTTCGGGCAAGACCCGGACATTGATCTACCGCGTCGCTTATCTGCTGAGCAATGGCATCTCGCCCGAGAATGTCCTACTCCTGACGTTCACCAACAAGGCCGCACGGGAGATGCTCGACCGCGTCGAGGTGCTCCTGCCGCTGAAGACCTCCAAGCTCTGGGGCGGCACGTTCCACTCGATCGGGAACCGGATTCTGCGCAAGCACGCCGACCGGCTCGGATTCAAGAAGAACTTTTCGATCATGGATCGCGACGATCAGAAGGACCTGATGTCCACGGTCATCGCCGAGTGCCAGATCGACACCAAGGCCTCCCGCTTTCCGAAGGCCGATGTCCTCGCGGACATGTTCAGTCTTGCCATCAATACGCAAACCGAGCTACCCGAGATCATCGGCGAGCGGTACCCGTATTTCGAACAGCTTCTGCCCGAGATCCAAAAGTGCCAGGTCCGCTACCGGGAGAAGAAGGTCGAGACCAACTCGATGGATTTTGACGATCTCCTAGTCCTGACCGTGCGACTTCTGGAGGAGAACGAGGACCTGCGGAAGCACTACCAATACCGCTTCCAGTTCGTTCTGGTGGACGAGTATCAGGACACCAACCAAGTCCAAGCCGACATGATCGACCTGTTGGCTGGAGACGACGGCAACCTGATGGCAGTCGGCGACGACGCTCAGAGCATCTACTCGTGGCGCGGTGCGAACTTCGAGAACATCCTACGGTTTACCGGCCGCTATCCAGGGGCCAAGACGTTTAAGATCGAGACCAATTACCGCTCGGCTCCCGAAATCCTCTCCCTCGCCAACCGCTCGATCGAAGGCAACGAGCGGCAGTTCAAGAAGGATCTACAGCCGGCCCGACCCAGCAAGGACATCCGGCCCGCCTTGGTCGCCCTTGGTGACACGGCCCAACAAGCTGCCTTCGTCGCTCAGCGGATTCTCGAACTCCGCGACGAAGGAGTCGAGCTGAACGAGATGGCCGTGCTCTACCGCTCGCATTTCCACAGCATGGAAATCCAGATGGAGTTCAGCACGTGTGGTATTCCATTTAAGGTGACCAGCGGACTCCGGTTCTTCGAACAGGCGCACATCAAGGACGTCGCCTGCTTTATCAAGTTCACCGTCAACCGCAAGGATGAGGTCTCGTTCAAGCGCGCCGCGCGCCTTCTCGCCGGTGTCGGCGCCGTCGCCGCACAGAAGCTCTGGGTCAGCTGGCAGACGGTAGACAAGGAACTGGACGGGGAAGTTCCCAAGTCCTTTTCCGAACACCTCATTGATTTTCCCGTCCCGGCCAAGGCCAAGGAGTCGTGGAAGCAGGCCGCTTATACCTTGGACGAACTTCTCGACGGCAAGGGTGGCTATGCCCACCCGAGCAACATGGTCGCCAGTGTTTGCGGCGGAGTCTACGACGACTACATGCGCAGCAAGTTCAAGAACTACGACCAGCGGAAGCAGGATCTCGACCAGCTATCGAAGTACTCAGAGCAGTTCAAGGACGTCGACGAATTCCTTGCCCAGCTGTCCTTGATGGCCGGCATCGACGACCAGCCGAAGAACGAGGAGCCGGACGACGAGCAGGTCACGCTTTCGACCATCCACCAGGCCAAGGGCCTAGAGTGGCGCGCCGTTTTCGTCATCTGGCTAGCCGAAGGAATGTTCCCTAGCGCCCGGACGATCGAGGAGGGGAGCGACGATTCCCTCGAGGAAGAACGCCGGCTTTTCTACGTCGCCATCACCCGAGCCATGGACGAGCTCTACCTGACCAGGCCGCTCCTCTGGTACAGCTCCCACAGCGGCGAAGTCCTCCAGCGCCCGAGCCGGTTTCTCGAGGAACTCCCCAAGGAGTTGATGGAGGAATGGAATGTCGGTGGTGGAAGCGGCTGGATGTAGGCCCGGCGTCCTCACTTCGGGCGCGACTAAGTCCGCTTCGAGAGCCCTACGAGTTCTTCGGCGTCTCCCCAGACTCCTCCTGCATTCTCTCGAACATTTCCTCAATAGGATCGAGCAAGGCGGTATCCTCCTCAGTCTCCGTCGCCTCACAGCTGCCTAGGTAGTCTCGACAAAGCCCCGCCATCAGCCCGGCACATCCGGCAGGAAGACGGAGGAAATAGGGCGAGAGAATCCTCACTCCCCGCTCGAAACTGTTCCGCGCTTCCCCCTCCTTATCATCAACCCGATAGATGTGTCCCAGTGCTCCAAGCGACATCGCAAGGTCGGGCTGGAAGGCATCGGGATTGGCAGATGCCAGCTTTTCTCGAATCTCTACCGCCCGCCTTGCCGCCCTTAGCGCCTGCGGGCGGTCTCCCGGCTTCGAGAGGCGAGTCCCAAGATTGTTCAGCGATGCCGCAAGGTCGGGCAGGAAGGCTTCGGGATCGGTAGACGCCAGCGTTTCGTAGAGCTCTACAGCCCGCTTTGTCGCCCCTATTGCCTCCGAACGGTCTCCCGCTCTCGAGAGAAGAACTCCCAGATTATTGAGCGACATCGCAAGGTCGGGCAGGAAGGCGTCGGGATCGGCAGATACTAGCGTTTCGTAGATCTGTACACCTCCCCTTGCGATCTCCAGCGCCCCCGAACGGTCCCCCGCCTCAGAGAGAAGAGCCCCAAAATTGTTTAGCGACATCGCAAGGTCGGGCAGAACGGCGTCGGGATCGACAGTTGCCAGAGTTCGATAGATATCTACGGCCCGCCTTGCCGCCCCTAGCGCATCCGAATGGTGTCCAGTCTTCGAGAGGCGAGTCCCAAGATTGTTCAGCGACATCGCAAGGTCGGGCAGGAAGGTGTTGGGATCAGCCGCCACCAGCGTCTCGCGAATCTCTACGGCTCGTCTTGCCGCCCCCAGCGCCTCCGAAAGGTCTCCCGACTCCGAGAGTCTATTCCCCAGATTATTCAGCGATGCCGCAAGGGTCGGCAGGAAGGCGCCAAGATCGGCAGATATCAGCATATCGTAGATCTCTACGGCCCGTCTTGCCGCCGCGAGCGCTCCCGAACGGTCTCCCGACTCCGAGAGACTATTCCCTAGGTTGTTCAGCGAGGCCGCAAGGTCGGGCAGGAAGGCATCGGGATCGGCAGATGCTAGCGTTTCGCGAACCTCTACGGCCTGCCTTGCGGCTTTGAGCGCCCCTGAACGGTCTCCCGCGTCCGAGAGATAATTCCCTAGATTGTTCCAAAGGCGTGCCTGCTCTTCTTCCTGTAGTTCCTCTTCCGTCTCCAGTCGACGGCGCACGACGGCTACTCGGAAAGAGCGCAGAGCGATGGTGTAGTCGGGGAGGAGGGCTTCCAACCTGTGCAGGTCGTCTCCGCTCGCGGCGGCTAGGATTCTTTCCAACCAGCCAAGGGCTGAGATTTCCCCATCGGCGTGGAAATCCTGGGTGGTGCGAAGGAGGGAGGAGGCGAGGTTGGTGAAATTGACGCCCTTGCTCGCGGCGAACACCTGATCGAGGTATCCTTGATCCTCGGCTGTCTTGCCCTCCAGGAGGATCGCTGCCTCACCGACGATATCGGGGAGGATGGGCGCGACGGCGAGAAGGCTCTCCGTGTTCTGGTGGGGAAGCGCTTCGACCAGGCTGTTGCGGAGTACACCGACTCCCTGGGGCGTGGCCCGCTGGCTGCTGTCTGCGAGCATCTGGAACGCCTCGGAGATCTCTTCGGGAAGAAGCCCGCCCCAGAGGGTGGCGAGGAAAGCCGCCTGGCGGAGAAGGTAGACTGCGGTCTCGTCCTGGCCGAGGCGACCGATGCGGGCTAGCTCGCGCCTGGCAATGGTCTCGGCCAGATCGTAGCGGCGAAGATGTAGAATGGGGAGGATGGCCGTGTCACCGCTAATCGCACAGGCGGCCATGAGCAGGTAGAGAGGATCCGACCACAGCGGCTTGAGCAGAGCCTGATCAAAGGCTTCGTCCGCGCCGGGCAAGGGCGGCTGGGGAACGCTCTCTCCGCGGACAGACTCCACGACTCGAAGCGCCTTGCAGAGAAGCCGGTGGCGGGCCTCAAGACTGCCAAAGCTCGGCAATTCCTCCGGGTGCAGTCGGTCGAACAGGGAGCGGACATCGCCCGAACTAAAGGAATCTCCGCCCCTGAGCACGATCTGCAACCAGCCGTGGTCGGTGTTGGCATGGCGTTCTAGGAGGACGACCCGAACCGGGTGGGGCACGCGCCCCTCCTCGACCCGGCGAGCCAGTTCGGCGAGCAGGTTGCGGACAGGCTCGGCGACTTCGGCGGCGTAGTCGATCACCAGAGCAGTGGGCTGGTCGCCGAGATCTAGGTCTCCCCAGTCCTTGTTGTCGTCGAACTGGCGAAGCGAACGGGCATCGAGAAATCCGGCCTGCCACTCGGGATGGAACTGCGGAATGCGCAGCAGCCACTCGATCGCCAGCCTCGTCTTCCCCGCTCCGGCACCACCAAACAAGACCCGGCAGGCGACTTCGGTCGGTCTTCCGTCCTCGTTCTCAGCAGTGGAGCGAGCCGGCTCCTCCATCCAGCCGAGAAGATCGTCGAGCAGTTTCTCCCGACCGATCAGGGGGACCGAACGGAATCTCGGTTGCAGGATCTGGGTCTCTTGCCACGGAGCCTTCGTGGGGATAGGCGGCTGAATGCGTAGGCCTCCAACCAGCTTTCGAAGTGTCTGTGACTGGGCCTTGGTCTCCTCGCGCAGAGTCTGGAACTCGTTCAGCAGGGTCGTCTCCAACGCTCCGAGCTGGGTCTTCAGATCTCCAGAGATACTGCTGAGAAGGGCTTCCTCATCCACCTTCGGCATGGCTGTGACAACGGCATCGAGCATCCCCTGGAGTTCGTCGGTGTCCGGAATATCCTTCAGCTCTGCGGTCAAAGTCGCGAGAGTCTCGGCCACTGAGGTGCGGAAGACCTGGGTGTCGAACACCAGCCGCTCGTGTAGGAACAGGCTGAAGACTTCGTAGAAGCTCAGCCGCTCTACCTCGCCGTCGTCACCCGGGATGAGGAAACCTTCGCTGAGACACGCCTCCACGACCTCGGGGAAGGGCTCGTTCAGGTTGTCGGTTAGCCACTTGCGGAACGCTTGGTTCAAGGCTTCCTCGAGTTCCGAACCGGTTGTCTCTAGAAAGACATCGGTGACTTGGCCCTTCGCTAGGACGGAGGAGTCATCGAAGCTCGCGAAGGCATCCTTCCGCCGGACGAGCTTCTTCAGGCCCTTCGCCCAGGCCTTGTCCTCTGCGGTGTCGAAGCTACTTGGGCTGTTCCGACGCCCTTCCTTCCAAGCCCGAACCAGCACAGGCACCATGCCGTGTTCTTTGTCGAGTTCGTCCGTCAGCGAGCCATGGATGAACATCGCGGCGTCCTTCAAGGCGGCACGGCTCGCTCGTTGGAGGTGATGGTTGGGCGGAAGTTTCCCGCCTTTGCCAATCGCGGCGGAGAGAAGATCGCGGACATCCTTGTCACGGTGCTCGTAAATCGAATTCGCCAAAACCCCCTGCGCGACCGGCAGGAGGATGGTGTTCCAAGCGAGGGTTTCGAGGATAGGCATGAGAACTGGGGAACTCGACCGCGACGGTAGGCGTTCAGGTTGATTGGCTGCAAGCACAATCCAGTTCCATCGCCGAACAGGGCGCCGGGGTGCAGACGGGGACGAGGAGAACGCTGAGAACTTGCAACTTGACCCCTGCCGATTCAGCTACCCAAAAATCGAATCTTTTTTCCAAACCGAGGATGACGCGTTGCGGGTTTCGTGTAAGAAGTCCTTTTACTAAGGCACGTCTTTATTGGGATCTTCCAAAAGCGCTGTCTTACCATGAGTCCATGGCC
>Ga0209187_1002200_pt1 | contig 19269 bp, 19 predicted proteins | sample BantaG_FD_187430 | JGI IMG/M metagenome (GOLD analysis project Ga0209187, IMG submission 187430) | Marine algal microbial communities from Bantry Bay, Ireland - BantryBay_4 metaG (SPAdes) (version 2) | ecosystem: Host-associated > Algae > Red algae > Unclassified | place: Bantry Bay, Ireland...
TGTTACCACGGAATCAAAATAAAGAAGGAGACAATGCAAACTTGCATTGTCAAGTACGAACCATGTAAAATCTTCTTTTCTGATCGACCAAGAATGTAGTTAATAGAGGTGCCCTATACAATCGCTTAGATAACGGTACTGTAATACCCTGAGCGGAAAAGCGCTTAATGGGTTGTAACACTTTAAATAACTACCTTCATATTAAGGCTAAGGCTAAAAAATCTCATAACTTTGAACTAATTATGACAAGGCTTAAAAACTTATCATCCTTATTTAAATGTCTGCTGATGACATTAGTGATGGTAGTGCTTACCAAACCCGTTTTCAGTCAGTCAGGTTTTCAAATGATAACCAGGGGTGATTTTGGGGAGTTACCTTTTGACTACGTCAATGGCTTTATCATAGTCAGTGTTGTCTACAACCACACTTTCCCGTTAAAATTCATATTTGACACTGGTGCAAGTAATACCATCATCCACAATAAAGATATTGTTAATTTATTTGACCCAGATTATGGCAGAACATTTACTATTTATGGTGCGGATCTACAGCAACCTATGTACGCTCATCTAGTAAAAAGCATCCACCTTAAAACACAAAATTTAGTAGCTCCTCAACAACATATTTTAGTATTAGAAGACGACTACTTTAGCTTTAAAAAATTGACAGGCATAGAGATACATGGTATTATAGGTGCAGATATGTTTCGTAACTATAAAGTGGCTATCGATTATCAAAAGCGTGTTATCCGACTACATAAGCATAACTCTAAAAAATTAAAAACTAAGGGTTATCAGGAGATTCCAATGGTTATTCAAAAATCTAAGCCATATATTGTTTGTCCAATCACCTTATCTAACCAAGACCAAATTCCTTTAAAACTTTTAGTAGATACTGGAGCCTCTACAGCTTTACTTTTGAATATCGACTCTGATACTAGCCTTATACTACCTAAAGAAATTATTCCCGAAAATCTTGGCTTTGGTATAGGCGGAGTCATGAAAGGCTATGTAGGTAGGATACCATATCTAAATATCGGTGGAAAGGAACTTGAAAATATTGTTTGTCATTTTCAAGAAAGTGATAATACTTCTGATTCTCTTAACCTAATATTTAGAAACGGGCTGATTGGTAATTACATACTAGATCGTTTTAATCTCATTATAAATTATCATGAACAGAAGTTCTACATAAAACCTGCAAGAAAATGGAAACGAAAGTTTGAATATGATAAGAGCGGCATTGGCTTTATCTCAGTTGGTATAGAGAAGAGTAAATACTACATACAGAGTATACTGAAAGAATCTCCAGCAGATAAAGCTGGGCTTAAATCAGGCGATATTATAGTTAAGATTAATCACAAGCCTGCTACATTTTTATCCTATGATACAATAAATCGTATTTTAAGAGGCAAAACAGGAAAAAAGGTACGGGTAAAGGTGAAAAGAGGGGAAGAAAGTATGAAATTTGATTTTAGGCTTAAAGAGCTGATTTAGAAAGTGTTAAAGCTGATCTGTTTTAGGGATGCTTTTGCTCGCATTTATTGGTTTAAAGTTGTATATTTGCCTCCATTTTGAAATAAAACTTAACAATTATGTTTGCAATTTTGACAATAGCTGGTCAACAATTCAAAGTAGAGGAAGGTCAAGAGATTTTCGTCCACCAGCTAGCTGCCGAAGAGGGCAACAGTATTACATTCGACCAAGTTCACTTGGTGGGAAGTGATTCATCAGCCCAAATTGGGAAGCCTGTACTTTCAGGAGCTTCTGTAAAAGCTACTATTATTGGCCACGAAAAAGGCAATAAAGTAGTCGTCTTTAAAAAGAAGAGACGTAAAGGATACCGTGTAAAGAACGGTCATAGACAACATTTTACTAAAATTAAGATCGACAGTATAGTCGGCTAACTCTAAAATCTAATTAACGATGGCACATAAAAAAGGAGTCGGTAGTACTGATAACGGACGTGACAGTAATGCTAAAAGACTCGGAGTAAAAATATTCGGAGGACAACTTGCTAGAGCAGGTAACATAATTATCCGTCAAAGAGGCACAAAGTACCACGTAGGACCTAATGCATACCTAGGAAGAGATCATACGGTACATGCTCAAATAGACGGACGTGTTACTTTTTATAAAGGAAAGAAGAATAGAACATTTGTTAGTATTCTTCCTTTAGAAAATGGTGAAGCACTTGTACCTACTAAACCTGTAAGAGAAAAGACACAGAAGCCAGTAGCACCAGTTGCACCAGTAGCTGAAGAAAAGGCTGCAGTTGTAGAAACGTCTCCTGCAGTAGATAAGCCTGTAGTATCTGAAACCCCAGCTGCTAAACCAGCCAAGGGAGAAAAAATATCATTTGACGGCAAGAAATATGCTCAAGATGATTTAACAATAGTAGAAGGAATAGGACCTAAAATATCTGAACACTTAAAAGCAGGTGGAGTAGTCACTTGGAGTGATCTTGCTGCAGCTGAAACAAGTAAGCTTCAGGAGATTTTGGATAATGCTGGACCTAGATACCGAATCCACAATCCTAGCACATGGGCGAAGCAATCTCAAATGGTGGTTGATGGCAAGTGGGACGAACTTAAAGTATATCAGGATCGTCTTGACGGCGGTGTTGAACCTAAGTAAGCTCAATTTTCTTCTTCGGAAGAAGTATAATTTTGCTTATATTGCAATAGTTTTAGTTTTCATAGCTTTATATTTTTGTTGGGCCGTGCTCTTTAGAGCGCGGCTTTTTTTATAAATTCATAGTTGTGAGGAAGCTATATATAAAGCAATGAGGTTATACAGAGTTCTTTCGTCAGATAAACATAGTCAGGAACCATCTTATACAGCTTATTTGAACCAACAAAATCGGTGAAATGCAATAATAAGGTAGTGAAATACATTAGCGAGAAGCTCAAATGCAGTGGTAAATAGAATATCTTAATACCTCATCCGGGAGTAAACAGTCTTTTCAAGGACAATTCAGGCTAAATATTTCTATAGCTCCCTTTCGGCACCCAACCAATCTGCCCGTTCACTAGCCTAACCTTATTGTAACCACCTATTTGATCTACAATTCTCAATTTGGTTCCTGGTATCAATGTCATAATCGCTTCGTTTGCTTCCTCAGGAGCAGACTTTAAATCTACATCTTGATCAAACACAATCGCTGTAATGGTTTTGTACTGAAATTTTGCCTGCGAAACGGATAAGGCAAAAAACAAAATACTTACTCCAAGAAATAAGAAACCAGCAAAAAAACCTTTCTTTTTATTCTCTCTGGCAGAATTAAGTAGCCACACTCCAAATGCAAAGACACATAAGAAGGCAGATAGTAATCCTAATATATACCATGTGTTAGAGCTGGCTCTAGTAAAGAGATATTTCCATCCTTTCATAATAATAAATTCAGGAATCTGTACTATGCCATTATCCAATTGCTCCTCTGCTATATTTAGATTATGTAATAAAGACTTATCAAATGGATCCAACTTTAATCCTTTCTCAAAATATAAAATTGCATTTGGAATATCTCCACTTTTATAATGAGAAGAGCCCAGATTATTATATAAAGCTATCGAAGAATATCCATTATCTACAATCTTGATGTAACCTTCAATAGCATTATTCCATGATCCTTGTTCATAAGCAGCATTAGCGCCCTCCATGATCGTCTTGTCGTCTTGCGCTTTGAGCAAGCTAAAACACAATAACAAAATAATACTCAGATGTAATGCTAGTCTATTCATGTCTCAAAATAAATCACTTATTTTCATTGGACGTTTTTTGGTCTCCCAATTAAATCCTTCAAGTTTAAGTTCATTGTGATTTGCTGTCATTATGGGTATCAGATTTGCTTTAGGATCCGGAAAGCACTTAATCTTCTCTACTTTGTTATTACCAAAATCAACCTTCATATCACTACAAACAGCTTTATTCACAGCAATATAGGCATTGTTTTCATCCATCAAATAGTAAACCGATTCTGCATTGCCGTAGACATTCATTTTGTAAATCTCATTTTCTTGAAATAGTGCTGTTATCTTGCGCCCTTTTATTTGATTGTAAAAATAGTTATCTGCCGTATTTATAATAAAACTTTTCTGTAATAAAAAGATCGAATCTAATTTTCCATCGGACATTTTCATATTTATAGTATCTGCAGTAAACTGCGAAGTGTCAGACCAGATTATTGGATTTTGATAAAAATGAAAAATGGAATCTTTTTGATCAAACACTAAAGAATCGCAGACCGCTTGAAAATCACTTTTCAAAAGGCGCACATCCTCAAAGGCAGTAAACTTCTTTGTGCTGTCTACATGGAAAGAATCGGACCTAGTATATATTAAGGTATCAGTTGTCATGTATAAGGAGTCCCCATCTAAGATGGAAATAAGCAACGTGCGCTCACCGTAGGCCTTTAAGTAGTCTTCTTCTTGTTTGTAATCAACCTGATCACATTTTATGATTACTTGTTCTGCACTATCTTGCCAGAATACATTTCCTTTGGCAATCCCTAGTCCAGTCTCGTCATCAAAATCTATCTGATCAGCACTGAGATATTGAGGTGGATTTATCAGTACGGAGCTTCCTTTTGTTATCAACTTTTTAGATTCCTCATTATAAGAAATAGAAGCTGCATTTATAGTCTGTGTTGCATCCTCAAAGTGGGCATTCCCAAGTAGCTCGGTAACTTTTGTGGATTGATTAAATTTTATCACATCTGCATTGGCAGTTTTATCCTCATCCTCAAAGGCTGCATTACCTTCTAATGTCACTACATCCAACAAACCGTCATAAGACATAATATCTGCATTAGCAACTTGAGTTCCTTTGAGATACTGCGTGTTTTTCCTGAACTCAGCTTTATTATTTGTCAAATCATAAAATCCATCTTCACAGTAGATTTTAGCATCTCCTTGATCTATTCGAGTAGGGCCCAAAAAAGTAGCTACTTTACTTTGTGTATTAAAATTTAAGGTATCAGCACGCAATTCAAAATTATCATCTATGACCGTTACCTTTTCTTTGAAAAATGCTTGGCCAGAATCTACATAATAATACCCTGTCTCACTCGTGATTTGAGCATTTCCATCAGTTAGTACAGCTCCATTAGTATAGGTAGCAGCTTTGGTATTTAGATTATAGGTCAAGAAATCCGTGAATATTTTCTTTCCATTATCTACTAAAATAACTTCTCCATATAAATTGGCAATTTTCTCATTCCCATCATAAATGAGCGAATCTGCAAAAATATTCAAACTATCGCCTTGCTGAATAACGACATTGCCTAAGGCCACCACAGCATTTTCATTTAGATTAAGCGTGGCCGTATCGCAGGTCAAGAATGCACTATCCTGTCTGAGTTCAACATTACCTATCAACTTCCTGATCTCTTGGTTTTCATCCTTGTAGCCCTCTGCCACATCAGAAAAATTGACATTGATCTTAGTTACCTTGGTGGTGTCACTAGCAGGTGTATTAGAAATCGTTTGGCTTACCAGAGATCCAACTGACCAAAAGGTCAGGGTCAGAATAAAAAGTATATTTCCAATATATCTCAAATCAATACATTAAATTATTTTTGCAATCTCCTTACCCAAAAGACTACCCAGAGCAACACCCATACCGCCTAATCTTACTGCTAAATAGACATGCTCACTGTGTTGTTTCATTATTGGTTGTTTATGTGGTCCAACACCTAAAATTCCACTCCATTTATGTTCTATTTTATAGGGTTTGTCTTTCAAGATCACCGATTCTAAGAGTTCAATTAAAGCACCTTCAATTAACGTATTGTTTCCAAATGCATCGGTTGTTTCACCATCTTTATCTAAATGCCTTCCACCACCAATCAAAACTCGCGAATCTATATCTCTAAAATAGAAATAACCATGATGCATATGGTAGGCTCCTGATAGCGATAAGTTAGGGATTTTGTTTGTAACTAAAACTTGATTCCTAACTGTTTCTAGTTCTAACTCAGGTAATAACTTTCGAGCAAAGCCATTATTCGCAACTAATAACTTATTTGCCTCTACTATCCAGCCGTTATCCAGATGTAAACTAGCACCACTAATACTCGTCTCAAAAGACCTCACTTCTACCCCATTATAAAATAGAACGCCTAATTCTGAAGCGATAGCATACAATCTTTGCATCATCATGCCAGGATTTAGCTGTCCTTCGGCTTGGTTTACTATGCAGGTGTTGATATTATTTAGCTTATCAGATTCAATATTATCATTAGTTACCTCATAAGTAGGGTCTAAACCGGTGATGGATTTCGTCTGATCATTGAAATACGCTATCTGATCTACACATTCCTTTGCAAATGTATCATCTAAATTAGTAAAAACCTCGAAGCCACCCTTCTGTTGAAAATCAAGATTCTCTTCTCCGCATAACTCTAAAAGATTCATCATGCCACTATATCTTCGCTCTAGCAAGCTAAAAATTTCCTCATGGCTATTGGTTTTCATATCTTCTAAAAGCTCAGAGATGCTACCAAAACAGGCGAAACCTGCATTCTTAGTGCTAGCACCTGAGCTAATAAAAGCACGATCAAATAGTACCACCTTGGCTTTAGGATATTTTTTCTTTAGATAAATAGAGGCCGATGTTCCTACCAAACCCGCACCAACAATGGCAATGTCGATATTGGATAGAAAAGTTGCTTTTTCCCAATAGCTGGGTTGTGTAGTATACATTTCACGAATGTAGATAATTATCTAAGTTAGTTAAAAATGTTGCCCTAGAATGTTCGATTAAATTTTATATATAGTATTTAAAAGAACAGATGGTTTAATAAAAAAATGCAAGCGTGTTTAGCGTCTCTGAGAAGTAACTTTGAGTCCATGCCGAAAACTGACGAATTGCATAAAATGCAATATTTTGGATTTGATCTTCCGATGCGCAGCTATATTGATTCCGCGGTACCGCGGAATCAATATAGGAAGGCTTGCCCGACTCCTTTGAGGCGGGGAACTACTGCTAGCTAGCAGTAGCATGCAGTATCTTTCAGTGATGCCTGTACGACAACTTGTTGGCGTGCCTGTGCGACAACTTGTTGGCGTGCCTGTGCATCAGTGGATTGAGAAAATGAAAAATATCGCCGAAAGAAACATTTTTGGTTTTGTGAGTTTTCGGAGTGGACTCAACTCTCAACTTTTAACTAAAACGGACTAGTGCTGTGCAGTAGTGGCGACCTTAGGAGCCAGACCCGCAGGCTTGCCCGACTATTTTCTGGCGGGGAAATGGAGGGGCCGAGTGAATAACGAGCTACGGAACATAACGGATATGCCTTGTAATAATACAAACCCCATCATCGGAATTGATTTTATGAACATTTCAAAATCTCCATCCCTCTCGAACCAAGGCATAGCAGTCCCCAACACTAACTAATACAATATTCATTCTTAGATATAAATGGTATGAAGTATCTTTGCTGCTTAAAAATAATATTAACTATGTGGCAAAGAATTCAATCCATATTTTTACTTCTAGCAGCAATTGCATTGGGATTACTATTTCTACCTGTGATGTCTTTCATTTCTATAGATGGGACACAGGAATCACTCCAAAATGCAGAGGTGGGTATGCTGGCGGACGGAGTATTAAATATTAAAGATCAAGTTATTTTTCAAATCTTGACCGTATTGGGTGCTATTGCAAGTATTGTAGCAATTTTTATGTATAAAAATAGAAGCCTCCAGATTTCTTTGTCTAGGCTCACCTTGGTTATCAGTATTTTAATCATGGTTCTTAGTGGCGTTTTCTTCTACATGGACTATCAATTGATTGAAGCAAACACTTTGATTAGTGGTGACTTTGGTATACTGTCTCCTGTCCTTGGTATTCTGTTTAGCTTTTTGGCTATTCGCTACATCAAAAAGGATGACCAACTGGTAAAATCTTCTGATAGGCTTAGATGAAACCAGTAGATAAGAGTACAAATAGAAAAGGACGAATCTTGAGAAAGATTCGTCCTTTTTAATTTTAAAATTAAGCTTTTACTTCGCGTTTGGTCTGGCAGAATAATTCACTTTTAGCTGATTTGCTTTTCTAAGTGCTGTTTTCACATCCTGAACAATTCCCATTGTCACTTCACCGTCGACTCTCAGCGAAGTAGTAATTTTTGTTCTTTGATTTTCTGGCACTTTAATTTTGTGCTTTTCTAAGAAAATCGGAATATCATCCTCATCACTTATTTTATCATTGAGTTGGATACGAGGAGCAGAGCCATAAATATCTCTAAACTGCTCTTTCGGCTTTCCAATGTATATCTGGTTTACCAAAGATTTTTTTTCCAGCTTCGTAAGCTCAGATGCTGTGGGTACAATAACATCAACCATTCTATCTGATGAACGCATTACAGTTACAACCATAAAAAAGAACAATAGCATAAAGATGATATCAGGCAGCGAGGCCGTTGATATTGCTGGGGAAGCCTTCCCTCTTTTTTTAGTAAATTTTGACATCTTTTACTGTTTTTAAACTTTATAAAAAACTGGTTCTAACTATTCTTCACCAAAATTAGTTGGCTCAGCCTCAGATAATACGAAAGGAATTTCACTTCTTATTTCCCGCCGAATAGCAATAGGTAAGTCGTCATTAAAAACGGACTCTTTGGTATACCCTGACTTCGTTCTCAATTTCTCTGTCCAAAGCTCATTGTATGCGGCTTTTAACTCATTGTAAACTTGTATGTAAGTCCCGTACGAAGTACCTCTATCATTCTTCAGCGAGATTATCGCCTTAGTAGGTTTCTCTGCAAGGTCTTCTCTCTTTGTAGGGTTGACAATAAACTCCTTGGCGCGTTCTCGCAGTTGGCCGATTTCCGTTAGTTCGCCTCTCACCAATAGTTGGTCATCGGCATTCACCAACACAGAGAATACATTTCTCTTATTCAGCTTTGTTGGATCTACTTCTTCATTAGACCATGGCGGTAGTTTCACAGTGATTCCCTTATCAATGTCTATAGTAGTAGTTACTAAGAAAAAGATAAGTAGTAGAAATGCGATATCTGCCATAGAACCCGCATTCACTTCATTACTTACTCTATTATTTTTCTTTCTATTCAACATAAAACAAGGGGTTTACTTAAATATATTGATAATCTCAAAGACAATCATAGAGCCAATTGCAACAACCGTCATCGCAATGGTGCCTTTGATGGCCGCTGAGATACCTTTACTCAGCCCTTCATCTATATTAAATTCTTTCATTGTTTCTACTAAAGTACCTGCTGTCTCATGATCTGCAGTGCCTTTAAGAACAAAAAACAATATGATCATTACTGCAAAACCTGCAATGAACTTTATGGATGACTTGAAATCTGTTACGAGATTCAACAAACCAAAAATTATGGTAGCTGCTAGTGCAATAAAAAGAAGCAATGCAACAATATTAAGCCCCGTATTTAGAATACCTGTATCTGCAATCTCCGTAGCTCTTTTAGCTGCATCAGGAGCATCAAGTAGGTGTTTATTTGAGTTAGCCACAATGGATCCTACTACAATTACCGTAGCAATTGCACCCAGTAGGAAAGCAAACATCTGGCCCTTTTCTGTTAGTAATTTATACATACAATGGTTTTCTTTAGATTATTTGAAAATATTGTTTCTGTCCATTACATCTACAAGTGCTATAGATGCATCCTCCATATTAAGAACGATACCATCAATCTTGTTCACAATGTAATTATAGAATACCTGCAGTATAATCGCAACGATCAAACCGAATACAGTAGTCAAAAGTGCAACCTTAATACCACCTGCCACAATCTGAGGAGAGATATCGCCCTTTGCCTGTATTTCATCAAAGGCTCCAATCATACCGATAACCGTTCCCATAAACCCGAGCATCGGCGCAATCGCAATAAATAGAGAGATCCAAACCAGCCCTTTTTCTAAAAGTCCCATTTGCACAGAACCATAAGAAACAATTGCTTTTTCAACAGCAGCAGGTCCCTTGCCTGCATTTCTCAATCCTTCATAAAGGATGCTAGCAGTAGGTCCAGAAGTAGACTTACAAACTTCCATTGCACCGTTTACATCGCCTGATTTTAAATTCTCATCGATTCTCTCGATCAGTTTATTCGTATTGGTTGTAGCTATATTCAACGTGATGATTCTTTCTATACAGAAAGCAAGGCCTAAGATTAGACACACTAATACAAAAGTCATAAAGGACCATCCCCCTTCTATGAATTTTTCCTTCAAGGCTTGAAACCCTGTAGTGTCAGCCGTACCAGCTTGCGCTAGAAGTTCATTTAAGTCGGCGGAGATTAATATCACACCTAAAGTCAATAAAGAAAAGAATAACAATTTTCGCATAGTCGATTAATTTTTACGAATTGGTTTTAAATAAAGCATTAAGATCGTTAAAAAATATAAATATGATGAATATAGAGCAATAAAATCCCTTATTAAATTTTTGCTTGCTAAAAAGCTACCATTTAAAAAGGAGGGTAATTCAGTCTTACTATTCAATAAATATGTATTCATGGACACAAGTTTAAATCTCTTGTGCAGTTATTTTCTAGTAGAATTTTCACATTGAAGCTATCATTCAAAATAAATGTTTAGGCTCCATTATTCAGTGGCATTTCTTGCAGAGGGAGAGGGATTCGAACCCTCGAAACCCTTTGACAGGTTTATACGCTTTCCAAGCGCACCTCTTCAGCCACTCGAGCACCCCTCCAATAATTATATTCAAAAACTTGTTGTGTTCTATACACTACACACAAATATTGCAAATTGAAGTTAATATTCAAAATTTTCTACTGCCTCATTATGTTCAACTCTGTATTTGATCCATTTGAAAAACTTTAAGCGCATTCTGACTGGTTATTCGACCCACTTCCTCCACTGTTACTGCTTTTATATCCGCCAGTTTCTCAGCTACTATACGTAGATAGGCTGATTCATTTCTTTTTCCTCGGAATGGCACTGGAGCCAAATAAGGCGAATCTGTTTCTAATACTAGATGCTCTAGACCGATTTCTAGCAAAGTATTGTCTAGCCCTGCCTTCTTAAACGTCAAAACACCTCCTATCCCAAGTAAAAATCCCTGTTCTATAATGGCCTGAGCCTCCTTTACCGTTCCTCCAAAACAATGAAAAATTCCCCTAAGCTTTTTATGCTTACATTCTTTCAATACTTGCAGCACCTCTTGCGTCGCATCTCTACAGTGGATCACAATCGGTATGTCGGCTTCGATTGCCCAGTTAATTTGCTCCTTAAAAGCGTTAACTTGCTGATCGAAATACTTTTTCTCCCAGTACAAGTCTATGCCTATTTCCCCCACTGCCACATACTTTCTTTTGTCAAAGTGTTCTTTAATAATAGCCAATTGGGCTTCATAGTCTGCACCAACAGAACATGGATGCAAACCCATCATAGCATGACATCGCTTTGGATAATCCTGCTCTAATTTGAGCATACGTTTTACCGACTGCACATCAATATTTGGTAAAAAAAAGGTTTCTACGCCCGCTCCTATAGCTCTTTCTATCATTTCAGCTCGATCATCATCAAACTGTTTGACATATATATGGGTATGTGTATCTATAAACATATCTCTATTCTAATATTAAGATGCAAAAAACTACTTTCTTGATGTATGAGTCAGCAAATTGCAGTATTTATTTTGCAAGGTGGTTATTATATACTTGGTAATTCTACTAATTTCGTAGAGGAATGGCAAAGAAGAAAAAATTTTATGTAGTGTGGCAAGGGAATGATCCTGGCATTTACGATTCTTGGGCAGCTTGCTTGCAACAAGTCAAAGGATATCCTGCTGCTAAATACAAATCGTTTCCGACTAAATCCGAAGCTAAAGCTGCCTTCAACGACGGATATGATAGTCATATTTCTAGAGGTACAAGTTCGAAAAAGGATCTTATCACAGAAGCAGCTAGAGCAGAGATCGACTTCGATACCATCTGTGTAGATGCCGCCTGCAGTGGCAATCCTGGTCCTATGGAGTATCGAGGTGTGGAAACAGAATCCCAACTACAGCTATTTATCCAGAAATTTCCCATTGGTACGAATAATATTGGAGAGTTTTTGGCCATAGTACACGGATTAGCTCATTTGCAAAGGGAGAATAGTCTCAAAATGCCCATCTACTCCGACAGCAAACATGCCATAAAGTGGGTACACAATAAAAGATGCAATACCAAACTGGTCAGAAATGCCAAAACAAAATCTATATACGAAGTCATTGCCAGAGCAGAGACATGGTTGCATAATAACAAATTTGAAAATCCTTTGTTAAAATGGGAGACTAAAAAGTGGGGCGAGATCCCTGCGGATTTTGGAAGAAAATAGAAGTTAGGTATTAGGTATTAGGTATTAGGTATTAGGTATTAGGTAAATTGATTATTCGAAAAATTGCTCCAATTGCAATGTATTTTTCATTCATAATTCATAATTCATAATTCACCATTCATAATTATTTTATATGGGTCGTATCATGGCCATAGACTACGGAAAAAAAAGAACAGGCATAGCAGTTAGTGATCCACTGCAGATGATCGCCACTGGTCTGGACACTATCGAAACCAAGCAACTTTTTGATTTTATCTCCGACTACTTCCAAGCAGAAGAAGTCGACGAAATCGTAGTTGGCGAACCCCTACTAGAATCTGGTAAGCCTGCTCAAAATCTTCCCAGAGTAAAAATTTTCGTGAAGGCCTTTCAAGAAAAATATCCGAGCATTAAAGTAACTTTGCAAGACGAACGATACACTTCGCGCGAAGCAAAGCGCACCATTATCGGTTCTGGGATCAATAAAAAGAAACGCAAGGATAAATCTTTAGTAGATAAAATAGCTGCAGTCATTATCTTGCAGCAATACATAGAAAAAAAACATTACTCCGCTTAAATGATATTACCGATATATGCCTTCGGGCAACCTGTACTAAAAAGAAAAGCCGTAGAGATAGACAAAGATTATCCCGACTTAGATGTCCTCCTGGACAATATGTGGAAGACCATGTATAATGCCAATGGTGTTGGACTCGCTGCTCCTCAGATCGGTATGTCGATTCGTATTTTTCTCATCGATACTTTGCAGCTCAATGATAAGGAAGAGAAGACCACCAAGGGTTTCAAAAAAGCATTTATCAATGCTCGGATGATAGAAGAAACAGGTAAACCTTGGGCCTATGAGGAAGGCTGTTTGAGCATCCCAGATGTACGTGGAGATGTGAGCCGCCCAGAGCAGATCACCATCCGCTACCAAGATGAAAATTTTGTTGAGCACACGGAAACTTTCAACGGTCTTGATGCTCGTGTTATTCAGCATGAGTATGATCACATCGAAGGCACCCTCTTCACCGAAAAGCTCAAGCCCATCAAAAAGCGCATGGTCAAGCGTAAGTTAGAGTTCATCAAGAAAGGTAAAATTGACGTAGAGTATAAGATGCGTTTTATTAGGAAGTAGGGTTTTTATTCAAGGTATATTTTTAAAAATATTTTGGGCGATCCCTCGATAAGAAAAATATCGAGGTCAGGCTATCCGAGACTCCGCGTTCGCTGCGGTGCTACGCACATCCTGCTGTCGCAGGATTCTCTACTATCCTTATCGCGGGAGACGTACAGTTTGTATAACGGAATAGGAGTATGTGGAGGAGTGAGGAACGAACTCTTACATCATCACTTCGTGTTATGTAGAGTATCTCATTAGAACGTTACTCCTAAGCCTCTAAACATATCAAGCGTTGAAACATAATGCACTCCAAAATCATTGCAAACATCTGGCATTTTAATCTTGCTCTTCCTCATTGGATCACTTTTTTCATGTGTTAGCAACGAGGTATTTTGGTTCATTGCAAATGCTATAATCCAAGCATCTGCTTCATCAGTATCTAGAAATTCGTCAATTGCACTTTGTTTATAGTGATCATTTTTCGAATTTGCCCAATTCGCTAACATGGCATATTCAGAAATCGCTAAAGAAGAATCTTTAAAGAAATCGTCGGGTAAATTATCATGACACCAAGATGTTAATTCATCATCATTTTTAAAAATCTCATCCCTAACTTTATCTATGCTTATTATTAATCCATCTTCGGCGAGTTGTCTCACCTTATTCCAGAAACTAGGAACAACGTCAAAAGGATAGTTTGATCTATGAGCCTGAATGAAAAAATTGGAATCTAGTATATATGGATTCATGATTGAAAAAGTTGTTCTTTCATGAATCGAGCATAAGTGTCTCCCCTTAAGCTCGTTAATTTATAAGCGTCTCTATATAAGAGTCTATTTTCGTTGACTGCATTATTAATATAGTTAGCAAATCTAAGGCTTATTCTTTTTTTCGCTGTTGCATAAAAACTTCCGCCAGAACCTTGATTCTCTTTTTTCTTATTGATGAAGTCAATGTACTCATTGTAGAAATTAAAAAAGTCTTCTCTAGAAATTAAACGTAGATCCAGAAGTCTTCGTCCGATTACAATAGGACTGACTTTAAAAATTCTACTTAATGTTTTAATTCTTTTTTCATTGCCATAGACTTTGATTAATAACTCGGCAGGTACAAGGAATTCAGCGGCTATTTTATCACATAATAATTCTAACGGATCATCAGCTGGTATCATTTGATTTAAATCAAATCCAGCACTGTCACCGAACCAAACATGAGCTAATTCATGTATTAAAGTAAACATTTGAGCTGCTTTAGTATCGGCAGCGTTTATATATAGAAATGGAGCTAAGTTATCGACTAAAACAAATCCTCTGCATTCAGAAACTTCAATTTTTCTTCTTGTATTATTTTCTACTATTCCGTTAAATGTGACAATTATTCCTGCTTCTTCAATTTTGTACGTTAAAAAATCTAAAGTTCTTTCCCATGTTTGGTGCTTAGATGCCCAATTTTGCTGTAACCCTAAAGTTTGTCTAATGTCGTTTACAACCTTTAAATAATCTACTTCAAGGTTGTATTTTCCTACAAATGGCAATTCTTCATATCCACTTTCCTTCATGTACTCCGTAAGCCAAAGTTGTCTGTCCTTTAGTATTTGAATGGTATGAAATACATTGAGAGAAACTTTGGAATTAGCATCTTTTCCAGCTCTGAAAAATGGAAATGTTAGGTTTTCTTCTGGTAAATTATTGGAAAACATATAGCCAAAAGGTACGTGCAACTTCTTAGTTAATTTCTCTAATTGCTTAACTGTAGGGTCAGATTCTTCGTTAATCCATTCATTTAATTTTGGAAAAGACAATAAAAGATCCTCCAATTCAGCTCCTGCACGTTGAATTGCCCATTTTATATTGTTCCTATTGAATTTTTTGACTCTTGTTGCCATTGTTATACAAAGATAACTCCTTTTTTTGGGATTATATTCTTTCTAAAGGGAGGTGGAGGGAGGATTCGAACCTCCCCGTTGCACTTCGTTTTGACGATTAGTGCCCAAGCTTAAATTGACTTCTATACCTTATAGTCAGAGGATAAGACCGACTCTTTCCACCACTAGTGCTAATCCAACTACTATACTTTCAATAAATTTCAACATTCTACTTTTAACAGTATTCAGTATACTTTTCACATCTATCATAATCATAATTTTAAGTGTTTGCATTATTGTTAATGGTTTAACGACTATCCAACCTCTGACTAAGAGCATAGTAAAATCAATTGACTTGGTCACCTTAAATGCCAAATTCTTAAATCTCCTTTGAGATCTTTTTTTCTTTATTCCCCTTAAAGTATCAATAAACGCACCACCATTATTAAACACATATCTACAATAATGATAGTCTTGACCTTACTAAGATACAATTCTACTGGGCTTTACACAATTCTCTAAATTCTTAAAAGTCAGGATACAATCCTGTCGAAAATGAAAACTATAATCAACCTAACGCGCTAGGGATAAGAGAGGCCACGACCAGAGGTAGTGGGTCCCCGCCTAGTGCGTCTGGCAGGTGCGGGGACGGGAGTGAATACGAACCCTCGGATAGCCCGACCCATCAACGAAAAAAGCCATCACAGAAATTTCTGTGATGGCTTTTTTCGTTGATGGGGAGCGCCCCAGCCGTCACTATCGTTCTGTCTGGCAGGCAAAAGAATATTCAGAAAATTTTAGAACTTCATAAATTTCTTGACAGCAGATCCCTTTTCAGTAGCGATCTCCAGAATGTAAGTGCCTTGCTGTAATGTAGCAGCATTCACCTCAAACTGATTGTCGCCAGAAATAATGTCATGACTTTGCTGGATTAATACTCGACCCAATAAATCATAAACGATGAATTCCGCATCCAAATTTTCGCTGCTCGTAAACTGAATCGTCAAAATATCTACTACTGGATTTGGACGTAATTCAAGCTCGTTTATAGCAGTTAAATTCTTCATAGAATTAACTAAAGCACAAACGATGTCTTGGCTGTGTGTAGTCGCGCAACCTAACTTGTTAGTAGCAGTTAGCAACAACTCTGCCGTACCGTCACCAGCAATGATTTCAATCTGATTATCAGTCGTCGTGATGACCTCCCAGGTACCAGAAGGGTCGTTGAGTGACCATTCCAATAGATTATCATCAGTATCGATGTCAAGCGCAGAAGCCGTAAATGTTGCGCCACAGTCCACCTCTTGAGGTGCATCTAATTCAAAGCTCGGAAGTGTATTTGGAACGTATACTTCAAAATCAATTTCGTTTTGATTACCACAGTTATCCGTAATACTGTACGTATAAGACACTCTGAAATCTTCGCAATTTTCGTTCTCAACTATGTTTACTACCGTTGCATCATCATCTACACCAGAACAAGAATCTTCAGCATCTACCACAGGATTTGCAGCCCAAGCTAAGTACTCATCAATCGACAACTCTAGAGATACAAGAGGGAATAATATCTCTGGTGCCTCTTCGTCTACCCAGTAAATACGCTGTGAAACTTCGGTCGCGTTACCACAATTATCCGTCGCTGTCCAAGTACGTATTTGCGACATAGAGCAGGCATCTTCTTCGGTATCAGTAACGGACGAAAGATCCATCACAGTAACACAATTGTCTTCGAAAGAAGGCAGATCAAACTCTACCTCTTGACCACAGAAAATTTCTTTATCCTCAATTGTATTCATCAATGTTGGATGCTCAGTGTCTGCCTCTCTAAAAATATCGTAAGTCATAACCGTCATATTACCACAGTCATCCGTCGCTGTATATGTTCTAGATAAAATAGGATCTTCTGAACAGTCTGTCTCAGGATAAACTGACTCATCTACCCATATTTCTACATTTTGATCACAATTGTCTACGGCTGTAACATTGACATTTTGCAAGCCAGGAATTTCATCTCCACACTTCAAAACAATATTATCTAACTCTTGCCCAAAAACTGGTCCTTCGTTATCTGTGATTTCTATAGTCTGTGTAAACACATTGACATTACCACAAGCATCTGTTGCAGTCCAGGTTCTGCTCAACTTAGCGCCGACTCCACAGTCAGTATCGAAGCTCTGATCTAAATGCGTGATCTCTACATCAGAACAAGCATCCGTTACTTGTGGAGTGATGAACTCAAACATTTCGTCGCAAACTGATTCGATATAAAATGGCTCTTCAGCAAACACGGGTGCTTCATTATCTGTAGATATGTATTGCTGGGTAGCTCTACTTTCATTGCCCATATTGTCAGTTGCAATCCATGTTCGGGTGAAGCTCTCCCCATTGCTACATGCTGAAGTATCAGATTTATCTTCAAAAGTAATAGCTGCGTCTCCGCAATTGTCTAAAGCAATAGGCATCTCTATCGTCAATTCTTCACCACAAGTATATTCTACTATAGCCTCTCCGCTGATAGCTATACTTGGTGCTTCAGTATCCGTAATTGTAATAGTCTGAGAAATGCTTGCTTCGTTACCGCAAGCATCTACAGCTGTCCAAGTACGTTGTACTCTATAAATACACGAAATACAGTTGTCGTCCGATAAATCTATATCTACATAATCAAGAGATTGAATATCACTGCAATTATCTGTAGCAATGGCTTGGTCAAAATCAAACTCATCTGAACATGTAAGCACGATGTCGCTGGACATCTCTGCAAAAACTGGAGCTTCTTGATCCGTGGTCAGTATAGTTTGAGTAAAGCTACTCACATTACCACAATCATCTATTGCGGTCCAAGTACGAGCTCTCAATGGTAGACCTGCGCAGTTGTCTTCTGACTCCTGGTCATAAACGACTACTTCGACCTCACTCATATTGTCCGTGATGTCTGGATCGGAGAACGTGCCAGTTTCTCCACACTTTAATTCAATCACTTCAGGAACTCCAGTAAAAGAAGGAGCCTCCTTATCATCAAAATAAAATGTCTGACTTGCTTCGGTCGCATTGCCGCACATATCTGCTACTACCCAGGTACGCGTAAGCCCACAACCTTCAGCCAATGGCTCATCGGTGTAGTCTATATCTAGGTGATTGATAGTGGCACAATTATCCTCGCACAAAGGTGAACCAAACACCATATCATCCATATCTTGGATTGTCTTTGATTCTGGTATATATGTGAATACGGGTGCCTCCATATCTGGTGGTATGGTGATGATTTGCTGAGCTGTAGTTACATTACCGCAATCATCAATACCTGTCCAAGTTCTGATCATTTCGCCAGTTTGGCTGCAGTCTCCTTGTATAATCTCATCTTTAAAGGTGAGCACTACATCGCCACAAGCTGTCTCGCAGACTGCCTCACCAAAGGCTGCATCTTGCCCACACTCCATTGTTTTAGATTCAGGTACAAAGGCAAACTTTGGTCCTACATAAGTATCAGGTACTACCCAAGCTTCGGTAACTGCCGTAGCGGTATTACCACAAGCATCTGTAGCCGTCCATGTCTTGAAAATATCATAACCAAATCCATTATTACAATTGTCGACAACCGCTCCAGTGTTCAATACCGTAACACAAGTAATAGTCACCTCATCACAGTCATCTGTGGCAATTGCTTCTGGTATCAATATCTCTTCAGAACAGAAGAAAGTCAAGTTCTCAGGTACCGAGGTGAATACAGGTGGCGTGTTATCAGCAGGAATATTGTATGAAACTGTTTGTGTAGTTTCATTGCCCGCTGCGTCAGTAGCAATGACTTCATATATGTATGTATAACCCGTATCGCAGGTTCCGACATCAGAGATAAGTGTAACTGTGATCGTTACTGGTCCATTATCATCTGTAGCAGTAACTTCGTTTGGATCAAGTACGCCATCACATCCTATAGTAGGTGGAATGAAAGTGATCACTGGAGGTGTGTTATCT
>Ga0209187_1002201_pt1 | contig 19250 bp, 23 predicted proteins | sample BantaG_FD_187430 | JGI IMG/M metagenome (GOLD analysis project Ga0209187, IMG submission 187430) | Marine algal microbial communities from Bantry Bay, Ireland - BantryBay_4 metaG (SPAdes) (version 2) | ecosystem: Host-associated > Algae > Red algae > Unclassified | place: Bantry Bay, Ireland...
GAATGTGAGAATGTGAGAATGTGAGAATGTGAGAATGTGAGAATGTGAGAATTAATCTAATTTTATTTTTTATAATTTTCTCATTATTAATTCCTAAATTTTTTCTACTTTCTACTAAACACTTTCCAAGAGCTGAATCAAAAAGCCTAATATCCCGATAAACAGACAGAGGGGTGAGAAAATTTTCGAATCGGCTTGCGCAAATTCTGTACCCTTAACCTTCTTAAAAAACCCAACATAATTAAACTCTCCTATCGCCCTGAGTATAAATACAGATGGAATGAGCCAATACGCAAACTTTACCCAAGAGGGTAATTCGACATTCAGCACATCAATTTTCACAAGATAGATCAAGCCAACACTCAAAAGACCCAAGGCAACGATTAAAATGGCAAACTTGGGTATACGCACAGTCTTGGATTCGGAAAATTTGGAAGGAATCACTTTTTTAACTCCCCACATTCCACCAAAAAGCCAATAGAAATGAAACCCACTGAGCACACAGAAGATTAAAAACAAGATGATGCTTAGAATTTCAATTAACATAATTAGGATGAGCCCTTTTTAATAATGCGATTCAACATGATGAGTTAAGGATTCAAAATAAACTTTGTTGACATCCTTACCTTCCTTCAGTTGGAGGGGGGCAACAACCTTTAATCGCGCCTCATCTATCCCTTCCCTATCAACTAAGTACCTTTTGACCAGCAGGGCTTTCTTAATCCTCTGCATTTTATTCTTTGGGCTTTGTAGATACGTCTGAAGCCCTATCTCAAAATTAGGATTGTTTCTCAAAATCATTGCCAATTCACCTAAGGTCTTTTTAGCCGCTGCGTCTAAACTAGTCTTAGAAGCTGTAACATAGCTCTCGCTCATTGACTCTGGCTCGAAATACGAAATTATCATTGCTCCACCCAAAATTCTACATCTCACAGGCTTACACATTTCAACATCAATATTTGTACTGCCTAAGGCTCGATTGTATGATCGAACCTGTTTATTCAAGCCCTCATATGTAAAAACCAATATCTGATTTGGCAAAGACGAAAGCTCCTCAATTTGAAATCTTCCTTCTGCATCTGTGAAATAGCTCTTTCCATTGTATTCGACCTTCACACCTTTCAAAAATTCCCCATCAATTCCAGTCACCTGACCACTAATCTTATCCTTTCCATGCTGAGGAGAAATAGACTGTTGTGATTGACTGACTTGAACCACTTTTGCTGAAGCGGAGCTAAAACTTGCCAAAGAAAACAAAGACAGGCTCAAAGCGTACAAACTTTTTCTCCAAGTAGTTTTTGGTGGTGGGAGAAACTCTTTCTCAATAATTTGATGGTCTTGCTTCTCGTTTATTCTACCACAAAGGTTTCCAGGATTATTTAAAAAATAATTCGTAAAATCCGGCTCAGCCCATTCTGTCATGTCGACTACGGTTTTCTGACACTTCTCACAATGGCGCCCATACTGTTCAGGCTTCATCATATCCCACTCCTCACGACAAGGCTTAAGCATTTTAACTTGAAATGAGATTTTATTTTTCATATCCTCAAAACTATTCAATCAACAATTGTTTCACCACTTTGGTTTTATCAGTAAAGCGAACTCCTAAATAGTAGTTCCCTACAGAAATATTGGGGATTTCAATTTCTTGTAGACTAGAACTCAAATTATAAGAATGGATCAATTGACCATTACTGTTGTATAGCATCACAGCAGCAATTTCTGCTTCATCATCAACAATCAATTGCAAGCGCCTTCCAGCCTGCACTGGATTAGGGCCAAGGTTTATGCCGTGAACTGGAGGAACTAAAATTCTATTACTGATGACTTTTGAGTAAACAGATGCCCCATCAATATCATACTGTTGAATTCTATAGTAATAGGTATTTCCCACCTCAATATCCTCATCCACAGCATCGTACTCAAATTTTCCATCTCTTGCATTGGCCTGCTCTTTATGAATCGTTTCAAAATGATCCAAACCGTTCACAGATCGCTGCACTTCATAATAATCGAATTGCTCATTTTCCTCCGTACCCCAATGTACTCGAATACCCTTGTCTTCTACTTTGCTATAGAGATTTATATAATCGGCAGGAAGATTGATGGGTGTTTTATGAATCGAGAAATAATCAGAAGCATTTTGATTGACATCAATGAAAGTAAAATCCATTTCATAACCGTCAACTTCCAATAAGCCAGATCCTAATTTCAATTGATTGGCGTAGAATACAGGATGACCCAATGCCGTACCTGTGACCTTCCCCGATGAGCCTAAGGTTATATAGACTGTCCCCTTATTCTTCGTTTCATAGGGCTTACAATATGCGCCATCACCATCGACCTTGCCATCGCCAGCACCATTTGAATTTCCACCCATAATGTGGGTAGCCGAATCAAAGGTGGAGCTCATGCCATAGTGATCTTTGATGAGGTATGATCGCTCATAAGAGTGAGCATGCCCACTGAGTACTAAGTCTATCCCATTATTTTCTAACATGGGTAAGAAATTTTCCCGCATTTCGATTTCTTCTGCAATCACATCCGAGCGCTGATAGTGGTAAGCGGGATGATGAAAATAAACAACTATCCAATCTTGGGTTGTATTCTGAATATCATTCAATGCCCAATTGTATTGTACACCACCAACAGTTCGACTGGAACTCCAAGAGTCCAAAACGATGAAATGCACATTGGCAAAATCATAAGAGTAATAAGCTTCTGTTCCTGATGCTACCCCACCCGATTCGCCGGCCGTAGGAAAGGTGAAAATATCAAAATATGGACCAGACTGTGTCGTTCCTCCAGCAATGGTTCCATCATGATTTCCATAGCAAGACCAAGTCACTGTATTCTTTAATGTCTCTTCATACATATTCTCAAAGAGTGCAAATTGATGTTCCGATTGTGTCCCATCCCAATACGCATTATCGCCAAGCAACAAAATCATATCAGTATGCATGCCTAGGCTAGAATTTACATAAGCATTGCGCACTTGTCTTTGATTAATATCTGCCGTCCCACAATCGCCCAGCACCCATGCACGCATTGGTGAGAAGCTTCCAGGAATTGGATAAGTTTTGAAATAAAGATTTGCGGCAAGATTTACATTGGTGGAGGCTGCATTTGGAATCTCATAGTAGTAAACCGTATTCGGGCTCAATCCGGTGATTTTCACTGAATGATCTGTTGCCATTCCAGCTGTAGAAGCACTTAAGTTCAAATTTCCTTGTGTCAAACCGTAGTTTATAACAGAAGGAGAAGTGGCAGTTGTTCTCCAATTGATGGTCATGGAGGTAGAGGATGCGCATTGTAAATAGGGTCCTCGATCAACATTATTCTGTGCAATACAATTAATAGAAAAAAGACACAGCAGAAGTGGTAGTAGGTTCTTCATAATCTATGGTAAAATTACGGTTTTGAGCGAAGAGTTACAAATCTCGCCTTCAGACTAAATACTCAGTAGTAACTACTACTCACACTTATCCTGTAATTCTGTCATATAGGCCTCAGTGATATTGGGATTATCCATCTTTTGTGCTCGTTTCAACAATGCTTTGGCTTGCTTACAATTACCTAAATACATCTTCACTATGGAGAGCTTATAGACGGTATTTGAATTCTTTTTATCTAAGGCAAATGATTTCTCTAAATACTGATCCGCTGTATTCAGAGACTCAAAGGCATCCTCTTCAGAATTTGCTATTTGCTTATAATACTCCCCCAGATAGGTAGTTCCATAATCGGTTAAGATCTTAGTATGCTTTGGATTTATCGAGAGTCCTTTTTCATATTGCTTTCGTGCTTCATCCATTGCGCCTAGATTAAAATAAATTGCCCCATAGCCATAATAGGCATCTGCATTTTGCGTGTTCAGCATATGCGCTTGATTGAAGCGGCGCATAGCAGTCACAAAATCGTTTTTATCGTATAGATAGGTAAAGCCCAATTCAACCATCTTTTCGCTTGCGGCAATATGATCGCCATCATACTTTTCCAATACTTCTTTTTTAAAGGCAAGATCAGATGCTTTATGTTTTGCCGTTTTTTTGATATTTCCATATTGTGGTCTTAGAGAAATATCCTTCTCAGCCAACTCCTGCCATTTCGTAAAATTATCATTTTGCCCAAAAAGTGGCATTGAAATAATCAGAAGAAGAAATGTGATTTTCAGTCTCATAATAGGCCTTTTCTCAACGATGTTCTTAATAATATTAATGGCGAATATTTAAAGATATAAAAATTAGCTTAAGGCATTTGAGCCCAAGCATAAGAACTTATTCTTGAAAAATATGGATGATTGGTTTGAGGGAAAAAGAATATTAGGATTAATGGTACTCAGGAATTAATTTCACAATCACAAAAATGCACAAGGCATTTAAAATTTAAACCTTAAACCAACCCCTATGAAAACTCAATTATTAATTGTAGCCGTATTGTGCTGCATTACATCCTGCTCAATCACTAAAAAAGTGAGCACTTCCCCAGTTGTTGTAACAAAGAAAATGGATAATGAAGAACTTATTATCGGCAAATGGAAAATGACCGCCTCCGATAAATGGGGCTCTGACGACCCGACTCCAAAAGCAGACGTCACTTGGGAATTTAATGAAAGACATGAATGTAGCGTCAGCTCCATAGCCGGAAAACAAGCTACTCAAAATACTGGTATGTATTGGACCAAAAGCAACCTCTTGAAAGTGGATGAACAAATTTATCTTTTTTCATTTCCTGAGCCTCATCCAGACGATACGAAGAGAACACAGGGTAATGTGCTGAAGCTCGACCCTAATTATACGCCAGGTCTATCTTCGCATGGCACGATACTTTGGTTCGAGAGAATAATGTAGAGGTCTTTGTCCCTGCGGGGTCTCCGGGGCTCAGCCGTTTGGACCTCGATGAACAAGTAAAATAAAAAATGTGTAAATGTGGGAATATGGGAATTCACTTATAACCCATTGTGCAGGGCTAATGAGAAAATGTCTACTATCCAGCATGAAACGCTTTTTACTTTATGCTATTTGCTACTCTAGAGCCTGTTAGCTTGCTAGTGCGACAACGGCTTAGTGTGTTAATCAAAGCGTGACTAAATCATTGAGCCTCTATTTACTCTTATTGTATACTTGCGCTAGCTATGGGAGACCATACTGCAATCCGAACAGCTTCAGAGGGTGTGAATTCAAGAAGCGTTTAGTTTGCATTACTATTCTATCCTTCTAATAATAGTCAAACTAGATTTCCTTAAATCACCTTGGATACAATAAGTCGATTCGTCTTCCAAATCAAAATCAATCCAGTTAGTGATTGTATAGGCCCTACTATATGCAAAATCTGGGATAAACAATGCTTTTTTATCTTGGAATAAGATGCGACCACATTCTATAATTCTGAGCTGAAAAAAGGCATAGAAATCATCAAGGGAAATTTTTACGCTCCCCCAACTAAGGAGCAAGTCACTATCACCATCTACCTCATTTCCCTTTTCATATGTGGCAAACAGTTCTGAATGTTTTATTAAGCATTCACTTCCAGTATATAAAGGCGACCAAAAAACAATATGCTCTTTGATTTCTTTTCCAAAAAGTGTTACAAATCCTAAAGTATCAATCACAAGGAGGCAGCTGTCATTTATTTCCGGCAAGCCTCCTGCAGTCAAAAGCCCTATGAAAGAATTCGAATAAAATCGCAACTTTGCTTTTCTTTTCTCTTTTGTTACGACAACTTGATTGTTGACCGTTTTTATATATTCGACCTGATAAATAAGTGTACTGTCTGAATATTCCACAATTTTGCCAAACTCCATGGATTGAGAATGATTTAATACAGAATCAATTTGAATGAATCTCGGTTTGGCCTTTGTTGTCCATGAAATAGCAATGAACATAAGTAGTAAAACGAATTTCATTTCAGCTAATTTCCCAAACTTGTTTATTCTAGTCGTCATATAATCTTAATCCAGCAGAGCCACCCGTCTAAAGATAGTACGTTTTGCTAGCAGTCGATTCCTCAATACCTGGGGTCAAACATATAGTCCGAAATCACTTGAGTCAAATCGTCCGGCTTCTCGATTTGTGCCAAATTCAGTTCAAAAGCTTTTTCGGCTACGGCAACAGCTATATTTAAGGATAAGTTTCTAATCCCCGACAATCTAGGATAAAGTGAACCACTATCAATATCATTTTGCTGGACCAATTCAGACAACCTTTTCGCTGCAACTAAGAACAAATCGTCAGGAATATTTTTTGCTTTAGAAGTAATCGCCCCCAAGCCTATTCCAGGAAATACGTAGGCATTATTTCCCTGTCCTGGTCTAAAAGTCTTACCGTCTAAGGTGACTTCATCAAAAGGACTACCACTAGCAAATATCGCCTTCCCTTCACTCCATTCATACGCCTCCTCTGCTGTGCACTCAGCTCTTGAGGTTGGATTTGACAGTGCAAAAATGACTGGTCTTTCATTGATATGAGTCATTTGTTCGATAATCTCTTGGGTGAATGTCCCCGGCGCTCCAGTAGCCCCAATCAGCACATTCGGTTTAATAGATTTAATGGCCGCCATAAAATCTAATTGCTCATGATCATGTGCATAAGGTAGATTGTGCTCCATTAAATCGTCACGTCCGGAAACAAGCAATCCATTGATGTCAACAAACCAAAGGCGCTTATATGCCTCCTCTTCACTTAGTCCTGCAGCTTGAAAGGCAGAAAGCATCAAATCGGCAATTCCCGTAGCAGCCGAACCTGCACCAAGGAACATAATTTTCAAATCTGAAAAGTCGTGATCGGTAATTCTAGTGGAGGCATATACTCCTGATAAGGCAACAGCTGCCGTCCCTTGAATATCGTCATTAAAACACAGCACTCGTTCCTTATACTTATTTAATAAGGCATAGGCATTAGGCGTCAAAAAGTCTTCAAACTGAATCAAAGCATCAGGATATTTTTCTTGTACAGCCATCACAAATTCTTCTACTAATTCATAATAGGCATCCCCTTCTAAACGCTTGTGAGGATATCCCAAATAGAGTACGTCATTTAAAATCTCTTCATTATTGGTTCCTACATCCAACATTACGGGCAAACACTGATGCGGCTTTATTCCGGCAGCAGCACTATACAATGCCAGCTTTCCGATGGGAATTCCCATACCATTTGCCCCCAAATCTCCAAGACCAAGAATGCGCTGACCGTCCGTGATAACAATAACCCGAATATCTTTTTCAGGCCAATTATCAAGGATCTTGCTTATCTCTCCTTTGTCTTCCGGCGAGATATAAAAACCTTTCGACCTTCTAAAATTTTGAGAAAATTCTTTGCACGCCTGACCTACCGTTGGAGTATAAATTAGCGGCATTATTTCCTCAATATGCTCAACGCACACTCTGTAGAACAGTTTTTCATTTCGATCCTGTAAAGCAGATAGCAGAATATATCGTTCTATATCATAGGCCTTACGCCTCAAACTAGCCATGACCCGTGTCACTTGTTTCTCTTGATCAGTTATGGAATATGGCAATAAGCCTCTGAGACCTAATTCTTCTCTTTCTTCTGCGCAAAAGGCATCTGATTTGTTCAAGGTGCCGTCATGCAACACTTCAAAATTTCTCTTTTTTGTTTTCATCTAGATGTTTGCTTGAGGGTTCATTAATTAAAAAAATGATTTTTTGACTATTCTGCTAATCTAAGAACTTATCAGAACTATTGATAAATTTTATGCAAATCAGCTGCTTCAAAGAGTGTGCGATAACTTTACTCACGATGTGACGAAATCATTCATCCTACTGATTATTCTTTGTTATCTACTTGCGATGGGCTGCGGGAGATCCTGCTGTAACAAAATCTCTTCAATTTTTATTTCACCTCTTCCAATTCCACTAAAACTTCATTCTTTCGATTGAATACTTCATAGGGAGCATTATAGCCGAAAAAATAAAAGCGATTAGAATACGCTATCCCTTCAGCATCTAAAGCTGCCTTCAATTTCTGTTTATACTTCTCGATTTTCTCATCGTTTGCCCAGCCTTTAAAGCTAATTGCAGCAAGAGTTTTTGCGGGTTCTTCCTTAAACTCTATATTAGACTGGTTTGGTTTTGGAAGCATTTCTTTGTTCATTGACTTTGGCACCATAAACATCATGGTCATTGAATCGTCTAAGCTCATGGTGACGGGAGAAGTCATGGCTATTTTCTCTTCCTTCTCATTATCTCCAAAAATATATCCGGCCAAGATGGAAAAACCTTTACTTGAAGAAGTCTTATAGTCTTTAGTGGGGAGTTTAACGGAGGTAAATAAAGTCGCTTCATAAGTTCTCACTTCAAATGTTGAGTATTCTTTATCGACCACATAAGGATAAGTCTCTATATCCCGCTGCCCACGCATGGCAAAGATTTGCGAAATGATAAAAGCAATGAGGATTACTCCAAGGATGATTAGAAATATTTTCATTTATTGTATGGCTTTATAGATTGAATATATGGATAAGACTGCTAAAGATAAGATTCTAAGCGGAGGCGAGGCGTGAGTCGAATTAAAAATGAGGAAATGTGTAAAGGTGTAAATGTGTAAATGTGCAAATTCACTTACAACCATTGGGTAGTCGCTTTATCAGGGAAATGTCTACTATCTAAGCTGTCCCGTTTTTTTTATATACTTTCTACCTTTTACTACGAGAGAGTGTTCTAGTGCGATAATGGCATAGTGTGTTAATTTTCCGAGCGAGAGCTCTGAAGCGTAGCCGTTATGAGCCCGATGAATAAGTTGAAGATGACAAATAAGATTTCAGCAGTCTCCCCTTCTCGGAGCTAATGAGAGAGCCAGCTCTATCAAAAATGGGGGGCGAGTAAAATTTTTATTCCTCTTCTCCTACAGGTTCTTTATCAGTGCTCAGAACAAATAGTCCTAAATCTTCATCCACACTCGCAAAAAGTGGCTTTTCAAATTCAAGAAGTTCGATGATGTTTTCATATTCATCAGGATTATATCCAACATGGAATATTGTAAAATTGCTTGTGGGATTTACTTGGACATTAAACGAAGCATTCCGACCAATTTTATCAAATTTTAATTCAGCTCTCGCATGTACCCCCTTCAACATCAAAATGATGTTCTTGCGCAGAATCTTAGTATTGTTTATATATTCTAGTCGATTGGAAATCTGATACGTGTCGATTTCATGTGGAACGAATGCCATAATTTTTTAGGTTTCTTTATGGCCTGGCTTTTTACCCTCGCCGGCTTCTGTTTTGATGGCGGCTAAATTTGCGCCCGCATTAAAACCAAAATCTAGCGGCTTATTGTTTCTAAGTTGGAGAAGGACTTCACGGAAGCTTTCAATGTGCAAATTGACGTCGACTTCAGTTCTACCTGGTCGCACTTCACTCGGCCTCAATAATGTTTGATCCAGTCGAAAAAAAAGTCTAGCCAAAAGTTGCTCATTTTCATCGAACAACAGAATTCTTGGAGGTCTATCTTGTCCAAAGTATCTCACTCTGTACTTGTGTATAAGCATAATTGATATTGGTTGTTTAAATTTGGTCCATCTCAGTTTGAATACCTAAGACTTTTTAAATCTACAATATATAAGTTAAAATGTCAAGCGAATAAATGCGCTGGCTTCTCTAGCGAGACACATAAAATGCAATGTAAGACCATGATTTTTGAAGAGAACTTTAAAAAAAGACAAAAATAAATTTTAGTTTGTGCTCAGAATTTATGATCACTGGCGCAAGCCTGCCCGTCGGCAGACAGGTTCTAGGCGTGAGGCAAAGCGCGTGCAAATATGCCTATATCAAAACAGCTATTCACCATATAAATTTAGTAAAGAAACGCGAGGATTACTACCTCGCTAATCCCGCTGTGAAAAGTTCTGAGATGATTATAAAGTCCTGAGTTACTCCCGATAGAACTAGGGATCAGGACAGCATATTATTCTAAACTACGGACAGCCTTTAGTTTCGAACTTTTTAATAGTAGCTAGTTTCAAACTTTCTAAAGATTTTGAAAGCAAGCATAAAGTCCACTTGATAGACTTTAGTGTTATAGCTATAAAGATGATTTTCTTCAGTTCCGTCAAATTCAATATCTATACTATGACTGAACTCAGGCATTTGAGTGAGCGGATACTTAAAACGTAAACCAATGAGGCCTTGTTTTCCTCTTCGCCCTATATTTATTTCTTGCATAAGGCCAGCATTCAAACTGAACATTCGATGCAGGGAGCTTGGGTAAGGGAAGTTCTCGTTGATGGTGAGTGTGGGTCTTTGTCCTCCATCGGGCAAGTCGTTTATTCTACCTGCAGAGCTGCCCGAATTTAAAGACATAAGATTCACATCCACACCTAAGGAGGCATAGGTTTTTTCTCTGAGCATTCGGTGCCAACTTGCACCTATCGAATAAGCATGGTAATGATGAGTCACCACACCCATAAACTGCGTTTTATCTCTCAAATAGCGATGCGTCGCTCGTTGCGATAGGGTGTTCCATCGAATATGCGCATCCAATTTATTTTTTTCTGAGAGTTTATAGTAAAATGCTAAGCCTAAACCAATTCCGGGCATTATTTTATTTAAATCATCATAATTTTTATTCGTACTTCCCCCTAAGCTTAAATTCAAAATTGGATTCAGTTCGAGGGCCAAGCTCACACGCTCTTCTTGTGCGAATAAGCTTGATTGTATTAGTAGGATGGATAAAATTGTGAATATTACTTTCATGCTAAAATGCTTTTGGTATTGAAACGAGGCCAATATTTAATTATTGCAAATTAGTACTACCCTACAATTTTGGCGTAAGAATATGAAAAACGGTAATTGTCAATAATAAATGGTACGATTTATTTGGAGGAGAACCGGATGGAAGAAACTTAAATTTAAGAAAGTCAAGCATTCAACCCAATGAGAACATCTTGGCTTTTATTCACTCAGTTCAATGATTAGTTTACGAATTCTTTTAGACACCTTTTCTATTTTCTTCGGTTTCCCTTTGGCTATCAGTTCTAAATCATTGCAGACCCTAACAACTTTAGAAACAGATGACCGCCGTTCAGGGGACCACACGCTTGAAATTTGCATATTACCATTTGAGTCCTTCCATAAAAAGTGGAAAACAATCCCATCAAATCTATCTGCATACTCTTCCTCGGGCGAGATAGATTGTATTGTGAGCTCAAATAATTTCTCAATAAGACCTGAAAATTCATCGGATATTAGCACAGAATTTTCTTTTAGACTATCTAAGCTGAATCTAAATCTGGACCTATTGACTGAGAATGAATGGGCAACTAATTTGTTTTTGCTTTGACCATCGTTCTCGATTGACATGACAAGGCCACCATATCCCATTGAAAAATCAGTCACAAATCGAACAATGGGTCTGTCCTCCAATTTTTTCTTTAAGTCTGGCGCGTGCTTGTCATAAAACTTATCCAAGGATTTGCTGTATGCGCTATAATCTTCTGAGAGTTCAAAATAATCTTGCCCTGCAAGCGACCCGACTAAAAGAATACACACCACTAATAGAATAAAACTTCTTATCATTTTTTTGAAATTTCAACATAAATATTGCACGGGGAATTCACACCATAAAGATAAGCCCTTACGCTAAAGTGGTGGGAACAGCAGAGCAGAAGCTTCACAATTAATCCAAGGCGCCAGGGGATTTTTTTTCAACGGCAGCCATGTACTTTTTCATTTCCTCAACATTTCCCTGCGCCATCGCAACATTTGCCTTTATCATGAGGAATTCAAACTCCTTGTCGTTGGCAGCTAAGGCCTTATCCGCTATTTTCTCCGCCTCACTATAGTTGCCGATTTGAGTCAAATAATAGGCCAAGGCGTACAGTCTCTTTTTTGTTTCGCCTTCATTTTTTATTTCATCTCTGATTGCATCAATAGAATCATAAGCCTGCTCTTTTGCACCCCTTATTTTATAAAGCTCCATAGAAACATTTATAACCCAATCGCTCATTCCAGAACGCTCCATCATCAATTGCTGTTCTTGTTTTAGTTTGACGGTATCGCCCAGTATATTATAAATAAATGCCAATGAAAGACGGGGACCTACATCAGTTTTCGCCTCGGGAGATCTGATAATTTTTTGGGCAAGATCTGTCAAATCACTAGGTCTTGAATTTGAAGCAACAATTTTAGCCACATCAGCCTCAGGCAAGCCACAGGCTCTCAATAAAACAGCTTCGGCTTCGTCCAGGTGCTGGAAGTATGAATACACTTGAGAGTGATACACTGCCAAGCCCATATAAACTGCGTTGTCCTCACTTTTATCGTCAATTGTAGCGATTGCTTTTTCAATGTTCGCTAAGGCTTGTTTATAATCTCTTTGATTTTTGTAGTGCTCCATTTTCTCGACATAGGTATCTAAATTATCATTGCCACCAGTCAATAATCCGTCTGCATACTTCCTTTTACTTGTCACAACCCCCTTGTCATCCCACCAGGTCCATGCTCCATCTTTCACTCCATTTTTAAAACTTCCAATCATTTTTTGCTGACCATTTTCATGCCAATCTTTCCAAACCCCATCGTTCTTTTCTCCACGCAAAACTCCTTCTTGTTTTATTTGTCCATTCTCATAAAACCACTGCCATTTACCATCAGAGACGCCATTATGATAAATTCCCTTTTTGCTAATTTGTCCATTTTCATGCCACCATGTAAATTCTCCTTCTTCTTTGTCCTCTTTAAAAACGCCTTCTCTAACTTTTGTTCCATTTTTAAACCAAGCCGTCCAGAGCCCCGTTTTTTGTTTATTCATAATTCTACCAGAAACTTCTCTTGCTCCTGTTGGGAACCATGACTCCAAAGACCCATTAATCTCCCCATTTTTATATTCAATCATTCTCGATTTTTTTCCATTCTCATGATAAGCAACCGACTTCCCCGAGAATGCGACCTCCTTGCCTATCTCGTATGCTAGGCCATTGCGTTGTTCAATTTTATTTGCATCAACTACTTGACCGCAGACTGCATTTGTTACGAGAGATAGGATAAAGATGATTAGAGTGATTCTCATGATAAAGTGTTTTTCTTCCAAAGGGCCTTGCCTGTTATGTTCCACACAGCCAATAAGCTTAAACCAAATATACAAAAGATTGATTGTAGCCACGACGGTTTAGAAATTCTCAGTCATCACGGCGCGACATCAATCTGATTGTTCAATTTAGACGATACTGCAACTGGTTTTACACTGGACATTTTACTTCTGGACAGGCTTTAATGACTCCTTTTAATCAATTCGGATCGTTCATGTCTTGTTGTGCTAAATTTTCCAATCTGCTCCACTAAATCCTTTCTCAGCTTGTATAATTCAATTGCTCTTATGGATTCCGCTTGTATCTGATCCCATGCAAATGAACCAAAACGACTTCTGGATGGTGGAAGTAGTGTATCCACCACAAAAATTTTCAAAAAGTAATTATGTCTATCTGTTTTGGTGTCAATTCGATTTGAAAAATAAATTTTAACGCCATACTGTCTGTCATCATAAGTTGTGAGCAATTGGGTGTTAGCAGGTGAATATTCAATAGAAACCAAACTAAGAAATGAATCTACTGAGATATTTTTATTCTGAAAATCTTCAAAGTCCATTGCCTTGATTTGCTTAATTCTTGCTGGAGTACTTTTTAATAAATTCTGCGCATTGGCTATGGTGATATTTATAACGATTAAAAATGTGAGAAGAAATTTAATTTTCATGTTTTCTATTTTAAGGATGCCACTAAATGCATGTCAACAATATCTGATTTTACAACTGATACGAAACTAAAGATAAGCCCTTCCGTAAAATTTGTGCAAGTGGATCATTGGGGATGTCATTTAGATACTACTTCCCTCTTACTAATAAGTCCACATTTTCTCAAACAATCTTGGGCAAATTGCTTTCATCGTTTCAGGCCGTTCTTCTTCCCAATTGAATTCAATGGACGGATAATTCCCTTCATTGGTTTTAAAGTCTTCTGAAATGTAGTCATATAGTTCTTTCCCTGTTTTATTCGTAAAGGCCGTTAAAGCAACGTACCAGAATTCTTCCAACTCATAAAACTCTTTTCCATCGACACATTCTGAAATCAAATTGTCTGGATTTTTTTTCGCACTGTAATAAACATCTTTGCCTCGCGAGATTAGCCAGTTTCTAAAATACTCAAAGCCATCATCAGAGCATCCGCCGTTTAATATGTATCCAGCACACCACATTTCTGAATTATAGGTGTCATGCAGTAGTTTATCCGTTCTTAATCTAAATCCAATTATTTCTTTTGGTGTTAGTTTTTCAATTTCTGAATCCAGAAAATTAATTTGGCTCGATTCATCATTAGTATTCTTAAGCGATTGATCTACAATCTTCCAAAAAAGTGACTCATCTAATAATTCACTCGTTTTCTCAATTTCTTGATTGACGTTTTTAGCTTCTTCTTTTTTGCTCGGACTATTCTTTCCAAAAAGCTTGTCAAATATTCCCATCTCCTTTATGTTTTTATCTGTTCCGTTACAACTCAATAATAAAGTTGCGGCTATCATAACCATTGTTTTCATTAATCTAAATTTGTGTCAAGCTATCCCTGTTGGATGCTATCGAAAAGCTAGAAGGCTGAACATCAACTACTTACAATTCTCATTATAAGAGCGAACAACTCCTCTTAAATCTCTCTTCCGAAAATATTCTTCATCAATTTTTTTCAAAACTGCTGGACATTTCCCGAAAAACTCATTTTTAATTTTTTCAAATTTGTTAGAGTAAACAGACATAGCGTTTACTCTCCAAACTTCCTCCTGATCTGCCCATCCTATATAAGTATAGGTATGAACAAGTGGATTAGAAACTCGTGCACCATTCGGTCCTGAATTATAACTCCTAACCTTGACCGCTATATAATAATTAATGGCCCCTTTTTCTTCTAATTCCAGAAGCAAGGGCATACCCCATTTCATTGGATATACCATTTTCCGATAGACATAGTGATGTTCTTCACCATCCTCAATAGAATGAACAGATTTTACTTGTTTAGAATTGTATTTTTTCCTTTTTTTCTTTACATCTGCATTATCTGTAAAGAAGATTCGGTCTGTTATATAACCTGTTCCAACTTTTTGGCTTCCATCTAGCAGGGTTAAAGTCATTTTGTCTTCTTGAGCGGAAAGAGTCTGTGGCAGGTAAAGGAACAACAGGCTAGATATAAATAATTTTAATACTATCGATTTCATATTCGTTTCAAGATAATTCAAATAGAATTGGATTCAAAATAAGGCGGTTAGGTTAGATACTCTCCGAGCAGAAAACTTACGCTAGTGGTGACACCCTACACTTCACTGCATATGTAATATCTAATCACCTTGGGCCGGCTAACTGATTCTTGAAGCCCCTTCATAGATCTGAAGTTTCTAAAATGTGAGGTTTTTCGTCCCTCATTATCTTGAAGGGTAATCTTGACACGAATTTTCTGATTCGGTCGTTTATTTTTGAGCCTTTTATACTTTGCATACTCTTCGTACTCTAGATTCAGTGCCGCTCTCCTAAATTTTTTATTACCTATTCTTTTTAAGTATGGTCGTAAATGCCTTGACCACTCACCACTGCGATACTTCCCTTTGTGATATGTCTTATTTAAATTTCTCATCTTTTCGAAGCGAGAGTGTAAAGATATGTAAGAGCTTGAATGCTGCCGTGAGTGTATGAATTTCCTGAGTTACTCCCGATAGCTATCAGGAGTATGACATCGGGGGCTTGTTTATTACAGGAGATTTTTTCTTACCTCAAAATGATTCAACCATTCTTTTTCTCTTACGAACTCTCCATTTTCCCTTCTGTTTAAAAAAATTGCGCCTTGTCTTTTATCGAGCAATATTGAGTCAGGTATAAAATCGTTATCATACGGCTTCACAATAAACACTATTGTATCCCCTGCCATTTTATATTTTCCATTAACCTTTTCTTCGTATCCCATAAATCCTTGTATGTAATTTTCACACCTCCCATCTTCTCGAAATACGAGTTTATAGTGAAAAAGATCATCTTTTAGCGTTCCGCTTAAAATGACCTTAGACTTAAAAATTTCCGATTCAACTAAATTGATTGACAACACAAAAATTATGAATATGAGATGCGCTCCAAAAATCCATTTATTCTTTTTCAAGCCACCTTTAAAAAGTGTGGTTATTGTGCCAATTAGCGACATAAAGTAGAGAATGACTATTGGAATAATAATCATCCCATAGTCAATTAGATGGATAATCATCCCGCCAAAATAACGGGTCAGATTCCAGCAAATCATTCCGACTACAGATACGATAGTGAAGAAAATAAAGATTTGACGTTTGTTCAAGACTAATTATTTCAATTTAGTGTTCGCATACATATCCATTAAGATTAGCTTGCAAGAGTCAACCATTAAATATAAGCCCTTCTGGTAAATCTGTGGGAGGTGTAGCGCTAAAAGTCAATAGTTATAAACTAGAGACTTCGCGGCTTTTATTCATCTTCGCTCCCTTCTTGGTGTTCATTTATTTTTCTAAGGGCGTCCATTGTAACTACCTTCAGTTCATTTGTTTCACAATTCCAAATGTTCAGATACTTTTCAGATACTACATTATATGTTTCCCATTTTGCATATTTTGCATACAGCATTAAAGTACAAATATCAGTGGCGGTCATGAAATCTCCAGTTTCTGGTAAGTGAGAATGAACTCCACTAACAATTTTTTGATTTTCTTGATTATCTCCATATTCCACTGGGATAATATTATTATGTAATCGCTTTTTTGAAACAAGCTCATCTCGTTTATTAAAAGTCAATAAATAGTCATTCCCAAAAATGACAACTCCACTATTTTTAGGTCCGGTTATCACATAAACTTTTTTGTCCTTCCCATTGATAAGCGGGATTAAATTAAGGTTAGTGTTTTCATACATTTGAAATAATGTCTGAATTAATTTCTTCCAGCGCTAAGTTTCTAATTGTATACAATGATTTTTCAGTGTTTGTAAATTTTCTTTCTGACAGATCGGTTTTAGCCGTTTTTGGGTTGTACGTCTTATCAAAAGTTATTGTCCCAATCACCATCGGTTCGTCATTACTTTCTTTAGAAAAGAATACACAGATTGAACGTTCATCTTCTACATAGGAGAAGTAGCCACCAATATTTGCTTTGTTTTTGTATTGCTCAAGAAAGAGGTCGGTTCCGTACCAAGAAGCCATTTCAGATTTGTAAAGCAATTTACCTTCTTTAACTATTGGTGAATATTTTTTTGCAAGTTTGTTTTGGCTAAAGGCGTTTAAACTCACTAATAGTGCGACAATTAGTATTATTTGTTTTTTCATAAGCTACTCTTGTTTTTGCTGAGGTATGTATAATAGAAGAGCTATTATTTCTCTTATGTCTTAAAGATAAGACTTTCGTAAAATTGATGTGGGTTGAGAGGCTTTGTCATCCTATGCGAATTGAAGAAGGCAATCACGAAGTTTAGAGCAACTCCCTATAGAATTTGGTCCAGCGACTTTTGGATTTCAGCTTTTTTATTCTCTCGCACAAAGGACAGCGTTTTCGAGATTTCATCAGAAATATCGAGAAGCTCTATGGCTTTTTCAAAACAAGATTTTGCTTCAGTTTTATTAGTGTCCGAGTGTGTCGCTCCTAATTCTTTCAAATACTCCGACAAAATTTCCAAGTGCTCTGCTGACAGTTTGCGACTTTGGAGATATCCTTTTAGCTCATTTTCGTCAAGAGCCAATATTTTTTCAATATCTAGATCTAGTTCATCTTGGAATCTCTGATTTGAAACTTCAATGCCCGCAATTACATTTCCAGTTAACTTTAGATCGAGAAAGGCTGACACGATATTAGCCAACACTTTCCCTAATTGCTGTATTTGGTCTTTTAAAATATCTCTTTCTTCCATTTACTTTTTTGTCTTCGAAGCGAGTGCATCCGCAGGCTGCGCTAAAGATAAGCCCTTCCTGAAAATTGGTTGAAATGAGAATATAAAAAGGTGTAGTTAAAAACTACACCTAGTGTTTCCGCCATACTACACCCAGGCCGGACTGATTTTTTATAGTCGCACTTCACGAATTCTCCTTTTTTATAAAAAAAACCAATGTTGTACTGACTCTCTCGGTGACCTTGTTTGGCAGCTTTCAGATACCAATAAAAAGCCAACTCCAAATCTTTTTGAGTGCCCAAGGCATTGTCATAACAGGTAGCAAGATAAAATTGGGCTCGTTTATGTCCAACATTTGCTGCACACGACCACAAATTGAAGATATCCGTCCAATCTTTCTTCCTCTTTTTTGATTCAAAAGCAAGCTCGTACCCAAGCTTAAACATTTTTTCGGCCTTGTGATTGCTAATTTTCATGCTGTATAAATTAATCTATGGACTCTCCTTAAAGATAAACCCTTCCTCTGGCGCAAGCCTGCCTGTCGGCAGACAGGTTTGAGGCGTGAGCCAAAGCGCGTGGAACTTGTGCCTATATCAATACAGCTAATCACCATATAAATTTAGTAAAGAGACGCGAGGACTACTGCCTCTCGCGTAGAACGAACAACTGCTATCGACCCAAGCACTTGGGTCGTCAACAAATCTAGCGACGAGAGGATTGTCATGAATATAGGCCAACTTATGTTCCATTATTTTTTCATTATCCAATACAACTGGATGACTATCCTGCTTCCACAATTGAAATCCAACGTTGTTGCTGTTATTGGCTCCCACCTCCCGCATCAGACTTAACAGCCATTCTCTTCGACTCTCTTTTTGGTTGGATTCAATGCACGATTTCAATTCTCTGGAAGTATGTTTCTTTAAGTCTCGCATTATATCAGGCAATTTGTTTTTTGAACTCCCAATAATCATATGGATATGGCTCGGCATTATACAATAAGCATAAAGCTCTAATCCCTTTTTCTTCTGGCAATATTCTAATGACTCATAAATAATTGATTTGTATTCAAGACGGATGAAGAGATCAATCCATTGCACCACAGTCAACGTTACAAAGTATAGCTTGTCATTGTCACCAAACTTGTATTTATTACTCACAACAATAAAGTTAGAAAAAATGTTAAACACTTTGCAGTCAAAGCACAAGTAGCTCACCCACAAAGCCAACGCCTCATACTCATATCTTCGTAATCTAACAAAATAAAACAGATTCAGAGCAGCAACTTGTACTCATTCTAGACACGTATTGTACGATGTTGTGCGCAAGGAACAACTGCTTTGAATTCTTCTTTTAAGTCTGAAT
>Ga0209187_1002203_pt1 | contig 19238 bp, 15 predicted proteins | sample BantaG_FD_187430 | JGI IMG/M metagenome (GOLD analysis project Ga0209187, IMG submission 187430) | Marine algal microbial communities from Bantry Bay, Ireland - BantryBay_4 metaG (SPAdes) (version 2) | ecosystem: Host-associated > Algae > Red algae > Unclassified | place: Bantry Bay, Ireland...
TCGTACCCACCGATGAGGGCTGGTTGTACTTGGCTTCCATGATTGATTTGTATAACCGTGAAGTCGTCGGTTGGGCCATGAGCGAGAGCAACGATACCGAACTAACGTTAAGCGCATTGGACATGGCTCTGGAGTCACACAATCCACCCGGAGGTTTAGTACATCATTCAGACAGAGGCAGCAATTACACAGCTAAGGATTACCGAAAGGCTTTATTAGATCGCGGCATACAATGCAGTATGAGTCGTAAGGGAAACTGCTGGGACAATGCCGTTGCAGAAAGCTTCTTTGCAACAATCAAAAAAGAGCTGATACACCGGTACCAATTTGAAACAAGGCGTCAAGCGGCATCAGCCATATTCGAGTACATAGAGGTGTTCTACAACAGAGTGCGTAAACACTCAAAACTTGGGTACACTAGCCCTGCTCAGTTCAGACGAGATAATCAACCTGCTGCAGTTGCAGCATAATCCCGGTGTCCACTAAACCGGGGGAACTCCAGTTTCGACAATTGATTTGTCAAACAATGATTTCTCTTCACTAGTTCTTTTGCTGCGAAGCATTAGTGCCTGCAGGAGTTCAATGTGTGAGGGCTCCAATCCCAGACCGCTTGGATTGGCAAGTGGGCCTTCTTTATTATGTATCGGCATCATCAGAGCATAATAGTGGAGAACACACAGTACATTAAGAGGATCATGCTGGTTCATCAGCTTTTCAATAGCCGACAACGAATGCTCAAAGAACTTCTCCTGACTGGATGCTTCTGTGAGAATTCGCTCTTTGGTCTGAGCCAGAGTAGGAGGCGTAGGATTCTTTCTGAGTATTTGAATATCGTAAGACATATGCTCTATGAGGCTCCTCTATGATAGGTACTCCGATTCTTCTTAGACGTACAACACCACGCTCAGTCGCACTTGCAACGTACCGTTTTACGGTACATTCACAAAGGTCTATTCTGGCTTCGGGTAGAAGCCTAGACATCCACTTAAAGAAGCATCAATGAATGAATTGCCTGAGCAGCAATCTAGTCCGTGCTTTCCGACAAAATCATCTTGGCGGCAGGCTCCTGGCAGGAGTTTATGCCACTTAGTTCCATTGCTGTTAGGACCACCATTCTTTTCTTTCTCGTACGCGCAGCCAAATATTCTATGTTCCGATATAGCCCTCCCTTCGTTATATTTCCTTTGGCCAACACGTATGCATTCGAAGTACTGCAGTGTATCGGACTCTTTTCTGCCAGTAGCTTGCTGCATGAGACTTCCGCAAAGCTCATGACCCCGGTTCGCTATGCAGTTGACATATCCATCAATCTTTTCAGCGTTTCTCTTTAGACTCGAACACTTGTTCTTTAACGCGTCCGGGAGATCGGTCTCGGTGCACTTTTCAAGATAGTAGGCTTTCGTAAAGTCAAACTTGTGCTTTGGAGGCCCGCCACCGCGGAACTTAGCGATCACGCATTGTTTTCTGTTGTGGTCAAAACAGACCTCGCAATTCTCTCCCTTCAAACATTTTTCTGTTTTTGTTCCTGGCAAATGGGCGTGCTTTGTACCATTAATAGATCCGTGAAACACAACGTGCGCATCGCAGCCTCCAGGACAGGACCTACCATCGTCATAGATTGTCGGTTGAGCCGATCCAGCATTTGCGACAACCGCGAAGGACCACAAGAACAACGTTGTCACAATATGATTCATTTATTACCTCCCATTCCTATGTAGATATAACGCTAAGCTTACTCGCAATTTACACAATGACCGAATTACTATTAAAAAGGTGAGCTTGCGAGCATGGCAATTTGGGCAGCGCGCAAATTGTCCTGTATAGCGTTTTGTTATGCCTGTTCAGCGTATTCAATAACAACACAAGAAGCCAATATGTCTTCATAAAGAACTGATGCCCACGTTTGCTGGCAGCCGGTCCCTTTAAAAAATATCTTTCCATTATCTTTAATGCTTGATACCACCTCTCGACCTCCGGTCCGAATATGAACGATAGCGTCTCCTTGAGACAAATTCATTTGAGATAATGCGTTTACGTTCCTGATTTCAAGCTCATCGGCTATTTTTGCTTTCAATGTTCGGCGCGTAGAGTCGCAGATATCTATTCCTAAGCGAATAGCGAATTCAGCTTGTAGATCTGTTGGTTCGCTTGCGGAATAGTCATCGATAGCGTCAGCAACAAAATCATGAATTTTTGCAGCAGCTGTTCTGGCAGTATCAAAATCGGTTAGTTCGATACTTAGTTTGCAGGCCACGTTTTTCTGCTTATCAGTAACGTTCATGACTTTGTGTTTTATATCCGTACTTAATAACATTAGGTGATAGTAGTAACTACCGCTGTAATTTACCCGAGTTGCATTTGAATTCGACACCTTGTATTTCATGCACGACTATTGAGTTCAAATCAATAGTTAACGAGTCTTCCCGATTGTCATCAACGTGAGAGACAAATCCTGGAAATACAAATCTATCAGCCTCATCCCTATTGCCTATGTCTTCTTCGGTTACGTTATAGCTGAAATCAGAATTAGGGTCTTCATGGTCATCTTCCGACTCATAGACATTTCTGTGCCTTTCTGTAGGTGCTGATTTTACTCTTGATGACTTGTGAAACAAAGCTATGTTCTGAGCTGACGTGTTGGTCTGTGTTGATTTGAATATTATTCCATCAATATTAGCTTCGTGAGATGCAAGAAAATCTGCAATGGCTTGAGTGAGTATGTAGTTCTGATTCTCACTCTCTGGAGCAACAGGTACAATTAGGCGGTCTTCCAATCCTCGAAGAAAAGCATGGTGTGCTAATTTTTCACTGTATGTGTGGTCAAATATGCTACTTCTCTCCGCGTAGGTCATTGCCAAGGCATTTAGATCTAACAATGTTAATGCACGAGTAAAATGAAACTGAGCTGTCACCACGCTGCTGCCGACGTACGGTCGCACCTCAGCTATGGCTGTTTCGGATTCAATGGCACCATAGAAAATGGAAATTCCTGTGGAGTTCATTCGGCCCGAAGTACTGAATTGTGATGGTGGCGGTCCTAACTCCTTCTCAGGGTTCTCCAATGCCTTAATTACATCTTCTCTTTTACTGAACGCTCTTGCACGGTACAGTCTGAATTCATTGTCCAATGGGTCTACGGTAATTATGACTGGGTTGCCGCCTTTGCCATTTAAGCCAGCTATTCCGTGAAATAGCTTAGTCAATGTATCGGTTACCTTTATGTTATACAAACGAGCTTCATTGCGAAGCGAGTATTCCATTATCTGCCATTCGGCCTGCCATTTCGTATCATCTATCGTTCGTTCTTCATAGTGACTTTCACTCGAGAACTCACATTCACCCCAGTCATCATGGTCGTAATAACGCGCTTCAAGCTCTTCCTGGACGTCGTTTGCAATGTCAAATGATACGCAAGCAGCATCTGCGATTGCCTCATCGATTTGGTAACCACTGCGCTCCCATTCGTAGTTTGAATCGTCGTCTCGCATCATTATTGATTGATAGAAATCGGGTTCATTAGCAGTGAGTTCGTAGTGGCATTTGAATGCGTTCTCTATGTGATCAGCAAAAATCTTCATGCTTACAGATTCGCGTTTTTTACCACAGTAGCTGCAGATTCTTGATTTGCCGCCCTCGCGAATAAGAGTTGATAGATACTCTTCTCGAACGCAGCAGTGACAGATATGGGTTGTTTTTTCGTTATTCACTGCTGTCGCCCTTCCTGATTTGTGCATACACGCCTGTACAGCTACCGGTATTAGTCAAACCTATCTAACTGCTTCAATCCGCTAACTATTCGCATTTTCTGGTCTGATGAGATGGAAATCGCATAAATACGCTAAATATCCATGTCTTATTGTCGAAATATCGATAATAGGTTACATAATTGCTATAATACGTTACATATATTCTATATTAAGTTTACATTAAATGGTTATTATGTTTACAATGATTACACGATCAGCTTACGAGAGTCGTTTCGATGGTTGATAAAGTCACACTGGAGTACCAATTGTTAACCGATTTGATCGATGCTTCTCTAACCGCAGATGCACCACGTATACGTGAAATCAGCAGTGAGTTGTCGTTTGCGTTAGAAAACGACGGGGATAAGCGCCGAGCAAAAGAGATTCGCACCCTTTTGCGTAAACGTGGAACGACTCTGAGCGGTTCCAAAGCTTTACCTCGCTTGCCTACCGCGAGTAATTCTCAGACACCGCTTATAGAAGAGCATATTCAGAGTGACACACCACTTTTTTTAAACAATGTCCAAAGCAGTGTTGTTAGCAGTTTTTGCGAGGATGCAGAAAATGCAGCTTTACTAAAAAAGCAAGGTTTACCTCCCCGACTTTTCCTAATGTTGTCTGGTCCTCCAGGTACCGGTAAATCGTTGCTTGCTGGCCACGTGGCAGCCCGCTTGTCGAAGCCTCTGTTAGTGGCTCGTCTCGATGCGCTTATTTCATCCCGCATGGGTGATACAGCGAAGAACATCCGTGAAGTATTTGATCATGTGGCTCAACGAGGTGGCGCATTGTTTCTCGATGAAATGGATGCTATCGCTAAAGTGCGTGATGACCGCTCGGAACTTGGTGAGCTCAAACGCGTAGTCAATACTGTTTTGCAAGGAATTGACTCACTGCCAGAAGAGTCAGTGGTTATCGCTGCAACCAACCACGCACAATTACTCGATTCAGCAATCTGGCGACGATTCCCCTACACAATTGATGTTGCTCTACCCGACCTAGACGTACGTTCAGCTATGTGGAATCACTTTCTTTTTGCTGACACTGATTCAAAACACAAGTTATCTGGTGTTCTTGCTCATTTATCCGAAGGACTCAGTGGTTCAGATATAGAAGTTCTTGCGCTTGCCAGTCGACGCCGCAGTGTATTGGATGATGTACCACTCAATTTCTTTGCGCTATTAGAAGCTGTGACGAATTCAACACAAGGCAAACCGATAATTCCAAGCACATCACCAATCCGAGCATCTAGAAAGCAAGACATTGTACGTAGACTAGTCGACAACTATAACGTCTCAAAAGTACTACTTGCAGAAATGCTCGGCGTTAGCCGTCAAATGATCTATCGTTATCTCAAGGACTGAATACTCATGGCTACCGACAATCGCCCCTTACTTAACCCAGTGCTCTCACTGCGCATTGATCCCAGGCCGGAAGGGGTATCTGGGCGCGGTAAATCACTCTCCATGATCAAACAGGATCGGTTGCCTGGACAGCGAATAAAACTCAATAAACAAATTGATCAGCTGGAAGAGCTATCGGAAGGTCGAACTATCTACAATGGTTTTTTGCCTGTGTCCATTGAAATGTTTGAAGATGCATTCGCTGCGACGAAAACACCACATGAGTTCTTTACAGGGAATGCCAACGCCCGCATTGTGTCTCCTCTTCCCCGTGGCTATCTTGTTGAGATTCCAGTGGCCCATCTTCCCCGTTTGTCGGCCGCTGCACTAAACGATGATAGCACCGCCAGTTGTGTAGACCTATCCAACATAACGTCAATAAAGCCGTTCGCTATCGACGACTTATCAAACCAATCAATCGATGATATCTGGAAACAGGCACTGCCAGTACAGGGTGGTCGCTTAATTAGAATTCGCTTTCTTCCGCACCGAGATCGAGGCGCAAGGCAAGAAGTAATGGCGCACCTCAATCAACAGTTAGCCGATGGCGTATTCAGTGCAATAGATACTCGACGCCGTGACGCAACGCCTGGCGTTGCTGATAGCGACTCCAGCATTGCTGTCGGTATGCGCAACTATCGCAACACACCACGCGGTCATGCCACAGTTTTAATTACAAGTTTGCCTAAGCTCCAACAGTTAAATGCATCAGGAGCTGTGTTTCGTTTTGATCCCGTTCGACAGATATCAGCTACCAGCCCAGGAACCGGTGCAGAACCGGTGCCTGATCCCGATACACCTGCAGCACTAAACTACCCAGTTGTTGGTGTCATTGATGGTGGGTTGAAGCTCAATCGCTACAACAGTCAAATTGCTTGGGAAGCTGAAGCCTATGTGCCTGATGGAGATGCTGATAAGGTCCATGGTAATGAGATCGCATCGCTTATTATCCAAGGGTACGCTTGGAATAATAATTTAAACCTTGCACCCCTAAATTGCCGTATCGGTGTTGCTCAAGCTATTGCAAAAAAAGGTAGCACGGGTGTCTATACCACCGACTCGTTTCTTTGGTATTTCGAATCACTTATAAAAGCGCACACCGATGTTAAAGTCTGGAATCTGTCATTCAATGAAGATGTTGTCTGCGAAGAAGACGAATTCAGCGACCTCGGTCACCGAATTGCTGAGATCGCTCGAAAGCACGATGTTCTGCCTGTTATATCAGCAGGCAATAGAGAGGATCAGTCGATCAACAGGCTGTATCCTCCAGCCGATTGCGAAGCGGGAATAACGGTAGCTGGTCGCAATTCTGACGATAACGGTGATCCCGACGGCGTATGCGGTGTGAGTTGCGAAGGCCCTGCCCCGCAGCTGCTACTCAAACCCGAGGCCAGTGCACATTCCACGGTGCGTGTGATTGGTGGAAAGATTGTGCAAGGAAGTAGTTATGCTGCTGCCAATATTTCACCTATCGCTGCTCATACATTCGACAATCTGCGCGATGCTACACCAGACCTTGTTAAAGCCTTGTTAATTAACAATGGGGATATAGGAGAGTTCTGCCCTGCGCGAGGCTGGGGAACACCTCTATTCAATAACTTACCTTGGATGTGCTCTGATGGAAGCGTCACACTCGCTTGGACAGATGAGCTGCAGGCTGGAAAATCATATTATTGGGAAGACATCCCTATTACTGACGCCATGATAAAAGACGGTGGTCTTTATGGCAGCGCTACGCTAACGGCAATCCTTAATCCGAAAGGTATGGTCACTCAAGGCAGTGGTGCAAACTACTTCTCGTGCCGAGTTTCGGCTTCTCTGCAATATTTGAACAATCAAGCAAGTCGTAAGAATCTGTTCGGTAAGATGAATCTCGATCAGGTATCCGAGCAAGAAGCACGGTCCGATTACAAGAAATGGAATCCTGTGCGTCATTACCATAGAGACTTCACCAACAAGCCCCTACTGTTTACCGGCGACACATTCCGTGTCTATGCACGGGTATACGCGCGTGATCTTTATCAGTACAACTTGACGAGCAATGAAGATATACGGCCGATGCCGGTTGCCTTCGTGTTGACGTTAAAAAGTGCTGAAAATAATAATTCTACCGTTCCTCTATATAGCGAAATGACGACCAGTCTGGGGAACTTCGTAGAAAGTGCCGTGGTTGAACAAGACATAAACATCAATGTTTAATTAAATATTAAAGCTCAAATCATTATCAATAGAGGGAAACACACCATGACTAAAATTGTTGGAAACAATGACGGCCCTGGCGGGCGAAACAAAACTTACAAGATTGGCTCTCGAAAAGAGGTACCAAGAGCTCAGGCGGTAAGGGAGGTAAACCAAGGCAAGCATCCCGGGGCGCACACGGTCAATATAAACGGTCGAAACTATGTTCGAGACAATCCTGATTCGTCAAAACGCGATAATGTAAACCGCAACAAATAGATTCGATTCAGCTATAACGCAGACAACGGCAGAATCAGCACTGCAAAGTAATAAGTGGTGGACCGTGTTCGGTGACCATCTATTTGCTGAAGAATCCATAGCAGAAGCTAATCGAAGATTGAGTAATTATTACTAGATAGTGAATTCATCTAATTACAGTAATTTAAAGTGAATCAGAAAAAAGACAAGCATCACTTCATTTCGCAATTCTACTTGCGTGGCTTCGCCACGCCTACCAAGCAGCAGAATAAAGACAGTCCGCATTTAACTAACGTTCTAGACGTTAAGCGTGCCAGACAGTTTAGGGCCAACGTTAGAGACGTAGCGTTCCAAAAATATTTCAACAGACTTGAGAACTACAAAGAACACGCAAATGAACTGGAAGATAGCTTAATGGTTATCGAAGGACGTCTTTCAAATTCGATTGAGCAACTAAGCAATAGTAAGACAGTCGATGAAGGATTAGCTGATGCACTCGTTAATCTCATGGCATTGTTTGGCTCAAGGACCCCAATGGGCCGCGAGCGTATCAAATCGCATACAAAGAGCGTTGAGGATGCGGTGCACTACGCATTAGGTAATTTTCCGCATATGTCTGAAAATCGTAGTGATGGCGTCACATTTGATATGTTGAATCAAGCCTATCGAGACGGAGAAATGAAAAACGGCGAGTACACACAGGACCAACTCATTCAAACCGAGTTCGTACTGGTAAGAGACTTAGTCCGTGATCTACACAAGCGGACGTGGCACTTACTCGATTGCGCAGCCTGTTCGTCCAAGTTTATTACTTCCGACAACCCTGTCGTACTCTGCCATAGAGAGAAAGGACTGATCAATCTCCACTTTACGGGCAGTGCCGTGTTGGATAAGCGGGCAGTTATCTACTTTCCAGTTACATCAACTTTGGCTTTGTACGGTGTACTTGATGGATCCGAAGCCCCTGTGGTCAATGAGTACACCGTGTCAAACCTAAATACATGGATGGTGAATAATGGCTGCAGACAAATATTTTATAAGGAAAAGAACTTCAATGTTGTAGACGCCAACGGCGAGGCTCAAACCGATGAAGACGTGTTTCGAGTTGTTAAGCGATTACTAGAAGACGAATTAAAGAATCAGAGCAAAGAACAGGATGCGACTCTCGGTATTTTAACAACAATGAATAAGGACGATTTCCGTGTAATGAACGTGCAAGATGTTATCGCGATGCTCGAATCAGAGGCGTCTCGACCAAAATGAGAACATCATAATATTCCATTGTAAATTACGCTTTGCATCAAATGATAGCTGCCTAGATCTTTATACGTGCTTTATGCGATGCATAATGAGTCGTACAATTAAACTAATTTGAGTTGATTATATTCTATGTTAACTAAAGACCTACGCGAAGCCCGAGTGTATCAAGAGTATGAATTGGCAGGCCAGAAATACCGAGCTATCAAGGCCGTCCCTGATTTTTCAGACTTAGATCTTGGCGCTTCATGGGTGAATATCGACCCAACCCTATTCCATGGTATGTTGCTTTCCGTTTCAATAATTGACCATGAAACCAAGTCCATATTCGTACACGGCTCGGCTGCGTTGACTTACTCGACCTACTGCCTGTGCGCAACTCATGTATTGCAAGACTACATGGACAAAATTAAACAAGGCTTAGCTTCTGTTTACTTGACTGGTTACTATCCAAAAGGACCGGTTATGTGGCAGGGTACGCGATTCATTGGTTATAGAGGTTTGGACATAGGTTTGTTGGAAATTATCCCCACATTTAAAGCCGAGGATGTCCCGGTGGTTATCTGCACCGAAATGGAATTTAAAATGCCTGCAGTAGGTGATAGGATTTTCATCTCAGGTACTATAGCGGACGAACCAGAATATTCACTCAACGAGAATAAGATTAATCCCCCAGCAGTTCAAACACGACTCTGTCAAGGTAGAGTAATTGATGTTTATCCAAACGGGCGTGATAGAACATTTTTACCAATGCCTTGTTTCGCTGTTGACACACCATCTTGGGGAGGCATGAGTGGTGGTCCTGCATTTAATGGCCAAGGAGAGCTTATCGGACTAATCTCGCGTTCATTCGACACTGCTCCGACAACGGTGTCATTAATACCTAACCCGGAAAGTGCATTGACTGAAAAAATGCTCAGAAAAGATTGAGCTTAATATGTAATATATCCTTGAATAGGAATCAACGAATTTGAAATACAATATTGAAGCTATTGAATGGTCGGTCGATTTTCTAATAGAAAAATACAATTCTAACAATGGCTTGTACGCCGATATCGTTTGGTCATTTAGTAATGACTACAGGCAAGCAGTGGTAGATGAGAGCCCAAAAAAGGATAAAGCGCTTTATATCATCCATAATATGTCTCAAGGTTTAGCAATCAATTTTAAGACACTGATCTGGTATGACATGTTTGTGACTTCGTCTGAAATTGAGAATTGCTGGAGAAACGGAGGACCCATACTACCGATTCTAAAAGAGATACCTAATGCTCTTTTAGACCGAGGTTTTCGAATGCCGGATGTCCTTGGTGCAGTGAAATACACTGGCTACGAAAATCACATGGTTGATGAATATCACATAAAAAATGTTGTGGATTTTTTCTTTGAAGAAAGAGATCATGAAATTGAAAATGATCATGCAATTTATGTTGATGAGTTGAAAGAGTATTACTTGTTTCTAATGTGTGTGCTCAATGAGCCTGAAGATCAAAACGCGAGGAATCAACCCGCTTTGGTATTTTTGTGCACATTGCTTTTGTCTGGGCAGATAAGAAATTTTATAGATTTGGTTAAATGTGGAATATTTTACGATGCACATCTCGAAGAAAGAACACCATTCTATGCTGTATTTAATGGACAGAGTATTATCGGTTTAGACAGTGCTTTGATGGAAAAGGCAATCAATCCATTCGAAAGAATTGATGAGAATATCACCAAATGCGTAAATGAGTTAAGGAACCTAACACTTGATAATTATAAAAATGGAGTTTGGAAGAAGGAATATATGTGTGTTTCAGAAGAAGAATTGTTGGCTGTGCAAGGAACTCCAGTGGTTGTTCCCTTCGAGATACAGTGAACTGTTGGCTAAAACTCCTAATCAGGAATATTCGACACTTGAAGTATTTACACAATCATAATTATTTTCTTGTGCATATCCCCTGTCTCTGCTATTAATCACCCATAACACCTTTTATGGGTGATTATAGGGCGGCTCCATGTCATCGCTGACAACACGAAAATCCACGATCCCGGCTCGCGAGTTCAACGGCCAGCCTATCCCTGCGATCGTGCTGGCGTCCGGTGATAAAGGCACTGAGGAGTTCTTGAGCTTCTTTGCTGGCATGATCCGAAATGCCAACACGCGAGAAGCCTATCTTCGTGCCTGGTGCCGGTTCGATACTTGGTGCCAATCTGTGAACATCATGGAGTTGAGCGCCGTTCGACCATTGCACGTGGCGGCCTATATAGAAGTCCTATCTAAAGAACTATCGGCGGCGTCCGTCAAGCAACATCGTGCAGCCTTAAGCAAGTGTTTTGATTTTCTTGTCGTTCGCCAGATTGTTCAAGCAAACCCGGTCTCGAACGTTGTTGGTCCGAAACTAAAAGTCCATAAAGGTAAAACGCCAACTTTGACCGATGAGGAATTTCTGAATCTGATTGAGTCGATTCCGGACAACACTTTGATTGGTCTGCGCGATCGCGCGTTCCTTACGTTAATGGCCCACACCTGGCCACGCGTGTCAGCGGCCATCAATATCAAAGTCAAAGACTATTACCCGAAGGGTAAACGCTGGTATTTGCGACTGACAGAAAAAGGCGGTAAAGAGAACACGGTATTGGTGCACCATAAGGCACAGGATGCGTTGGATGTGTACTTGGAAAGAGCTGATCTCCCCTCCCCTGATGTGCCGGTATTCCAAGCATTCAATCGGCGTCGAGAGCTCACAGGCGAATCGCTGAATCGACGCGACGCACTAGCAATGGTTAAACGCCGTGCGAAGAAAGCCGGGCTACACCACGAGAAGATTTGCAATCACTCGTTCCGCGCAACGGGTATCACCAACTACATGGAACACGGTGGTCGATTGGATGTGGCCCAGGAATGGGCAAATCATGCCGACCCACGAACTACTGGCCTGTATGATCACAGTTCCGAAAAGGTCTCTCTCGAAGAGGTTGAACGGATTCGGTTTGAGCGAGAATAACAATGAACGCCGTAGAAATAGAAGAAGCGATAACAAACTTAGCAGCGGATGAATTTGATGCTGATGAATTTCCGTTTCAGTTTCTTGAAGCATTTGGAAACAAACAAACCACTATAAAGCGATTACGAAGTGGCAGCAGTAACTCTTCTAATGTGGATGGTGGTCTATTGCAGCGTAACAACATTCATATAGCTGTCGCTCCTGAAGGCGACGTTACCCCTACTCTTCTTGAACTCAAAAACAGTCAGGCAACCGGCAAAGCCAAAGCTAAGTTTGTACTCGCAACTGATGGATCAGAGCTTCAAGCGGAGGATCTGAATACAGGCGAAACGGTTGCTTGTGAATACCGCGAATTCCCCAATCACTTTGGGTTTTTCTTGCCATTGGCGGGAATATCCACTGTTAGTCAGATTCGAAATAACCCGATAGATATTCAAGCCACGGGTCGATTGAATCACTTGTATGTGGAACTGCTTAAAGAAAATGAAGAATGGGCCTCGGATGCGAAGCGGCATGAGATGAATCAGTTTATGACGCGCCTCATTTTCTGCTTTTTTGCTGAAGACACTGATATTTTTAGAGGCCAGAATCTCTTCACTTCAACCATAGAGAAGATGTCGGACAGTCGCTCGGGCAACATCGATTTCGTGATCGGTGAAATCTTTCGCGCGATGGATGCCGACACCGAAAATGACGAGAGATTATCAGCAGATTTACCGCGTTGGGCTGATGATTTCCCTTACGTAAATGGTGGTTTGTTTTCTGGTTCTAAGGAAGTGCCGAAATTCAGCCGGATTGCCCGTTCTCGTCTTCTTCATGCAGGAAATTTGAATTGGAAAGAGATCAATCCCGATATATTTGGTTCGATGATCCAGGCTGTGGCCGAAGAAGACGAACGTGGTGAGCTTGGGATGCACTACACCAGCGTACCAAACATACTCAAAGTATTGAATCCTTTGTTTCTCGATGACTTAAGAGAGCAACTTGAAGAAGCCGGAGATAACGCAAGAAAACTACTTAATTTAAGAAAACGGATTGCGACGATTAGAGTATTCGATCCAGCGTGCGGATCTGGCAATTTTCTCGTAATTGCTTACATTCAAATGCGCGAAATTGAGGCAGAAATTCAAAGAAGGCGTAATGAAGCTAATCAAAGATCATGGATTCGCCTCGAGAACTTTTATGGGATTGAAATAAAGAATTTCGCTGTTGAAGTAGCTCGACTTTCGTTGCTCATAGCGGAGTTTCAATGTGATGTTCGATTCATAGGTCAAAAGGAAGCAAAGTCTCTTGTTCTCCCACTTAAGAAAACTGGTCAAATATCACATGGAAATGCATTGCGGCTAGATTGGACAGAGGTTTGTCCATTAGTGAAGCAAGCTACTTCATACAACGATGAGGATCATGTTGGAAAGAAGCCAAGTCAGTTGGAGCATGACTTCGAAGGCCAAGAGATAGAAACCTATATCTGCGGGAATCCCCCTTACTTGGGTAGCAAATGGCAATCTAAAGAACAAAAAGCGGAACTAGAAGCCATATTCAAGAGCCGTACAAGCAACTGGAAATCAATGGATTATGTGGCCGGGTGGTTCATGAAGGCAGCCGATTATGGAACTAGAGCGAAATCTATATCTGCGTTTGTATCAACAAATTCTATCTGTCAGGGCCTTCAGGTTCCGATCTTATGGCCCTTGCTGTTCGATACCGGTCACGAAATAACATTTGCGTACACTAGCTTTAGTTGGTCAAACCTAGCAAGTCACAATGCTGGCGTTACTGTGGCCATCATTGGATTTTCAAATCACGCGACCAAAGTTAGAAAACTGTATTCACTCTCGAAAGATGGAGATGCAACCATAAAAGAGGTGCAGAATATCAACGCCTATCTCGTTCCAGGGTCTAATTCGTTGGTTATGCAAGCACGTACACCAATTTCAGGGGTATCACGGATGCTATTTGGAAACATGCCTAGGGATGGGGGCAATTTCGTTCTTACAAGTGAGGAAAGGCGGAGCCTGATTGTAGAACACCCAGAGCTAGACAGATTTGTTCGACCATATCTCGGCTCGGAACAAATGATTCAAGGTAAACCACGTTGGTGTATTTGGATTGAGGATGCAGACTTGGAATACTCCGAGAAGCACTCGTTCTTGAGAGAAGTTATGGACAGGGTCCGAGAGGTTCGGTCTGGCAGTGCTGCTAAGTCAACGCGTGATTTCGCCTTAAAGCCCCATCGTTTCGTGCAAATAGCAGGAAAAGCGAAGCGGCATTCCCTTGCGGTGGCAAAGGTATCTTCTGAGAGAAGACCATATTTGCCGGTAGATCTATTAGACGCTAAACCAATCATTAGTGATTTATTGTTCGCACTTTACGATGCGCCGCTATGGAATATGGCCATTGTCGCATCACGTCTTCACCTTGTTTGGGTTAGCACGGTATGTGGAAAGATGAAGACGGATTTCCGCTATTCGAACACTTTGGGCTGGAACACCTTTCCTATTCCCATACTGACAAAAAAAAATGAATCCGATCTAACGGATTGTGCGGAGAAAATTCTCTTGGCTCGAGAGGCGTGTTTTCCTGCAACAATCGCGGAGTTGTATGATCCCGAAAAGATGCCTAACGATCTCCGTGATGCACATGCGTGCAACGATGAAGTCCTAGAACGAATATACATTGGCCGTCGGTTCAAAAATGACACTGAACGATTGGAGAAGCTGTTTGATCTGTACTCAAGAATGACGTCTCATGAAATGCACGGAACTGCAAGTGGCATTACGCCGATTGGTACCGGAGGAGTAAATTGAATCTTAGTACTTTTGTACATAGCGACGATGATTCGCCAACAACATTGTCGGAAATTGAGCGGATTCATGGTTCTGTTGAAACAGAAGACTTCTTTGGCGTCTATGCCTATGCCACTTTATCAGGGGCTTCGTCTTTCGACTTGATATTGGGGGAGGATTTTTGGAACAACACTGCCTCAAGATGGTTATTTGGAGTTGATTACGGTAGGACTCAACCTCAAGCGCTCAAATATATCAGCGAAAAACCGAATACTGAAGTTCGTATTTTTGATGGGTGCTGGATAATTGACAAAGATGGATTTATTCCTCGACGCGATTTTCACGCAAAGATGTCTTTACTGTTAACTCCGAGCAGCCATAAATACGGCATGGTCGTAGGCTCTGGAAATTTTTCTTCAAATGGACTTCGTAACAGTGTTGAAGCTGGCGCGGCTATCCATACAGAAGATGTGAATATGTACGGCGATTCAATTCAGCCTAGTGTGAATGTGGCCGATTCACTTTGGCGCAAAGCAACGCCGGTCGCCAGCATCTTGGATATCTATGAAGAGAAGTGGCATGCATCATACCCAAGAGAAACAACGGCCAGTAGTTCGCAGGACACCACTGACTATGTTTCTGGAGATGTGTTCTGGATTGAAGCTGGTTATGTGACGAAGAACCGTGGTCCAGATAGACCAGGGAATCAGATTGACTTTCCGAGGGGCATGTCTCGATATTTTGGTTTTAACCCACCAGATGACCTAGATCCAAATACTGTAATTGGCAATATTACTTTTAAAACATCGGTTGGAGATGCTGTTTCAAATAACTTGAGGCTAGGAAACAATATGATGGAGAAAATATCTTTGCCGATGCCGGAAACACACGGGTTTGATATTTACGATGGTAAGGTGCTTGTATTTAGGAAATCTGATAATCGTTTTGTTATGCATGCGCTAGAGGCTGACGATTTTGAAAAAGTATTTGGCTCCAAGTTGACAACAGTGAAATCAATGAACAGTGGTAGGCGTTATGGACACATTCGGTGAGTTTGAGTACGTATTGAACATGAGAAATCAGCATCATTTTCAGATTAGTAAATGCAATTGCATTGGGACCCTAACAGGTACAATTTTAGTTTCACAATAATTAGAAATATACAGGAAGATGAACGCGATAATCAGCAAGAAACCCTCAACGATTCCCTCGATTTCAGTTGCCTACTCCAAGAACGGCAGCTCGACAAAAGGTAATGAGCTCGGTATGCGTCCAATGCAGGAGCGTGCCTTTGCCAAACGTGGAGAGCAATATTTGCTGATTAAATCGCCCCCTGCTTCCGGTAAAAGTCGTGCGTTGATGTTCATTGCTCTCGATAAGCTGGAAAATCAAGGCATCAAGAAGGCGATTATAGTTGTGCCTGAAAAGGCCATCGGTGCGAGCTTTTATGATGAGCCTCTCACTGACTACGGATTTTGGGCTGATTGGAAGGTTCCTCCAAATTTGAATCTATGCAATGCGCCTGGTGAAGACGGAAGCAAGGTCAACTCTGTTAAGTCATTTCTCGATAGCCGTGATCGGGTACTCGTCTGCACCCATGCCACGTTCCGCTTTGCTGTGGACCGGTTTGGTATAGAGGTTTTTGATGATTGTCTGATTGCCGTTGATGAATTTCATCATGTCAGTGCCAATCCGGATAACAAACTTGGTAACCACCTGGGTGACTTTCTCGCGCGTGACAAGGTGCATGTTGTTGCAATGACAGGTTCTTATTTCAGGGGTGATGCTGAGGCAGTGCTCTCCCCTGAAGATGAGTCTAAGTTTGAGTCTGTCTCATACACCTATTATGAACAGCTCAACGGCTACGAATATCTGAAAACTCTTAATATCGGTTACTACTTCTATTCAGGCTTCTACATTGACGAAATTCTGAGCGTTCTAAATCCAGAAGAGAAAACCATCATTCACATCCCGAATGTGAATTCCCGCGAAAGCACGAAGGACAAAATAAAAGAAGTTGAACACATCATCGAAGAGATCGGTGAATGGCAAGGTATTGATGAGAAGACTGGATTTCACTTGGTTAAATCAAAATCTGGCAAAGTGCTGCGTATAGCTGACCTGGTAGATGACGGACCCGGCAAACAAGAACGCGTGGGAGCGGCGCTTAGATCAAACGAAACCAATGACGATCGCGATTATGTTGACATCATTATCGCACTTGGCATGGCCAAGGAAGGGTTTGACTGGATTTGGTGCGAGCACGCACTTACGGTTGGTTATAGAGCCAGTCTTACCGAGATTGTCCAGATTATTGGTCGCGCTACACGCGATGCTGAGGGTAAAGAGGCTGCTAAATTCACCAATTTGATTGCAGAACCAGATGCTTCTGAAGATGCGGTTACAGACGCCGTAAATGACACTCTCAAAGCCATCGCTGCCAGCCTATTGATGGAGCAGGTGCTCGCGCCGCGTTTCAACTTCACTCCAAAAACACCAACTAGCGGCCCTGTAGAGGGGTACGACTACGGGGAAGACGGTTACGATCCGAGTAAGAATAATGTCGGTTTTGATCCTGACAGTGGACAGTTTCAGATTGAAATTAAGGGCTTGGTGGAGCCGAAAAGTGAAGAAGCGCAACGCATCTGCAAGGAAGATATAAATGAACTCATTACCGCCTTTGTCCAGGATAAATCAACCATAGAACAAGGGCTGTTTAACGATGAAATGGTTCCAGAGGAGCTCACCCAGGTGCGCATGGGAAAAATCGTCAAAGAAAGACACCCTGACCTTGATGACGAGGATCAAGAAGCTGTAAGACAGCATGTGATCGCGGCCTTGAATTTAACGCAAAAAGCCAAAGAAATTGTCAATGCTGACCCAGATGCAAATACTGGAAGCTCAGCTTTTGTCGATGGGGTGAGAAGGTTCGCTATGGATGTCCGCGATCTGGATATCGATCTGATTGACAGTATCAATCCGTTCAAAGAAGCCTACTCTATTCTGGCCAAATCCATGAACGAGGAGAGCCTGAAACAGGTAGCAGCGGTGATCGCGGCCAAGCGCGTCAATTTAACCATCGAAGAAGCCAGAGAGTTGGCGAAGCGAGCACTTAAATTCAAAGCCGAACGGAATCGCCTGCCAGATATCAATTCAACAGATCCGTGGGAAAAACGTATGGCCGAGGGCATTGCCTTCCTGCAAAAGAAAACGGCGGAGGCCAAAAATGGCTGATCAGTCCGACGAAGATCTACTAAACGCACTCGGTGTTGACTCTGAGGGCAAAAAGAAAGCCACCAGAACGCCGCGACAAGAGCGCATTATTGCCGGCTTCGAGGATATTCAGCGTTTCGTTGAAGAGCATGACAAGCTACCTGTGCTGGGCGAGAACAAGGATATTTTCGAGCGGCTGTATGCAATCAGGTTATTGCAGATACAGAAGCAAGCAGAATGTGTGGTGCTCTTAACAGAGTATGACCATCAAGGTTTGTTGAATGATGCAGACGCCGATGGTGAATCGCTGATCGACGAGCTTGATGACGATGCCCTTTTGTCACAGCTTGGCGTAGATGCCGAAAAAAAAAACGATTTAACTCAGCTAAAACACGTTAAACCCAGAGCTGAGATCAAAGCAGCAGAAGAAGTCGCGTCACGTACAAAGTGCGAGGAATTCGAGAAATATCGACCAGTCTTCTCCGCTGTTCAGCAAGAACTTGAGAGCGGCGTTCGAGAAACACGTCCATTCAAGGACTACGCCGAGATAAAACAAGGTGATTGGTTCATCCTGAGCGGGCAAAAAGTGTATGTGGCAGAGATGGGTGAGACATTTATCACTCAGTATAATCGAAAAGACAATCGATTGCGTGTGATATACGACAACGGCACAGAGAGTGACATACTGCTCCGTTCCCTCCAACGTGCGTTGAATAAAGATGAGGCTGGCAGACGTATTATTGAGCGTTCTCTAGGACCACTGTTTTCAGAAATCACAACAGATGAGGATTTAGCGAGTGGAACGATCTATGTGCTTCGCAGCTTGTCAAAACAGCCTGAGATAGCAAACCATAAGGATGTTCTTCACAAGATTGGGGTCACTGGCGGAGAGGTTAAAAAACGAATTGCCAATGCTAAAAAAGACCCCACATTTTTACTGGCTGAAGTTGAAATTGTTACCGAATACCGGCTTTATAATATCAACCGAACCAAACTTGAACAGCTTATTCACCGGTTTTTCGAAAGCGCCAAACTGGAAATCCAAATCCCTGATCGATTTGGGCAACCGGTCAAACCTGAGGAATGGTTTCTTGTGCCATTGTTTGTCATTGACGAATTTGTTGATCGAGTCTTAGACAAAACAATTCAAGAATATAGTTATGACGCAACAACTGCAAAGTTAGTTGAAAATATTCGCTGAAATATTTTCTACTATGTCAGTGTGGGGCCCACAATAACGTGTTTGCCGATCACCTGGCCGTAGCTGTAAATTGTAAAAATCGCGACTTCTAGTGCGCCACGAGGCGCTTATTTACCAACGGCTGAAAGTGCCGCCTTTGAAGTGGTACCCGCCACACACTGTATCGAGTCTTTGGTTCTGTGCGGTAACAATCAGGATTAAGCGTAGACAGA